>Ga0065721_10005480_pt1 | contig 14003 bp, 11 predicted proteins | sample Mesricmetagenome_FD_59108 | JGI IMG/M metagenome (GOLD analysis project Ga0065721, IMG submission 59108) | Mesophilic microbial community from rice straw/compost enrichment Sample: eDNA_1 v2 (version 2) | ecosystem: Engineered > Solid waste > Grass > Composting > Bioreactor | place: USA: Davis... | reverse complement strand
CCTCAGAACCTCAGAACCTCAGAACCTCAGAACCTCAGAACCTCAGAACCTCAGAACCTCAGAACCTCAGAACCTCAGAACCTCAGAACCTCAGAACCTCAGAACCTCAGAACCTCAGAACCTCAGAACCTCAGAACCGGGCGGCCCGACGCTGGTGCCGCTCCATCATCTGGCTCATGATCCAGAGGCAGACGAGGACGACGCCCAGAATCGTGAAGCCGGCCGAATCGTGCCACTTGTCCACCGCCTCGACTCCGTGAAATGCCCCCTGCCAGGTAAGAAAGACGGTGCGAATAACATTACAAATCAGCGCGATCGCCGCGCCCGCGCCGAGCAGCACGAGAAAGCCGCCGACGGAGGTCCGGTAGAGCACCGCGAGGAAACAGGCGGCCATGACCGTCGATTGCAGCGAACGGATGCCGCTGCATGCCTCGTTGACACCGAGCACGCCGGTCGGGATCTCGATGACGTTTCCCCGGGCCTCCGCGGGAACGCCCGCGAACGAGACGACCTCGGCGGAAATCTCGGCATTGCCCCGCATCAAGCCCTGAACTAGCCGACGCTCGACTTGTATCGGCCAACTTATGGACACCATCAAAAAAAGGACGGGCGCAGCAAAGTGGCGCACCCAGCTGCTCCCTCCTGACAAATAGATGACTAGAAGTGAGATCCCCACAGCGCTCAACCCCATTCCATAGGAAACGAGATCAGACAGGCTGTTCGCTTCCCCGAATAGGCGCAACGGAAGCTGGGGGAGCGCAAGCAAAACGATCGCCACAGTCGCCCATCCCGTGAACCGCGGTCGTTCGGGAGCGGGGATCTGCGGCCAGCGGTCGAAGATGAGGTAGGCCGCGAGCAGGGGAACCGCCCAGCCGTAGTAGTATTGCGGATTGAGTGCCCACTGGTAGCTGAAGCGGATGAGTGCGGGCACCCACACGAGGGCGACCACCACAAAGGGCACCCACGTCGGGAGCATCAGGGTCCCGCGAATTTCCCCGTCCGCTTCGCTTCGCGTGCTCAATCCGTTTCCTCCGATTGGGAGGGAGTCTTGCGAATTTCGTCGACCAGGGCCCGCATTTCCTCGTGGGTGCGGTTGCGATCGGCGCGCTGCTCCCGGAGCTGCTCGAGCACGTCCGCGGAATCCTCCGGGTTCGCGGCGGGCCGCCTTTCCCGGAGCTCCGCCGCGAGGCGGTCGGCGTCCTCGCTGCGCTGCGTCCTGCCTTCCCGGAGCGCCTTTGCGAGCTGCTCCTTTTCCTCCGCGGAGGCGCCGCTCGATTTGAGCGCGGTCAGCACGTCCTCGTTGGACAGGGTCCGTCCATCCAGCCTCGCAAGGACGGAACGGTGCAGGAGTCCCTCCTCGGGGAGCATCCGGTTCAAGGCGGGTTCCGCCAGCGCCAGCGATGCGCGGGCAACCTCCGGCTTTGCTGCCGCGGCGTAAACCGCCCCCCGATAAAGCGCACGCTCCGGAATGGCCTGGTCCGCCGGCGAAAGCTGGTCGATGATCTCCACCGCCCGGTCGGTCTGGCCGGCATTCATCAGGGCCACCGCGTAGGACGTGATGAAGAAGGGATTCCGCGGTGCGGCGGCATAGGCGCGCTCCGCCATGGCGAGCAGTTCGGACGGCTCCCCCTTGCCAAGCAGATAGGAAACGATCACGAAGTTGCTCTGGAGCGCCAGATTCTCGGGATTCGCGCGCAACGCCCCCTGCACCGCCTCGTGCACCCCATGGAGGTTGCGGCGTCCGGTTTCCAGCCGCACCAGCTCGTGCCACAATTCCGCGACCTTTGGCCTCTGCTCGACAAAGGTCCACAAGGTCTTCAACTGGGCATCCTCCCAGCCACGGGCCTTGGACAACTTCACGAGCGCGAGCATGACCGCGGGATTTTCCTTTCCGGCGGTCACCGCCCTGCCCCATGCCGCCAGCGCCTCGCTGCGGCTGGTATCCAGAAGGTCGAAGGCCTCCTTCACATTCTTCAGCACCTCGGGAGGCAACGCCGCGTCGCCGGAATCCAGGGAATCGAGGGCGTCGGTGAGGCTTCCCTTCGCCAGCGCGATTTCAAACCGCGCCGCCTGCACCTGGGGCAGGCGCGCCTGTTCATCCGGGAAGCGGTTCAGCCACACCTCGGCCTCCGCCATCCGTCCCCGCGCCAGCAGGTAGTTCGTGATCGCTCCGATCTTGTCCGGATCCCGCTCGCCCTCCTCACGCAGCCGGTCGAGAACGACGGAAAAAAACAACCCTCCATTCCCCAGCTCGAAATCCCCCAGCACAAACTGATCCCGCAGAGAGACCTTCGGGTGCTCGAGCAGGTTGTTCGCGTAAACCCGGGCGGAGACCGCATCCCCCCTCGACACGGCATCGGCGAACAGCTCCCGGAACGCCTGTGCGCCGGTGGCCTCCTCGCTCTTCCCAAGGGCCTCCAGGGCTTCCTTTGCCTCGAGCCGCTGCGCATCGTCGCCGCCGCGAAGGCGCACGATATTGCGACGGATCGCCAGACCTTCGAGGTTCGGATCGATTTCAAACGCCTTGTCGAAATCCTGGATCGCCAGCGGAAAATCCCCTTCGTCCGCCGCCAGGGACCCCTTCGCAAAGAAGTAACGGGCGCCATCGCGCGCCTGCTCCGGGAGGGCGTTCAGCGCCTCGCGGGCCACCCCCTTGCGGTGATGACGCAAGGCCGCCTCGATCAACTGGAAGCGCGCCTCGAGATCGTTCCCATCCCGCCGCACCACCTCCTGCCACATTTCCACCGAATCGGGCGCGCCCTGGGCATCCAGAAACCTTGCCACCCGCCGCCATGCGTCGGGGTTGCGATGGTTCGTCCGGAGGGCCTTGCGAAACAACATCGTTGCGGCCGCAATGTCCCCCTCCTCGGCGTATTTCTCCGCCATCCGAAGGGCGTTCGCCTGCTTCCAGTTTCGATAGACCGGTTTCGCGACCTTGTAGCCAACCACCGCCACGACTGGCGAAAGAACCACGATCCAGAAGGCAATCTTCGCGAAGAGTCCCAGGCGTTGATAACGAATCAACGCCTGCTTCCAGATTGGGACCTTGCGACGGCGACCGGAGGACGAAGAAGCACTCACAGTTGGGGGAAAATGTCGGAGTGGTGGTGAAAGTTCTGCACCGCGCGAGAACGAGAGGACGCATCCAACACGAGGATTTTCCTTGCGTCAAGTCCGTCAGTGACGGTTGCCTGCGACGATGCATCGCACCGTGGGAGACTGGCTCGCAGCCGCTGCCCGAATCGCTTTTCTCGCTCTGATTGTCTTCGCCGCGGCGGCCTACGGCCTCACCCGCTACGGCCCGCTGGATGGGTTCAACAACGCGGCTTTCGGGGTTTTCGCCTGCTGGCTGATCGGCCATTTCGTCGCTCTCCGGCTGCCGCGGACGGGCTTTCTCCCGTGGCTGCTGGTCGGTGCGATCCTGCTCTACGGTTGGGGGGTGACGGCGCTGGGTTACGCGGACAACTGGTTGATGGAGGCGGACGAGGAGTTCCCCGAAATCTATTACGAAATTGCCGGATGGGGGACGTTCGCCGTTCGGAATTCCGTCGCGGCAATGATCCGGACGTCCGCCCTGCTCGCGCTGTTTCTGATGGCCATCGAGATGTTTGCGACCAAGCGATGGGGACGCCTTCTCCTCGCGACGCTCGCGGTCACGGGAATCGGAATGGTGGTGTTCTTTTACCTTCAACGCACCTTTGGAGGCCCCTTCCTGTTGCGGGATCTCACCGGCCGCATTTTCCTGAACTTTGCGACGTATCGATATTGGGGAAACGGCGCATCGTTTCTCGGCCTGCTCTGGCCGCTCCCGGCGGCCATTGCCGTGTATGCCGGAGTGCGGAAGGCCTTTGGATGGTCGGCATGGATGGCCGCCGCCCTGCTCATGTTCGGCGCGCTGTATTTGAACAAGTCCAAGGCCGGCCACGTGCTCGGAATCGTCGGACTCATCCTGTTCGCAGGATTGACGATCACCACGCTCTGGCGCAGCGGAGTGTTCCGGCGGAGGCAGATCCGGCTCTCCGTGGTGCTGGTCATTGCCCTGCCGCTGCTCGCAATCGCCCTCGCCCTGTATTTTGCGGTTCCGCAGAAGCGCTGGGAAAGGCTTGCCGATCAGGGACTGGATCGCAACGTCCGCCTGGTCGCTTACGAGCACTTTCTGGACATGGTGCCCATCGCCGGATGGACGGGCTATGGCCCGGGCACCTTCATCGAGGTGCACATGGATTTCCTGAAAGATGATCCACGGGTTCGAAAGGAGCCGTTCTGGGTCGCTCATCAGGACTACCTTCAAACGGTGATTGAATGGGGCTATGCGGGGACCATCCTGTGGGGCCTGCTGCTGGCTCCCGCCGGTGTCCGTTTGCTCCTTCGCAGCCTGCGGCGATCGCAGAACGATTATCGATCCTCGCCCACCTACGCGTTTGGATGGGAAGACCGTTTTGCAGCGTTTGCCGAGACGGTGCCGCACCCTCGCGCACCGCTGGTTCAGGCCGCCGCATTCACTGCGGTCACCATCACCGCCCTTCACGCCGCTGTCGACTTCCCGATGCAGATCGCCTCGCTCCAGTTCTATTTCCTGATCTGGATCGCACTCGGATGGGTGCCGGCGCGTCATTGGAAGCGGGACAACAGCGAAGACTGAGGCCCGGAATCGGAGACGAGCGTTGAGGGGAGGTCGAAGCTCGAAGACGCGACGCGTCCCAAAGCGGGAGCGTGGGGTCGGTCGAGCGGTCGAGGCGGACGGGCGCGAGGGGGCGGGCACCCCCGTCCAGCTCTCTACGATGCCTGTGGGGCGACTTCCTGGCTTTCGTGCCCGTAAGTGCGGCCGTAGCGACCCGTGCTGTAGTAGTAGTAGTAGGACGAGCCTCTGGCGGGCACCATGTTGAGCACCATCCCGACCGGCGGATGCCCGGCACGCGCCAGAAGATCCACCGCGCGACGGCTCGCGCGACGGGCCGTCTTGTGCGAGCGAATCACCAGCGCAATCGTCCGGAAATGCCGCGCAAGACCCAGGGTGTCGCTGACCGCAAGCACGGGCGCGGAGTCCACCACCACGCGATCGAAATGCCCCTCCGCCTCGTCGAGAAGCGCGAGGATGCGCTCCTTGCGGGTGAGCAACTCCGATGGATTGGAGAACGACCGGCCGGCCGTGATCACTTTGAGATTGGGAACCTGCGGGCAATCGCGGAGGATTTCCGAAAAATCGACCCGACCCATGAGAAAGTCGGAAAGACCCTTCTCGTTCTTCGTGTCGAACAAACGGTTCTCGACGACCGGCTTGCGAAGGTCCGCATCGATCAGCAACGTCCGCAAATCCTGCTGGGCCAGCGCCACCGCGAGATTCACACTGCAGAACGACTTGCCTTCGCCGGGAATCGCGCTCGTGACCAGAATGGACGGCGCGTCCTCCTTCAACAGGGCAAGCGACGCACGCATCGTGCGGAAGGCCTCGCTGACCGTCGAGTGCTTATCCTCCACCAAGGGCAGGATCAGCTGATCCCTTCCGGCCTTTTTCTTTTCCTTCTTCTCCTTTGACTTATCACGCGCCATCGACTCCGTGAACTGCGGCACGGCGGCAAGGACGGGCAGGCCCATCGCAAGTTCCGCCTCGTCCACGGACTTGAGCGTGGTGTCGAGAATCGAGATCAGAAAGATCACCCCCGCCGCCATCGCAAGCGAGGCAACGACGGCAATCGCAGCAACCAGCAACGGCTTCGGAGCCACCTGATAGGCGGGTGACGCGGGGTCGGCGATCTGCAGGAAAAACGGCTGGCTGCGTGCCTCGGCACTCTCGCGGTTCAAGCTGTCGAGCACCGCCAGATACGCCGCACGGTCCACGTCCCGCTGCCGCTCGAGCATCGCGGCCTGCACGGCAGACGCCTTGAGCTGCATCGTGCGCTTTTCCTGCGCCTTCACCGCTTCCTCGAGACTCTTCTCGTTCTGCGCGGCGGCGCGCAGGGCCAGTGCGACACTGGGCGGCGCGCGCAGCGCGGCGGCGCGCAGGGACTCCATCAACTGGGCACGCTGATCCTGAAGCTCGATCGACTGCGGACTGCGGGGGCCGTAGCGTTGACGGACCCGGCCAATCTCCGCATCCAGCGCATTGAGTTCGCTCCGCAGGCCTTGAACCTCGGGGGTGGAGTCGATGCTGGTAATCTGCAGGAGCGCATCCGGATCGTCCCGGACCAGCTCGATCTGCTCGTAATCCGCCGCGAGCTTGAGACGTTCCGCCTTGGCAATCGTGAGACGGGAGTTCAGCTCCAGCAGGGTGGACGCAATGATGTTGAGCTCGCTGTCCACGGAAACCGTCCCGACCTCTTCGGCGTATTTCGTGAGCGCGCGCTCGGATTGCTCGAGCTTCGACTTCGTCTCCTCGACCTCGAGCTTCAGATAGGAAATGCTTTCCGCGGCACTTTTCACCCGCTGCTCGGCATCGAGCGCAATGTAGTTGTCCACGAGCGCCCTGGTCACCTCCGTCGCGATCTCGGGATCCGGATGATCGAACATCACCATGATGAACCGGGTGCCCCGCTCGATCCGGGTCGTCGTGTTCTTCATCAGGATCGCCAGACACATTGCCTCGGTGCGATCCGAGGCCGGGGTTCCCTTCGGGAAGAAGTTTTCCCGGTCCACCAGCTTGAGCTTGCGGGTGACCTCCTCCATGAGGGACCGCGTGAGGAATCCCCGCTGGATGGTGCCGATCATGTCGAGCGATCGAAGGTCCTCCGTCTGCGGCGCCATGGACGACGGGCCGGTGTTTTGCACGCGCTGCTCCACCTTGAGCAGCGCGAACGATTGATAGATCGGCGTCGCGACGTTCAGGTAAACGACCGCCGAGATGGCGCCGGCCACGAGGAACAGGACGATGACCCAGAAATACTTCCGGACGGTTCCCAGGATGCGTCCAAAATCAATGGAAACTCCCTCGTCCTGAGGCTCCGTTTGAAATTGGGAAACGTCGGGCGGCGGATTTTCCACAGTCATCGAATCAAAAGAGGCTTTCCGGCACGGTAATGATATCGCCGGGTTTCACAAGAAACTGTCTGCCTTTCGGGTGCATCATGTTCACCTTGAACTCATACATGGCACCGTCCTCGACACGCGAAATGAGGACGCGGCGAAGATTTCCAATGCGGGTGTTGCCACCGGCCATTGCAATGGCCTGCGGCAGGGTCCAGATCTCCTCCACGGGAATCTCGAAGTTGCCGGGGTTGGTCACCTGGCCGATCACGGTGACCCGCTTTGGCGAGAAGGTGATAATGTTCAATGTGACCTGCGGATTGACGAGATACCCCGCTTTCAGGGCCTCCTCGATCGCCTCCGCCGCCTCGCGAACGGTCTTGCCGGCCACCTGAACGGTTCCGGCCAGCGCGATGGTCACGGTGCCGTCCTGGGCAACCCGTTGCTGCGAAGCCATGTCGGGCTCCTGGAAGACGGAAATCGCCACATCATCCCCGGGCGAGAGCCGGTAATTCTGCAGCGGCGGCGCCTCCGGGAGCTCAACCGAAAGCTTCTTCGTCGAGATCGGTGCACACGCGCCCAGCAGGGCCATGACCGCCAGCAAACAGGACAGGAGGGAGAACTTCCTCACAGGAAATGAAAATCAGCAAACAGAATTCAGTGCAAGCGTTCAACGACCGCCTGCGCGGCGCGCAAACGCCGATTGGGGAAAAAAAGCGGGAGGCACTGCTGCCTCCCGCCTTGTGTGAGCTTTAAGAATGAATGCCCAATTCTCGAATCAGGCGCAGACCGCACCGCGGAGGATGGAAGCCTGATACGGCGACGGAGTCGGCGTCGGGGTCGGGAACCTTGCGACCTCCTTCTGCATCTGACTCTGAACCTTGGCAATCTTCTTGTCCGTCATGCCGGCCTTGGGACCGATCTTCTTCACGATCTTGCTCAGATCCGAACCCAGCAGGGAAGCCTGCCGCTTGCCCGTTTCCGTTCCCTGAACGATCGGGAACTTCTTGAGTGCCGTCTTGAAATACTTGTTGGTCTTCTTCGGGTCCAGCTTCGTCAACTTCTTGGCAAGATTCTTCGTCTTGCCAAAGGGAGCGGCCCGATTGGGAAGCTTCTTGAGCTGTTTCCAGAATTTCTGAATTTTCTGCTTCTGCGCTTTGGAAGAGGCTGCTTCCGCCGTGACCGGCGAGAAGGAAACCGCAACCGCGAAAGCCATCAGGCACGCACCGATTTTTCTGATCATGGTCTGCTTTCTGTAGGTTAGGTCAATTTGTTCCCCCGCGGAGAACGTTCGCGGAGTATTCAGCCGATCTCGTGCCAAAGCAACCCTTTTTTCCGTTTCGTGAAAGAAATTTGCGAAGTGGTCACAGGATCATGCCGCCGGCGACGGTTTCGTTCGTTCCGGGGTGGATGAGCACAAAGGATCCGGTCGTGCGATTGCGGCGGTAGGAATCGTGGATCAGCGGGACCGCGGTGCGCAGAACGATGCGGCCGATATCGTTCATTGCAAGGGACTGGATGCCCTCCTGCTTGTGGAGCGTATTGATGTCCACGAGATAGCGGACGTCCTTCACGACCGCCTGCGTTTCGCGGGTCGTGTGGCGGAGGATGTATTTGCCCCGCTCGGCCATCGGCGTTTGCGAAAACCAGCAGACCATCGCCTCGATGTCCTGGGACACCTTCGGCGGATTGTTCGCCTTCACGATCATGTCGCCGCGCGAGATGTCGATTTCGTTCTCGAGAGTGAGCGCGACGGACTGCGGAGCGAACGCCTCGTTCAGCGTCCTGCCGTCGAAGTGAATTTCCTTGACTTTTGTCTGAAAGCCCGATGGCAGCACGGTGACCTCATCGCCGGGCTTGAACACGCCGCCCGCGACGCGGCCCGCGTAGCCGCGGAAGTCGTGAAACTCGTTCGACAGCGGTCGAATGACCCACTGCACCGGAAAGCGCGCGTCGACATGGTTGTGCTCGCCGCCGACGTAAACCGTCTCGAGGTGGTAGAGCAGCGACGGTCCCTGATACCACGGCATCGCGTCGGATTTCTCGACGACGTTGTCGCCGTTGAGCGCGCTGATCGGGATCGTCGTGATGTCGACGAGGTTGTCGAGGCGCGAGGCGAAGGCCTTGTAGTCGTCGACGATCCGATTGTAGACCTCCTCGCTGTAATCCACGAGGTCCATCTTGTTGATCGCGACGACGACGTGCTGGATGCGCAGGAGATCGGCGATGAACGAATGCCGCTTCGTCTGCTCAATGACGCCCTTGCGCGCGTCGACAAGGATGATTGCAAGGTTCGCCGTCGATGCGCCGGTCACCATGTTGCGCGTGTATTGGACGTGCCCCGGGGTGTCGGCGATGATGAACTTCCGCCGCGGCGTGGCGAAATAGCGATACGCCACATCGATCGTGATGCCCTGCTCGCGCTCAGCCTTGAGCCCGTCGGTGAGCAGCGCGAGGTTCACGACCGCATCCCCGCGGCGCCTGGAGCTTTCCTCCACGGCCGCGAGCTGGTCCTCGAAGATGCTCTTGGAATCGTAAAGCAACCGGCCGATGAGCGTGGATTTTCCGTCGTCGACGGAACCGGCGGTGGTGAAGCGAAGAATGTCCATGATAGTCGAAAGTCTAAAGGTCTGAATGTCTAAAGGTCAGCGCTTGCGCAGGTGGTTGAGCAAAGCACCGATTGCCCGACTGAGAGCTTCCGCCTCGGCACGCATGGAAGCGGCAGGTTCCGCCTCGATAAACCCGAGGACCTCGAGCAGATGGAGCATGCTCCGCACTTCGCCGTTGGAACCTTTCGCGTTGTCGAGAAAGCGGGCGAAGTCCGCGTCGGTGGACCGCTCGAATCCCTCCGCAATATTGTTCATTACAGAGACGGCGGCGCGCTGGAGCTGATCCCTCAATCCAAAATCCGCGGTCAGAGCCGGAGACTCCCGCACCACACGATAAACCCTGCAAGCCTGTGAGCGTGCCTTCTGCCAGATCGACAAATCCTCGAAACGATCAACCGTTGGCATGACTTTAGACCTTGAGACTTTTAGACCTTCCGACCCGGGACTCAAAAATATCCCTCCCGCTTGCGGTCTTCCATTGCGGTCTCGGAGCGCTTGTCGTCGGCGCGGGTGCCTCGCTCGGTCTGACGGGAGGCGGCCACCTCGTCGATGATGTCCTGCAACGTGGAGGCGCGGGATTCCACCGCTCCGGTGCAGGTGGCGTCGCCGATCGTGCGGAATCGGACGATCTTCCTTTCGATCTTCTCCGTCGGCTGGACGGTGACGAATTCACTCACCGCGAGCAGGCTGCCGTTGCGCTCGAACACCTCGCGCTCGTGCGAGAAATAGAGGCCCGGCAGCTCGATGCCCTCGCGCTGGATGTAGAGCCAGACATCCATCTCGGTGAAGTTCGAGAGCGGAAACACGCGGAAGTGCTCGCCCTCGTGCTTGCGGCCGTTGAAGAGGTTCCACAGCTCGGGCCGCTGGTTCTTCGGATCCCACTGGCCGAACTCGTCGCGGTGCGAGAAGAAACGCTCCTTCGCGCGCGCCTTCTCCTCGTCGCGGCGGCCGCCACCAAGGCAGGCGTCGAACTGATGCTCCTCGATCGTGTCGAGCAGGGTGACCGTCTGGAGCTTGTTGCGCGAGGCGTTGATGCCCTTTTCCTCCACGACGCGCCCCTTGTCGATCGACTCCTGCACCGAGCCGACCACGAGATCCGCGCCGAGCTTCTCCACGTAGGCGTCGCGATATGCGATCGTCTCGGGGAAGTTGTGACCGGTGTCCACGTGAACGAGCGGAAACGGGATCTTCGCAGGCCAGAACGCCTTGCGCGCGAGGTGCGCCATCACGATGGAGTCCTTGCCGCCGGAGAAAAGCAGCGCCGGTTTGCGGAACTGCGCCGCCGTTTCGCGGAGCACGAAAATCGCCTCGGCTTCGAGTTGATCGAGATGGCTTAAATTGTAGTCAGGCATGATGATTCGATCGAAGGTCGGAAAGTCGAAGGTCCAAAGTCCGAATCTCGCGACCCCCGGCCGCCTGTCCGACTTTCAGGCCTTCAGACTTTAGACTGGCGCAAAGCGCTCACGCAGAAATGCGACCAATCGAGCCGTGCATTCCTCCACACTCGCCGCGGCGGTGTCCAGCACAAGATGCGGCATAGCAGGTTCTTCGAAGCTGCTGTCGCGCCCGGTGAAGTGTTTCACCCCGCCGTCGGCGGCCTTTTTGTAGAGCCCCTTCGGGTCGCGCTCGGCGCACAGCTCGAACGGCGCCTTCACATAAATCTCGCAGTAGCGGTCGCCCACGATCTCCCGCGCCATCGCGCGGAATTCCTCGCGAGGGGTGATGAGCGAGACCAGCGTGATCACGCCCTGCCCGGCAACGAGCTTCGCCACCTCCGCCACGCGGCGGATGTTCTCCCGCCGGTCGTCATCGGAAAATCCGAGGTTCCGGTTCAATCCGCTGCGCAGGTTGTCGCCGTCGAGGATCATCGTGAACCGCCCCTCGCCATGCAGCACACGCTCCGCCGCGTTCGCGATGGTCGATTTCCCGGAGCCAGACAGACCAATCATCCACGCCACGACGCCCCGCTGACCGAGCAGCCGTTCCTTTTCCTCCGGCTGCAAGAAGCGATGGAACTCGGTGTGGATGTTTTCGGGAATCGACATGGAGCCGGCATCTCACGCGAAGAACGCATGCGACGCAAAGCGAAAGTGGGTCGGCGGCAACGCGACAGGCGTCGCCTCCATTCACCAGGTTGCAGGCGGAGTGCAAGGATGGCCGGCGATTCGAAACACCCCGACCACGTAACCCCGCCGGATGGCGGGAATGTCCTAACTCCGGCCTCTTCGACGGCGAAGCATCGTCGCAGCCAGCAACAGGACGCCCAACCCGATCGGCAGCGCATAACCCTGCGACACGCCGTCATCAGCACCCTGCGGAGAAGCGGCCATCGCCTCGCAGAGAGACAACGCCGCCACGCTCAATCCCACCCAGTAATCACGCACCTTGATCATTTCCTTTGGTTCTATTCACCCGCGGGCCCGGGGGGATCGCCCTCGCGAGTGAGTGTTCACTGTTGTCCTGCAGGAGAAGAAAATCAAGCGACATGCCACGACAGTCCGACGAATGGGGCAACCGCCCCGCACGCGCCAGGGCAGGCACCATCCCCCAATGCGGAAGTTCCCGTTATCCGGCAACTTCCGAACGGCCCGGAAAAACAAAAACCCGCGCGGAAAAAATTCCGCGCGGGTTTCATGAAGGCAAATTCTCTACGCCCGCTGAGCACGGCGGCGCATCACGACCACCGTCAGCAACAGGCCGGCCATCGCGACCGCATACTCATGCGGCTCGGGGACAGGGGTCACCGCACCGTTGATCGTCAACGGGAGGCTACCGCTGGCCGCCGATCCGTTGAAATACCACGTCCCACCCGTGCCGGAAGCGCCCCACACCACAACGCGGAACGTGACAGCATCGGTCACACCCTGCAGACCCGCGATCCCGGAAAGATCGATCGACGATTGGGGGTTTCCGGTAGCAGAGGTCGTCGATCCCCAGGTAATCGGCGATCCGATGCTCACAAACTCGCCGCCTCCGACCTGATACTGCCAGATTCCCGTGGTGGGTCCGCTCGCCGACCGACGGATGTTATATGCATCGATCCCGGCGAACGACAACGCAAAGCCCGCATCCGGAGTGATCGTGAAGCTTACGTATTCGTTCAGGGTGATCGCGGTCTCCAGAGAGGTTCCTGTGAAATCATTTCCGCCCCACGCACCGCCGGCACCGGTGCCTGTCGTCCCAATTCCACTGCCACGGACAAGGCCCGAATACGTCGCATTCAGCGCCGAAGTAGTGGCCGCAAATGGGCTGGGACCAAAATCATTCAGCCCCCCCGAGAGACCGCTAAATGACCACTGTGTCAAAATCTGAGCACTTGCCCCCGCCAATGTCGAAGCGGTGAGAACGGCGACTGCCAGCAGCTTTTTCATATTTATATTGGGTTGGTTGTTCGAATTTTCGCACGCACCTGCCATGCCAATCTCCGCTGGAATCGAATTTTGGCCGCGTTTTCGGGATATACAGGGCCGCGGGCAGCGAAAAGCCTTCAGTTGTGACGATTTCGATACACGGGTCACGTCCGCGGAACTGCGGAAAAAGGAAAGCCCGCACGGAGCGAAGCGCGCGCGGGCCCCTAAGAGACAACAGATGGAAATCCCCGACTAGACCTTCCGGCGCCGCCGCATCGCGACCACGGCCAGCAACAGCCCACCCGTCGCCATCGCAAACTCATGCGGCTCGGGAACAGGCGTGACAGCGGTAAACGTCGCTTTGAAATTATCCAGTCCCAAAGCCTGAGCATTCGATGAACCGCCGGAACCCGCATACAGCCAGCGGAGATAAAACGACTTCCCGTTTTCCAGGAGAAAATCGCCGATTACGATGCCCGACTTCGAGATGGAAGTTGGCGGGTTGAGAATGTCTGTATTGTTTGCATCCGCGGCATACGACTGGTTACCCGCGGTAATCGCCGTCCACGTTTCTCCATCCAGGGAGAAATAAAAGGTCCAGTCGAACGCCCGGCTTCCGGACCGATATTTTTCGTAGTCCCAGGAAAGAGTGATCCCATCGAGTGTGAAGCCCGTATTATTCGTGAACCCAAATTGAACGGAGTGGGGACTGGAATAGCTGCCACTCGTCAGAAACCCAATGGATTGATCGGTCGCAGTGCCGCGAACGCCGTTGTAAAAATGATATGCACCGCCGGTGCTCGAACTGGTCAAGGCACCCGAGCCAGTCGTTCCCGCATACTGCGTGGTTGCGGTCGCTGTTTCGGAGAACTTCGCCCCCGCCCCACTCCCAAATCCCCAGCCGACCGGAAGAGAAGCCGTCGCGCTGTTCGCGAGTCCATCGAAGTTCTGTTCATACGTCAACGCAGTCAATGAAACGGTCGATGCGGCATTCGCTTGAGCGATACCGAAGGAGATCAAGGCTGCCGCCAACAACGTCGGGCAGGACGTTTTCTTTTTCATGTCGTCTTTGTTTGGTTGGTGT
>Ga0065721_10007395_pt1 | contig 14004 bp, 19 predicted proteins | sample Mesricmetagenome_FD_59108 | JGI IMG/M metagenome (GOLD analysis project Ga0065721, IMG submission 59108) | Mesophilic microbial community from rice straw/compost enrichment Sample: eDNA_1 v2 (version 2) | ecosystem: Engineered > Solid waste > Grass > Composting > Bioreactor | place: USA: Davis... | reverse complement strand
TGGGCGGCTTACTGACTCATCCAGAACGCGAATTTTGCGGGACCTGGGGGGGAGAGGGGGATGGGATTAGGAAATGGCCAACAGCTTGGGTGCAAATGGGACATGGAGGAAGACAGTGAAAACTACTGGACAGGAAAGGGGAACTTACCCAAGCACAATCTCTTTGGAATCCTTCCGAGCTTTGCGCTTTCGCTGAGGGTTGGATTTTGTTGATGCTTTCTTTGACGATTTGGATTTTGACAGGGGGGCAGTGGATGATTCTTGGAACGCGGCGGTGAAGAGGTCGTCAGGGAGATGTTTGGATTCAGTGGTAACCTTTTGTTCGCCCTCTTCATCCTCACTTGTGTCTTCATCTTCATCCTCTTCATCTTCCTCCATCTCGTCAAAGTGGGTTTCTTCATCCTCGCCAAGGTCCATCACTCCTGGCTCATGATCATCGTCCTCGTCCATTTCGTCCTCAGCATCCTCCATCGCCTTCATCATCCTCGCCTCCACCGCCCGCAACGCTGCAACCTTCTCAGGGTCCATCTTGCTCCACTCTTCCATCTCTTCATCCTCCGACTCGCTCTCCGCCTCCAACACCTCCTTCTTCTTCTTGCCGTTGCTCTTCTTCCCTTTGCTCTTGTCTTTCAAGATAGCTTTGTTCTTCTCTGCGCGCTCTTTCAGCTTCTTATCGGTCTCTCGCCGCTTTTCCTTGGCCTTGGCCTTTGCACTTTCTCGTGCAGCCTGAACGGCCGAGTTCTGTTTTTGGATTTGTTTCTTGGATTGGGAGAGGGAGACGGCCTCGGGAGCTTCGTCATCCGAGGACGAAGGAGAATCTTCTCTGGGTCGTCGTGGCATGGTTGTCGTCGTGTGAGTGTAGATATGGGAAGGAGGTGATGGTCAAGGTTGTGGAAGCGCTCGCGACATTGTGTTCCCCCAAATTTGGCCGGAGGCTCCGGGCCGCTCTCTTCTATGGGTCCTTGTGGGTAGCCCTTTCAAATCGGACTGTCGACATATCAGAAGAGAGAACAAAAGCGAAGTATGGTACAGGGCAAATAAATCTACAGATCCCAGTCCTCCAAGGCAAATGCAAAGATACCAAACGATACAGCAGCTTCACTCGTCCCTGCAGCAACGTTCTCCACTCCCCTCCTCACAAACCGCACCAATCCATCCAAGTCTTTCGAGAGTTTCTCAACCCTCCCAAACGCATCGCCATCATCCTGCATGATCGAGAATGACTGGTCCACTCTTGACTCTCCTTCTATATCAAATTCCCCTTCGTCTGATTCGTCTGAACTGAGCACGAAACTGATTGCGCTCGCAGCTCCTTGGGAGAACCCGATCACGTTCTTGCGCTGTCGCTTTTGTCGTCGGCTGCGATGCTTGAGGGTGATAGAGACACGCGAGACGTCGTGCGTAGCCGTTGTGTCGCCTGCGAATGATACGAAGGTTTGGCTGAAGTTAATACACATATCCAGGATGGCGAGGATTGAGCGATGCATTGAGGTGGCCTGGGGTAAGCAGTCCGTGAAAGCGGCGAGACATTTGATTCACAGAGTTCACTTACATTGGAATTGAGGAGACAGAGTGCATGCATTTTCTCAAGGCTGGGATGATCATCAGTTTTTAAGACAATGTATATAAAAAAGCCGGTCTTACTGCTGATCATGAATATCGATAATTTCATCCAGCGAGCGGACATTCTTCATCGACTCGTGAAACTCGAGGACCTGAACTTGCAGCACCTGTGGGAGCGGCACAGTGAGAAGGGAAGATTTATATGCAGAATGAAGTCACTCACATATGTTGTCAAAAAGTTCAGCAGTGTACTTGGAGAGAAATCAGCCACTAAAACCTCGCCCCAGACAGAGCAAAGAACCCACTTGACAAACCAACTCAACCGACTCCGCATCGCATAAAACACCTTCAACTCTTCCCTAAACCGATCTTCCCGACCTGAATCACCTCTCACCAAAATCCTCTCCAACACATGCTTCGCCCTCCGAATCTGCAACAAGAATGCAAAGATTTCGCTGTACTTCTGGATTGCGTCTGGCCGGAAGATGTAGGTGAGAGGGAAAGGTACAGCATATTCCACTTGGAGTCCGTCAATCGCCTTGATGGTCGATTTAATGTCACGGTTTGCGTCTCGTTGACCACGGTATGAGAGGCGGACGAGGGAGGTTTGGATCCATTCTTGGATACCGACTTTCATCGTAGCGTGCACAACGTCCGAGAAAGCTGCATTGAGGAAGTGGAAGTCAGACCATGACTGAGTCGAGTCCATCTATGCAAGCGACATGAGCAAAGGACCTTGAGGGTTGTCCACAGAGTCACCACACACCTTTGTGAAAAGCAAGTCAATAAAATGTCCCAGGGCGTCTCCTCTCCGCATGAGGTATAGGTCCTCCACAGCGTTGATGTGCCTCCAGAGCTCGCAGTCGTCGACGATGATCTGCACAAGCGAATCCCCGGTTGCCTCACAGACTGGCGAAAGATAGTCATAAACCACCCTCGACAACGAATCCACCGACACTCCGAATAGGCTCGACAGCTTCCCACTTTCCACCCCATGTTGTTCGCCCCCAGCCTTCAGATCATCAGCGATGACCTGAGCAAATGACTTCCAATTTGTGAAGCCCTTCGCAGACTGCGCGAGCCCGAGGGCCCTGACAAGCCCAATCGCCTTCCCTGTCTCAAGTACAGGTTTTGCAACATGCCTCAAAAACACAGGTACCACGAGCACCTTCTCGTCCATGTCTCTCACCGACCTCTCAGCCCCATACCGCCCTCCCCCGTCCTCTGCCACTGTCTCCATGTTCATCACGAACTGATCTCTGAGACAATACCCTTCCTTCCAGAAATCGGGGTCGGAAATGCCCATGCTCATGGTCCCCATACCCACCCCACTAGACTCGATGAAGAACTCCTCCTCGAGGTCCGACACCTTCTCACCATGCGATCCTGTACGGATGCTCATCCCATCTCGGAGCCACATACCCATCATGTCCCATATCGGTTCAGCTGTGCGTACGAAGATGCGCATAAGCATCCGACTAACCACCACAGAGCCTCGCTCGGTATGTTCTTGGAGCGTCGAGAAGAGCGTGTCGAGGAGGAGGGTCGAGTGGGCTGCTGGTGCTCGCTTCGGTCGAGATGCTGATGGCTCCAGGCGAGTGAGGATATTTCGAATGACGGAGAAGGCGCCGTCGTACTGGGCTTCCAAGGCGCCCTGGAGCTCGAGTAAGCTGGCTATGACAGGTTCTTTAGTGAGGCCTTGGCTTGCGAGGCACAGATGCTCTTCGCGGGAGGAGCACCAGGCGTCGAAGTCGCGGATTTCTTGGTCAATGGCATCAGCGAAACCTTCTGATGTTCGACTGGAAGATGCATTTCCCGCCCAGCATGAGGCAAATGTCTCATCGATGTATGTACGGAGGGAGCGCAGCGTCGTTGCGGTTGTTGCAAAATCGTTGAGGATAGAGGCTTGAGCTTGTGCACTGAGATGTAAGAGCCGGGGGGTCGAAGGGCCTGACTACTTCAGGTCAGTCGTGAAGGTGACTCAGGGTAAGATGACATACCTGATAGCGACCATCCGAGAACTCGAGAGCAATATTGTCGCGTCCTTGCAGGGCCATCAAAATTTCACGAACCATGTCCTCTTCATTGATGTATTTCTGGATAATTTTAGCCGCAAAATTTCGCTGAGAGTAGAAACTTGTGCACACCTCGGTGGGCACGCTTCGCCTTGTTCCTGCCATTGAACGGCTGATGGTTGGACCCAAGGTGGAGGGATCTCCAAGGTCAAAAGGTCGGGTTGGGTCTGCATCGGACTTCCAATCCTTTCGCCAATACTGTCGTTCTCTGAGGTCTTCGAAAGGCTTCGGGTTTAGCGTCGTATAGGGCGGTTCAAAAGGCTTGGAAGGTAGAACTGGAGAGGATGTTGAGGACTCTAGATCACGGTGGGCTGGATCAGAAGAGTCGAAAGAATCGTCGTCGTCGTCCAGAGCAAGATCGTCCGAGTTAAGGGGAGATAAGGAAGGGGTGCTGTCCCAGTCATCCGGAGATCGGATTGGGTCGAGGATACCCTCCCAGTGTTCGCCTTCGAAAGGTTCTTCTGCCATGATCTCTGCCCATGTGAGAGTTAGCGGCTTTGCAGGTGGCGCTTTCGCGCGCTCAAGGTAGAGGTCGGCGTAAGCGAGGGTTGCGGATGAGGGTGGTTGGGAAAGCGCGATCTATGGGACGGGATTAGATGTGAGCTTCGAGGGAATAGGATGAGCCCACCAGGAGTTGCAAATGGTCTGGAAGGCGATTTGCCTGTATGGGGGGATTCAGCATTGTCGACTGACTGAACTACGTGGAGCACACCTTGATCTCAGCATCAAGATCGTTCTCCTGCTTCTCGACATGATCTTTCAGCTTCCGCAAGCAATGCTCCAGTGCACCAGAGAGTTTGTCTTGCAGGTTGACTCTAGCCTTCTCAGCGTGTCTATGGCAGATCAGCAAGCGACAGAGGTGGGTTGAAATCAGACTGACCCACTTATTGCACGCTCAACGACACCCATATCCACGCTAGCTGCCGCCTTGTTGATCGTGGTGGCCTCCAGCGATCTTGTCACGTATTCCGTCAGTGCCTTGGCATGGTGTCCTTCCTCTCCATCTTCGGTATAGCCCGTAATTTGCGCGACCAGATTTTGGTAGTGGGGTATAAGACGCGACTTTGCAAGCCTGGATGGAGGTCTGACGGAGAAGCGAGAAGAAGGTCTTTGAGAACCCGCAGACGATGGACGTGCCGTCAAACTCGAAGGAGGTCGAGCATGATTCGCTCTGGAGGCTGGTCGGACAGCCGACGCACTCGAGACCGGTCGAGGAGCTGCGAGGCTGGATGAAGGACGTGATTGGGGCCGTGAAGCCAGCGCTGACGCTGGCCGCGGTGGTGGCCCTGTCGTTCTCCCTGGGGGATTCATGGTGTGTGGAGGAGATGGTGGTCAGGATCAATTGGCGCGACGCGTGTGAGCGCGTTGTAGCCGCCCATCACCGGTTGATGTGACGCTTCTGCTCGCAACCACCATGGCTTCCTTCTTCGCCCAGCGGGCACTCGCCAGGTCCTCAATTTCCAAGCTCAGAATCACGGCAAATGTGCACTCCTGCTCCCGTGTATCGAGGGCAGCCTTCGTATCCGCACGCAAATTGAGCACAGCTCCTCCAGCGACAGAGGCTGCCCCAGCTGCAACGAGCGGGCCAGCCCAGGTCCTGGATCCTCCAGCTCCCTCCACATTTGTTGGGAGCGATGGTGCGACAGACTGGTCACGCAGTTATTATGGTCTTTCAACGGAACCCTTCGCGCCTGAGATTGCACAGGTTCTGATGGCCCCCGTGGACCCGCTGGATATCGAAATCAAACCTGGTTCGTGTTCTGTGTTGTGTGTTGTGCTCTCATTCTGAGGTGACATAGATGGCCTACTCTACTTGCCTGAAATCAAATATCGGCGTATCATGAACAAGGCGTTTGGCCCAGGAGGGTGGGGATTGGCACCAAGAAGCGAGACAAACGTCGGCGCCAAAATTGTCAGTCGGGAGTACGCGTTGGTTTGCCATGGACGGTGAGTAGCTCTCCAGCGTCTTTGAATCTCTCGACCGACCATTGCAACAGACTCGTGGCCATCGCTCGCGGAGAACAAGAGTACTTTGACCCTGCGGGTATTGCGACCGCGACTGAGGGATGCAAAAGCAACGCCTTGATGAGATGCTGCAAGGACCTTGGCGTTGCCAGTGAGCTTTGGTGCGCGTTTTCATTCGTTCTACCCAAACCAAACCTAACTTTTCGGTAAAGGGACCCCCGCTTCATCCGGGAGTTCAAGGCAAAGGAGTGTATCGAGGTGTTCGCCGAGCATTTGCCTACCAAGCGAAAGTAAGTGTATTTCTTTGTATCCTCAGGAATAAAACTGAGGCGTGTATCCCTAGGAAGAAGCTCTGGCGCAGGAAAGATCAGCCTCCGTTTGGATACCCCTACCAGGAGTAGGCACAGCTTGCCGAACTATCTTATGCTCTCTGAATTCGCTTTCATACCTTTGCCACCCATTATTTCTACAATCCCATCTCACCGTGTACTATCAGATCCTAATCCCGACTCATACCTTGCTAGCATAATTGACCTCTATCCTTGGCCTTGACTTGCCCTTCACTGCGCGAGCCGGCGCTCCTAAGTTAAAGACCCCGAGAGCGAACCACCACACGCGACGCGCCGAGCCAACCAATTTTGATGGGCGCGACTTGACTTGCGACCACGACCTCATCCTGCACGACGCCCTCAATGCAATGATTCCTCGCTTCACGTCATTACTCTCACCACAACAAATCATATACGATATCCAGCAACGATGACCTCCGACGAAGCAACCCAGCCACTGGAGTGGCCGAACCCCGAACACGGAGCCAAAGGCCTCATCGAGTTTCTTCGCAAGATCCTTCCCCGTCTCCAACCCCCACGAATCAAGTATGAGATACCAGAAACATGGTCGACCATTACCCTCTCTGTCCTCCGAATGCAAGCCGGCTTTCCCTTCCCAGCTGCAAATATCAAATGGGACAGTACAACGAACGAGAAGATTGAATTCGTCAACGTCAGCACAGAGATCACCCACATGGTGTTCAGAAACCTGGAGGGGATCTATCATGGCTCAGAGAAGCTTATGAAGAAGCTCTGGGTTATCATGTTAGAGACCTGCATGATGATGGATATCTGGATCGACCTGGACCTTCCAAACGATCCACAGTTGCCTTCGCCCACAGCTTTGCGGTTGCAAGTCATGAACACGCTTGTCGACGCGTTTAAAGGTCTTTGTGACGCGAACAATCCGGGGGACGTGCAACAAGGCCTTGACTTGCTTCGCACCCTCGCTCTGGAGACTCGGACTGTGGTAGAAAGTCAGTCTCCCGCTAATATGAATGTGAGATAATCCTGACCATCACCGTACAGGCTTGACTTCTCCATCAATACCTTTTGAGTATCCGCTCACGACATACTGGTTCAAACATGATGAGGGACAGGATACAGAAGTGGGCGTTTTCATGTTCTACCAATGACGACCACTGACAACNNCCCAGGAATCAAGCTATACCNTAACCTTGGGGAGTGCCGCATGCTTGCCTGCGGTGATTTCCAACNTGCTCGAAGCCACCTTTTCTATATTCTTCCATGTCTCNTCATCGCATCTCTACCTACACGACATCCGGCTCGTACTCCTAGAAGCATCCCGGATATATCTCGAATACCTGCTCAGCACCGCTGGCACCACTGTAGCATTGACGCCGACAAGTCGAGTTCGATTCTTGGGTCGAATTGTCGAACTTGCAAAATGTGTCGAGCCGGGACTTAGGTTGCCTGAAGTTGGCCAAACGTTCCATTTCATCGCCGCGCGGCTTTTGCAGGCGCGTTTCGATGGAATGGTTGGGGGCGACGCCAGCCTCGTAGATGCATCCTTGAAGGAATACTTCGACTCAGCACCTCAGATAGCGATCAGGGCACTAGTATTACAGGCCGCTAGTCTCTTACATGAAGAGCCCAAGGAGGACGGTTTCGATGTTCAGGTTTGCTTTTTCGGTCCATGTCACTTCAACACACTGATGAGACCCAGGCTCTTGCCATTGCATACCTGCGAAGCTGCGCCAAGTCTTCTGATGAGCCCACACGCCAGGCAATCGCCAACGAAGTCAACCAAGCCATCCATCCTGAAGCGCAATCCATCTTGACTCTCCTTGAACAAGTGAAGGTCACATTGCCTTCCGCGATGCTCCCTGCCACGACTCAAACTCAAGGGGGAAAGAAGATGAAGGAGCACGTATGGAGACGGGAGATCAAGAAATTGGTTCAAGGCATTATCTCACCGCAGACTCTGGCTTGGATGGACGATGACTTCAGGCCTAATGAGATTCATTTCATCCGGAGGGTTTTGAATGACATATCGGATCGATTTTCGAGGTGAGCAAGTTCATCGACCTATCCCGACTGCGAGCTAAACCCTGCTGATCCAGTCACGGCCTGGAAGACCCTTCCGAAAACTCGCGCCTGGCTTTATCAGCCCTTTTGGCCAAACTCCCTTGCCTCCTTACACTCTGCCCTGGGGAAGAGTGTCTTTCCTTTCGACGACCTGACAGCTTCAGCATGATCCATCTTTATATCCCTGTTCTTGAAGTATTGATCCAAGGGCCTCCCGAAGAAACAACCCCCGACGTCAAGCGCAGCGTATACAAAGCAATGTGCTCCATCCTACGACATCGTAACGAGGAAGACCCCGGCCAGCAAGCCATGGACTTCATCTTCAGGGGTCTGGCGGACAGGGATCGAAGTACTCGTTTGCAAGCCGGGTGAGAATGTCCAGGGCTTGTCTCGACTTTGCTCTTCTAACCTTGTGATTAGAGGGGCACTGCGCGCAGTGCTGGAAGTCTATGCCCATTCCAGGAAAGCTGCAAGAATCCCTACGACACCCATCTTTGATCGAATCTACCAGATGATTGAGGCTGGTAGGGCGACGGTCAAAGAAACCCTCATAGTCACTGTGGGGAAGATGGGGAGGTGAGAACCATGCGTTGCCTTGCATCACGTTACTCATTACTGTTCAGCACGAAGAACCAGGAGCTTCTTGGAAATGTTGTCTCATTGCTGGTCGCCCAACTGGGTCGAGCCAATATCCTGTGCCGCAGCCTTGCCTGCACTCAGGTAGGTCCACACACGGTTCTGGAACGCATTCAAAAGTCTCAACCATTTCCAGCTTATGGCCATCGCGAAGCTACAGGCAAGAACTCCCTATGCCCTCATCCTACCCTACCTCGACCAAGTCGCCCCCTTCGTCGTCAAGCGTATTTGCACCGAACCCATCCTCTTCCAAGAAGTCTGTCGCCTCATGTCCATATCTCCGGTCGACTTCCTTTCCATTAACCTCTCTCGAACTCTTCCCGACGTGCTCGTCCGTTGTGACGCGCAAGGGCTTGACTTCATCGCCAGAGCACTCGAGCGGGAGCGGCATTCGCTGATAGTCGGGGAGAATATCCATCTGCACCTTGCTCCTATTTTCTTGCAAAGGTCGCCGGCATCGACGAGCAAGGCTATCAACTTTGTGCTAGGGATCTTGAACGAGGCGTCAAAAACAACAATCGACCTGCGTCAGGTCTTACCGGGCTGCACCACGGCGCTTCTGACCGAGTTGGTCGTTACATTGGGGGATGAGAATCCGAACAGCCCTGTCGTGGTAAGTTTGTATCTCCTTCCAAGTCAAGTGTTTCGTTGACCCCATGTCAGGCGACGGCAGCGATCCAGAAAGTCGAAATTGCACTCAAGACGGGGGCAGTCCAGTCAAGCCAAGCCACCGATCCTGGCCCATTCCTCGCATCTCAGATGCTTGGGATCATCTCCCGAATCATCGACATGCTACAAGATGTGCATGGCAAGAAGTCGGTGTCACACAAGCAAAAGATCCTTCGTAGCCTTGGCGCTCTCATCGTGCTCATTGGGCCACCTATTCACAGCGTCGCCTCTCAGGTTAGTATTTATTGTGCCTGCAGAAGTCTATCTTTAACCAATGTTTGTTCAGATCATGGCGACGTTCCAAACTATGATCTCCGTCCCCGAACTTTCTGAAGTCACAGTCGAAAGTTGGCACAAGTTCATCACAACCATGGGACCCGCGGAGCTTGGCCCGCACATCGGTGCGACTTGTGCAGCGTTTGTGTCGTCGTGGTCAAACCTCTCAGCACGTTCGCGAGAAATTGTTGTTGACTCCCTCAGGCACACACTGTCCCAATCCAGTGCAGGAGAGCTCCAACAGTATCTCCACGAGATTGTTGACCTCTCTGTTGTTGACGACCTCAAGCCGCTGCAAGAGCAACTAAACGGACTGAAAGGAAGCCAAGAGCCCCAGGACATTGTTTTATCTATATTGGCGCGTTGCTCGAGCAACAATGTCACTGTCGCTACACTATCCCTGGCTGAGCTCAGGCGATTCATGCAGGACGAACATCGAAGCTACATCCAAAGTCTGGCGTCCGGAGACATGTTCGAGCCGACCATCGGCCGCATAATCGCGACGCTCTACAAGGCTGCTTCGAGGGATGGAGATGGGACAGAAGACTTGCGTGTACTCGCATACGAGTGCATAGGTATTCTGGGCGCGGTCGACCCGTACAGGCTAGATATGCCGAGCCCAGAATCGGACATGATTGTCACCAAGAACTTCACCGAGGAGCAGGAAACCATGGCCTTTGTCCTCCACCTCATCGAGGACCTCCTCGTGGACGCATTCCGTTCGACAAGCGACATTAAGTATCAAACCAACCTCGCTTATCCCATTCAGGAATTGTTGAAGCACTGCGGGTTCTCATCGGACCTGGTCAACTCGGGAAGGTCGGCACCCATGAAAGTGCGCGCGAGGTGGAACTCACTGTCGAAGGATGTGTTGGACGTCATCACGCCGCTGTTGGAGGGGAGGTTCACATTCCACCACCACCCAAATACCAACATCCGAATCCCCGTCTATCCGACGCAGTCGACCTATCGGGAGTGGCTGCAGCTTTGGGCCACGTACCTCATCTCCAAGGTGTCTGGGACGGATGCGCAGAAGATCTTCAGGGTGTTCTTGTCGGTGGTGAAGAGCAAGGATGTGGTTATTGCGAAGCACTTGCTACCGCATTTGGTGCTGAACATCCTCATCTCGGGGAGTCATGTCGACGCACAGAACATTCGAGAGGAAATCAATGTAGTGCTTCAGGACCAAGTCAACCCCGACAGCACGTCCACGACTGACAAGAAGCTGCTGAGCGCGCAGGTACGCATTAAAATACATCAGTACCTCACCTGCCTGACGGTTGATTTCAGGCGATCTTCGCCCTTCTCGATCATCTAAACAGATGGGCCCGCGTTGTTCGCAGGGAGTTGAGCAAGAAGAAGGCGGAAAGCAAACGAGCCAGGGCATCTCATATCACTCACGAGGGAGAAGAGCAACTTGTTCGACTTGACTCAATAATCTCTAGCATCGATCAAAATCTCATGGCCAAGGCTGCCTTCCAGTGTAAAGCCTACGCTCGCTCGCTCATGAGCTTCGAGCAGCAGATCTTGACACTTCAGCAACAGGGCAACCAACACCTCGAGGACTACTACGACCGGGTGCACGAGATCTACGCACATCTTGACGAACCGGATGGGATGGAGGGCGTGTCTTCGCTCATTTTATCTCCGTCGTTGGAGCATCAGATTCGGGAGCATGAGAGCACAGGGAAGTGGACTGCTGCGCAGAGTTGTTGGGAGGTTCGATTGCAGCATAACCCAGATAACCTGGAGTATCATCTCGGTCTCCTGCGATGCTTGAGGAATCTCGGACATTATGGTATGGCCGTTGTTTCAAGCTTTGAGCCTCTTCTGACACCTGCCCCCCTCAGACACACTACGAAATCATGTCAAAGGTGTCCTGACGAACCACCCCGAATGGGAATCCGCCCTCGCGGACTTCCACGTCGAAAGTTCATGGATGGTGGGCGCTTGGAAGGACATTGAGGCTTTGATCAACAGAGTGGACGTCCAGACGCCTGCAGTGGTCATCGCCAAAGTTCTCCTCGCCATGCGAAACAACAAAGCCGACGAGGTCTCATCCAGTCTTGCCGTTGCCCGCCGCATCCTCGGCGCACCTATCACTGCTGCTGGAGCCGACGGATACCGCCGAACGTACAACTCCGTTGTGAACCTGCACATGACGCATGAGCTGGAACTCATCTACGAGATCTCGAAGAAGCCTCCAACGTCAGGGAGTTTGCGTCGCAAGAACCTGGGGGCGTTGTCAAGCATCCTGACGTCGAGGCTGGATGCCATTCTCCCAACCTTCAGGACTCGGGAGCCTGTGCTTAGCATGCGTCGCGTGGGCTTCTCACTCATGTGAGCAACCTTCTTCAACCTCCCATAGCAGGGCTAACCCATGACTCTAGGCCCTCATCTCATCCAGAGCTCAAACGCGAAGTCGGCAGTACCTGGCTGGCGAGTGCCAAGATCGCGCGCAAAGCCGGACATTGGCAGACAGCGTACAGTGCCATGCTACAGGCGCGTCAGAACGATGCAAGTTTTTACTTCATTGAGAGTGCCAAACTCACAAAAGCTGCGGGAGAGCCTCTCAAGGCTTTGCAGGAGCTAGAGACGTTCATGAAGTCCCTGGGACTGCTTGATAACTCGCCTGTGTTGGATCTGACCATTGACGAGGAGATGATTTCGAAGGTGAAAGGAAAGGTACGTTGTGTTCATTCCTTGCTGCAGTCAGCAAGATTGACCTGGCGGTAGCTTTTCTTGCTTCGAGCCAGATGGATGAACGAATCTGAGCGGTACGAAGCGACATCTATTCTTGAAGCGTTCAGGACTGCCAACGAGCTCGACAAGAAGTGAGTCTCTGCTTAATGTTACGTTTGTGCAGAGGCTCACCTTGGTCTCCAGACTGGAAAGCTCCCATTTCCACTTTGGCAGCTTCTACGACAAGTGCTTCAAGGAGCTCAAGTCTGGCGATATCCTGAAACGGTGCGCTCAAGCTGGTTGCATTCCGTCCGCGTCTTTCTCACACACGTCGTAGTGGAATTAAGATGAACATGTACACTGTGCGGAACTACGCAAAAGCAATCCGACTTGGCTCCAAGTACATCTACCACACTGTTCCCCGCCTCCTCACCCTCTGGCTTGACAACGGCGAAGACCGCGCCATCTCAGGCACCGACGTGTTCAACCGTATCAACGAGATCGTCAGGGACGCTATCAAGGAGATCCCAGCGTTCAAGTGGTACACCGCTTTCCCTCAGATCGTCTCCCGCGTTGGGCACAATGCAGACAAAGTCTACCAGCACCTCGCCACGCTTATCGTCACGATCCTCCAAGAGTACCCACGCCAAGCACTCTGGCTCTTTGCGTCTGTTGTCCGTTCAACGAAGCCACAGCGCGAATCGCGTGGGCGAGCGATCCTCGACCAGTTGAGGAGCACGCCGTCAAACAGCAAAAAGCTTGCGCGGCGGATAGCCGACTCGGTTGCGATGACCAATGAATTGCTAGCCCTGTGTGATCGACCCGTGGATGATGAAAAGAAGGTCTTGAGTATGTCGAGGGACTTCCCGCGGCTGAAGGCTCTTGGGAATTGCGATCTGCTTATTCCTTTGCAGGAGAGCTTGACGGTGAACTTGCCTTCGAGCACTGCAGCAGAGGCAGTCCATCAGCCGTTCCCGTTGGATGCGCCGACGTTCAAGGGTGAGTAAAGTAGAGAGAGTTGTTGAAATCAGTGCTAACCGGAGCGTGCAGAATTTGCTGATGAAATTGAAATTATGAAGTCGATGGCCAAACCGAGGAAGATCACAATTAATGGGAGCGATGGGCAGATCTATATGTTCCTGGGCAAGCCGAAGGATGATCTGCGCAAGGACGCTAGGCTTATGGATTTCAACTCAATCATCAACAAGCTCCTCAAGACCAACTCGGATGCTCGTCGGAGGCAGCTTCGTAAGTGTGGTATCTGATCATCAACGCCTTGACTAACTTCCCCAGACATCCGAACTTACGGCGTCGTGACTCTCAATGAGGAGTGTGGCTTCATCCAGTGGGTGCCCAATACGATCCCCGTGCGCCCTGTACTCCTCAAGTACTATGAAGCGCGCCGAATCCGTGGTTGGTCGACTGAAATGGGTGAAATCTTCCGCAAGATCAAGGAGCTGCCTGACGCTGCGGCAGCCGAACTTTTCACCACCCGTATCCTCCCCATGTTCCCGCCAGTTTTCCACGAATGGTTCATAGAGACGTTCCCGGAGCCCTCCGCATGGCTCGCAAGTCGTCTAAGCTACGGCCGCACTGCAGCAGTAATGTCGATGGTCGGGTATATCTTGGGGCTGGGCGATCGCCATTGCGAGAACATTCTGTTGGATGTGAACACAGGGGATGTGATTCATGTGGACTTTAATTGTTTGTTCGAGAAGGGCAAACTTTTGGAGACACCGGAGAGGGTGCCCTTCCGCCTG
>Ga0065721_10007033_pt1 | contig 14006 bp, 11 predicted proteins | sample Mesricmetagenome_FD_59108 | JGI IMG/M metagenome (GOLD analysis project Ga0065721, IMG submission 59108) | Mesophilic microbial community from rice straw/compost enrichment Sample: eDNA_1 v2 (version 2) | ecosystem: Engineered > Solid waste > Grass > Composting > Bioreactor | place: USA: Davis... | reverse complement strand
AAGCCGATCGCTGCCTTGGGCGTGGCGGGCCCTGCCGATCTCCTGCTTGGTGCTGACTGCTTCTGCCCGAGTCTTGGTGGTCATGCCCGTCTCCACGAGCTTTCCTCTCAACGGACCGCAAACCCCCGGCGCTCCGCCGGTGGGCCGCCCCTCGCGTATGCGCGAAGGAAGACCCTCCCGCCCTGCTGTCCATCCTGACAGGGCGGGCTGAACGCCCGACGGGGCCATGAACGATGGAGAATCCTTCACGAAACGTCGCGGCGCAGTGACACCGGCCCGCGGATCGCGGGAGGGTCTTTCCCCTTCATGCGGGGCTCGACCAAAGTCGGTCTTGCGTCGGAACGTGGGCCAATCCGTGGCCCGGAGAACCTCCCGCCCGCGCCGTGCCGGTCGCGGTGCGGAAGTGGGGCGGAAGGTACGCGATCAGTCGGCGTCGAGCAACGGCTGAATCGCTCATCAACACGCGCCGCGCGGCGGCCTGTCGCCATCTGGCATGTGCGCCGCAACGACTTAGGGAAGTGAACAAAAACTTACACACGCGCGTGGAGAAATCGCTGTGGGTAAGACGTGAGCAAACTGCGCGTGAACGGGCGCTCAACGCGCAAGTTCTCTCACCGGCTTCACGAACGCGATCCGCTCCCCGAAGCTGGCGAACCCGAACGACTCGTACAGGCGCAGCGCGACGGTGTTGCGCCGATCCACGGCGAGGGTCATCGGCCATGATGCGTGCCGCGCGCGCATCTCCTCCAGCCCCATCGCCAGCAGCCGCTTGCCCAAGCCCATGCCCCGCACCTGGGGGGAAAGTCCCAGGTACACCAGCTCCGAAGACTTGGCGTCCGGCACGGCGCTGAAGAACGCGCAGCCATGGGGCTCGGCGTCCCTGTACACCACCCACCACAGCATGGGGTCGTAGTTCCCCGTTTCGCGGTGCGAGGCCAGGATGTCCTTGGTGGCGCGCAGCCCGCACAGCTCGGGGCAGTCGAGGGTGTCCACGTAGGAGCGCTCCATCGCCTGCACGAGCGTCGCATCGACGCGGGTCTTGGGCAGCTCCGACACCCGCCGCAGCGTGATCCCCTCCGGAAGCGGTCCGGAGGGAACCTGGGGCGTCGGGCCCGCGGGCCGGCGCAGGTACGCCAGGTGCCCGACGTTGATGAACCCCGCGCTCACAAGCGCCTCGACGAACCACTCTTCGCCCGGCTCGGGAAGAGCCTGGGCGATCTGGACCCGCCCGCTTCGCTCCTTGCCGAGGTGCTCGCACGCGGCCTCAAGGACCGCCGCGCGCTCTGCCAATGCCTGTCGAGGCCCGCCGGGGTCGCCGCCGGGTGCCGGTTCGCTGATGAAGAGCATCGCCGTACGCCCCGCTCCGGGGACGGCCAGGCACGCCTGCCGGACCCGCTTCTTGGCCCCCTGGGTCTCCAGGGTGGCCCAGATGAGGGACAGGTCGATGCCGTGGGAGGGGGCCGTCGCCACCAGCCGGCGCGCGGCGGCTTCGATGTCGCTGTTTGCCTGGGAAACCAGGCGAGAGGCGGCGGCCAGGGCCAGGTCAGGTGATATCCTGACCACGCTTGGCCGGTTGGTCGGGGCGGGAGTTGGAACCGAAACGCTCACCGTGCGCAACGGTACGTCGGGTTTGACGGGCAAGAATCCGCCATTAGACTGGTCGGCCCGCCCCCGGCGGCAGACTTTGAAGGGACAGACCATGCACACCCCCATCGCGCGGCGTTCGCTTCTCCAAGTTCTCACGGCGATGGTTGTTGCGCTCGTCGGACTCGTGGGCTTGGGCGTTTCCGTCGGCATGGGCCCGGAGCCTGACCCCATCCCGCGCAAGTGGGAGCTGACCATCGAGCCCGGCCCCCTGCGCTACGCCAGCGTGGACGACGGCACCGGCCCCAAGGGCTACTTCTACCTCACCTACACCGTCACCAACACCACCGGCAAGGACATGCTCTTCACCCCGTCCTTCGAGCTGTGCAACGACAAGGGCGAGGTCGTCCGGTCCGGGCGTGACGTTCCCGCGGCGGTCACCAAGGCCATCCTCGACCGCCTCGACAACAAGCTCATCCAGGACCAGATCAGCATCGTCGGCATGCTCCTCCAGGGCGAGGGCAACGCCAAGGAAGGTCTGGTGGTCTTCCCCGCCACCACCCTCCGCTTCAGCCAGCTTGAGGTCTACGCCATGGGCTTCAGCGGCGAGACCAAGACCGTCGAGCAGCGGGACGCCAAGACCGGCAAGATGGTCAAGGTCACCCTCCGCAAGACCCTGATGCTCCGCTACCAGCCCACCGGCGAGGTCCGCACCCCCGGGGCCACCCCCTTCGAGCTGATCGAGAAGCGCTGGGTGATGCGCTAACCGGCCGACCGGCAGCGCCTTAGACCCTTCGGACGGGGCGGGAGCCCCTCCCGACCCGCTGGACCACCGCCCGGCGGCGGTCTACGCTTCCCCTCCCCATTCCACGATCACCCCGGGGTCACGCCCCGGATTGCACGAGGTTTTTCGTCATGGCACACAAAAAGGGCCAGGGTTCGACCAAGAACGGGCGCGACAGCAATCCGCAGTATCGCGGGATCAAGCTCTACGGCGGGCAGGTCGCCAAGGCCGGCTCCATCATCGTGCGCCAGGTCGGCACCCCCTTCCTGCCGGGCTTCAACGTCCGCCGCGGGTCCGACGACACCCTCTACTCCGTCGCCGAGGGCAAGGTGATCTTCCGCGGCCGCAAGGTCCACGTGAAGCCCCTCGACGAGCAGGCCCCCCAGCCCGCGTGGATGCGGACCGAGACCGCCAAGGCCTGAATCCCCGCACAACGCAAGCGAACTCCAAAGACCCGCGGCTCGCCCGCGGGTTTTTTCGTGGACCCACGAAAGTACCTTGGTGACGATGGCAAGCTGCACCAGTGCGTCGTTCACACGGCATCGTACTGGGCAATGCGACGGTACAGGTTATCGCCTGCCCCGGGTGGATTGGGATTGGATTCAGCGCCCGCAGGGGGCGATAGTTGGGGGTACACCGGCCCGGACGGGGCCGGACCTCCACGGAGCCACGCATGCCACGCCCTGACCCGTTCAACAGCCGCGCGACCCTTTCCACCAAAGCCGGGACCTTCACGTACTACGACCTCAACGCCCTGAAGCGGCAGAACGTCGGGCACGTGGACAAGCTGCCCTTCTCGATCAAGGTGCTGCTGGAGGCGATGCTGCGGAACCTGGACGGGTTCGTGGTGACCGCCGACGACGTGGCGGGGCTGGCGAACTGGAACGCGAAGAGCCCGGTGAAGGAGGAGCTGCCCTTCATGCCCGGGCGCGTCGTGCTGCAGGACTTCACCGGCGTTCCCTGCGTCGTGGACCTCGCCGCGATGCGCGACGCGATGAAAAAGCTCGGCGGCGATCCCGCGGCGATCAACCCGCTGGTGCCCTGCGACCTGGTCATCGACCACAGCGTGCAGGTGGACGCCTACGGCAGCCGCCTGGCCCTGACCATCAATGCGCAGAAGGAGTTTGAGCGCAACGGCGAGCGCTACGAGTTCCTCAAGTGGGGCCAGCAGAGCCTCAGCAACTTCCGCGTCGTGCCCCCGGCCACGGGCATCGTGCACCAGGTGAACCTGGAGTACCTGGCCCGAGCCGTGTGGTCGCGTGAGATCGACGGCGAGATGGTCGCCTATCCCGACTCCTGCGTCGGCACCGACAGCCACACCACGATGGTCAACGGCCTGGGCGTGGTGGGCTGGGGCGTGGGCGGCATCGAGGCCGAGGCCGTGATGCTCGGCCAGCCCATCTACATGCTCACCCCCGACGTCATCGGCTTCCGCCTCAAGGGCAAGCTGCCCGAGGGCGCCACCGCCACCGACCTCGTGCTGACGGTGACGCAGATGCTCCGCAAGCGCGGCGTGGTGGACAAGTTCGTCGAGTTCTGCGGCGACGGCCTCGCGGCGCTCTCCGTCCCCGACCGCGCCACCATCGCCAACATGGCCCCCGAGTACGGGGCCACCATCGGCTTCTTCCCCGTGGACCAGGTCACCCTCGACTACCTGCGCTTCACCGGGCGCGACGAGGGGCTGGTGGACCTGGTCGAGAAGTACTGCAAGGCCAACGGCCTGTTCTGGCAGCCCGGCACGCCCGAGCCGGAGTTCACCGACCTCATCGAGCTGGACCTCTCCACCGTGCAGCCCTCGCTGGCGGGTCCGCGGCGTCCGCAGGACCGCGTGAACCTGCGCGACGTGAAGGCCGCGTGGTGCAAGGAGCTGGCCGACAGCTTCGGCAAGGCCGTGCCGCCGGAGTCGGTGAACGTCGGCCGCTGGGCCACGGAGGGGGGCAGCACCGCCGGCGCCGCGGTGAACACGAGCGTCCCCGCGGGGACCGACCCCGGCGTGACGGGTGTGCCCGTCACGCGCGAGGGCAAGACCTTCAAGCTGCACCACGGCGACGTGGTGATCGCCGCGATCACGAGCTGCACGAACACCAGCAACCCGGACGTGATGATCGCCGCGGGGCTGGTGGCGCGCAAGGCCCGTGCTCTGGGGCTCACCAGCAAGCCCTGGGTGAAGACGAGCCTGGCGCCGGGCTCCAAGGTGGTCACCGAGTACTACAACAAAGCGGGGCTGACCGAGGACCTGGACGCCCTGGGCTTCAACACCGTGGGCTACGGCTGCACGACGTGCATCGGCAACAGCGGCCCGCTGCCCGATGAGATCGAGGCGGCGATCAAGTCCGGCGACCTCGTGGTGGCGAGCGTGCTCAGCGGCAACCGCAACTTCGAGGGGCGCGTCCACCCGCTGGTGCGTGCCAACTACCTCGCCAGCCCGCCGCTTGTGGTGGCCTACGCCATCGCGGGCAACATGAGCATCGACCTTGCCACCGAGCCGCTGGGCACGGGCAAGGACGGCAAGCCGGTGTATCTGAAGGACATCTGGCCCACGCACGCGGAGGTGCAGGCGGTCAAGGCCCAGGCCGTGACGCCCGAGCAGTTCCGCGCCCAGTACGCCAACGTCTTCACCGGCAACCCGACGTGGAACGCGGTGCCCGTGAGCCAGAGCGATCTGTACGCATGGAACCCCGCCAGCACCTACATCCAGCACCCGCCCTACTTCGAGGGCATGGGCGAGCGGCCCGAGCCGATCAAGCCCATCAAGGGCGCGAAGTGCCTGGTCTACGTCGGCGACTCGGTCACGACCGACCACATCTCCCCCGCGGGCGACATCGCGGAGAAGAGCCCGGCGGGCGAGTACCTCAAGAGCCTGGGCGTGCCCAAGAGCATGTTCAACAGCTACGGCAGCCGGCGCGGCAACGACCGGGTGATGACCCGCGGCACCTTCGCCAACGTGCGCGTCAAGAACAAGCTCGCCGTGGACCCCGCCACGGGCAAGGTCATGGAGGGCGGCTGGACGCGCGACATGTCCAAGGCCGGGGGCGGAAAGATCGACTACATCTACAACGCCGCGGTGAACTACAAGAACGAGGGGACGCCGCTGGTAGTGCTGGCGGGCAAGGACTACGGCATGGGCTCCAGCCGCGACTGGGCGGCGAAGGGCACGCTGCTGCTGGGCTGCCGCGCCGTCATCAGCGAGAGCTTCGAGCGCATCCACCGCAGCAACCTCGTCGGCATGGGTGTGCTGCCGCTGTGCTTCATGGAGGGGCAGAACGCGGCGAGCCTGGGCCTGGACGGCACCGAGACCTTCGACATCGAGCTGCCCGACCCGCTCGAGCCGCGCTGCGAGGTGAAGGTCGTCGCCACCAAGGCCGACGGCAAGAAGGTGGAGTTCACCACCCGCTGCCGCATCGACACCCCCGTTGAGGTTGAGTACTACCGCAACGGCGGCGTGCTGCAGACCGTGCTGCGGCGGCTGCTCAACGAAAGCCGCAAGGGCGTGGGCGTGTAAGCAACCCCAGCCGGTTCAAGCGTTAGCACCATCAAGCGGGCCTTCGGGCCCGCTTTTTCATCGCGCGCACAGCGCAGAGCGGCGTATAACGAGGATGGGCGACCACACCCAAGGAGGGCAGGCGCTTGAATGAACCGACCGGAATACTCCCGGCAAAGCCCCCGGCGAAAGCACCGGGGCGATTGAACCGAATGAATCTGGCCGATGAAGGGGACGTGCGAAACGTTGTAATGGGTATTGGTGCAAGGCGGGCACGATCGCGGCCGCCGCGGCTACGCCGGACCGATCAAGAAGTCCGGTTTGAATCGATACTGACCCAGACGAGTAAGCGAACCAGGAATGTTGAAGCCCGCAGGCAACGAAGAAAGCCAGAGGCGTTGCCGGGAATCGCGGGGACCGGCGGGCGGAATACCCAGGCCGATGTTGACAGGGAACTTCGCGGCGGACTGATCGGAAAGCACAGACCGAGCCGCCCGACGACGTTCTCGCGTCGTCACGATCTGCACTCACACTTCAGAAGCAGCGGCCACGCTCCGCGTCTCTTTAGGCGCGGGGCCGTGATGGCATGCACGGAGTTTTGCCATGAATGAAAGAACACCCGCTGAACTTGCCAAGGCGCTGGAAGGAGTGCTGCGGAGCTGGCTCACTCATCATCCTGAAACAGCATCGAGCATCGCTGTAATCGCGGATTGGATTGGCTCGTTGGCGCGCGAGGTCGGCACGCAGGCGCCTCAGGAAAAGCAGGAGACTTCTTCTCGCACGCAGCCATCCGGATCGCAAACGGACACAGAGGCGGCCGCGGCATCGTCCGCCGCTTCACCACAGGCACGACCCGCCCCCACCGCTTTCGTGCCGCTGAAGCTCGGCGACCAGGTGATGCAGATCAAGGTTCCGGGGACCAGCGCCGACATCGCCGCGGCTCGCAAGGCCGTCTTCGAGCAGTCGCAGGGCCGCTCCGAAGAGCGCTCGTCGCTGCCGGATCTCAAGCTCATCGCCGAACGGTGCGAGCTGAAGGTGCGCACCTGCGAGGCCGCGATCCGCAAAGTCGCGGCACAGGACGAGGCCGACATCGAATCGGCCACACGCCAGATCGCCGAGCTTCTGGAGCAGCGCAAGCACCTGCCCGACTGCTTCCTGTGGATGGTCTTCCCCGGGCGCGAGCAGCCGGCCCCCGCGGTGCTGGACACGATCCGCTCCTGTTATGCCAATCTCGCCAAAGCCGCGCGCATTCTGCTGCGCGTGCCGCCGGAGCACCCGCTCCGCCGCGCCTCGCTGCAGCTCATGGCCGAGGCGCAGTCGGCGCTGCGCATCGTGCTCAGCACCACGTGGCTGACCTCGCCCGACATCGACCAGGACCAGGCGTTCATCTATCTGACGCACGCCACGAAGTACGAGAGCGTCTACCTGCCGCGGTTCATGCGGCTCGACGACGGCGCCGACCCGCACGATTGGGCGAACCTTGCCGAGCGCCTCGCGGCGATGGAGCGAGCGCTGGACAACGCCGAGAAGGAATCGAAGCGCGTCACCAGTCTGCTCAACAAGCTCGCCTTCCATGCACGCAAAATTTCGAGCGGAGCCCAGCCCGAGGAAGAGCCCTACGACTGGGAGCGGATCGAGCTGGCGCTGGAAGAGCTCGCCACGCTCGGCGTGCCGGGCCAGGACGACCGTGTGCGCTCGCGCCTCGCTTCGCTGCGTGAGCACCCGGATCTCGCGGCTCACTCCCTCGCCGCGGCGGCCCTGCGGCCGCGCGTGGAGCCCGAAGCGGATTCGGCCCCGGCGATGCGGGAATACAGCGCCGACGTGGAGCGCGTCCGCGCGATGCTGGAAGGCTCGCGCGTGGTGCTGGTGGGCGGCGAGCCGCGGGAGGAGNCCCGCCGCCGCATCGAGGAAGCCTTCGGCCTGGGCGAGCTTGAATGGGTCTCGGTCCCGGAGCACACCAGCAGCGCGCCGCTGGAGGCGCCGATCCGGCGCGCGGACACGCGGCTGGTGATGATCCTCATCAAGCTCGCCGGCCATCAGCACGTGGACGATGTGACCCGCTGGTGCGATCAGTACGGCAAGCCGCTGGTGCGTCTGCCCGCAGGGTACAACCCCGAGCGCATCGCCGCGGACGTGCTGGAGCAGGTCAGCCACCGCCTCGACGTGCTGAAGGAAGCGATCTGAACCGTCGCCATCCTCCGATAGGTTCGCTCAAGCGGCCCTGGGGTGAAGCCCAGGGCTTGCCGCGCTGTATAACGCTCAGACAACTCGGCTATCCCAATTTTGGAGCGTTCTCCGTGTTCCATTCATTCCCGTTATTTGCGGAGGCAGCATCATGGTTCGGCGCGGCTTTACATTGTGGGAGCTTCTCGTCTGCCTGCTCGTCGCGATCGTGATCGCGGCACTGGTGCTGATGCTTCCGAACTCGCGCAGTCGCGGGGGCACTGGACGGATGCTCAAGGACTCGTACCAGCTCCGCGGCATTCACACAGGCATGACCATCTGGGCCCAGAACAATCAGGACCGCTACCCCCTTCCCTCGCTGCTGGACGCCCAGAACGCGACCATCGATGCCCCGGCGGAGACAAAGGACACCACGGCCAACATCTTCTCCTTCCTGATCTTCCACGGATTCTTCGACCCCGAGATATGCGTCAGTCCCGCGGAATCCAACCCAGCGATCAAGCAGATCGTCGATTACGAGTACGACAGGCCGCACCGTGCCGCCGACCCAAAGAACGCGCTGTGGGATCCCGGCTTCAGCGCCGACTTCACCAATGGCAACACGGGCAACTTGAGCTACGCCCACATGCAGTTCAGGCAGGGCAATCGCGCATCGCTGTGGGCTGCCACCAAGTCGGCGACGGAGCCGGTCCTGGGTAATCGCGGGCCGCGGATCACCGGCCGGACCGGCAAGAACTGGACGTTCGACACGTCCAGCAACACGCTGCTCATCCACGGCAGGCGCAACAGCTGGGAGGGGTGGGTCGTCTACAACGACGGGCACGTGCAGTTTGAACCCAAGCTGAGCCCCGAAGGGCCCGGCGTCCAGCCCGCGAAGGGCAAGCCCATCCCCGACTGCCTCTTCTTCGACGAGCCCGAGGATCAGACGGGGCTCAACGCCCTGCTGGGCATCTGCGCCCGCATCGGCCCCACGCCCGCGGAAGACACGACCATCTGGGATTGACCGCCGAAAGAGCCTGGCGTGCCGGTTTCAGCCGCTTCTCAAGCGGCTCAACGCCGGCGCGCGCATGGTTCGGGCGAACCCCAACCGGAAGGAGCACCCATGATCGGCGTACGCACCGAGCACCGCGAAGGCCGCGTGGCCCGCGCCATCGAAGAGCAGACGGCCAAGCTCCCCAGCGACCTGTTCCTGTGGGCCGCCGTGGGATCGATGGTGGCCTCCGCGGCGTTGCAGGCCACGGGGCGCAAGCACAGCTCGCTGTTCATCGGGCAGTGGGCGCCCTCGCTGCTGATCCTGGGCCTGTACAACAAGCTGGTGAAGACTGAGGGGCACGACCAGCTCACGTGAGCCCGCCGCTCACCGCGTCGGAGAGGCGTAGCGCTCCGACAGATCGTGCTCGATGCGCAGACGCTCGAACTCGTGGATCTTGCGCCAGGCGGGATCGGTTTCGAGCATCAGCGCCCGCCGCACGCGGGCCAGGCCCGCCTCGTCGCTGCGCAGCAGCAGCTTGGCCGAGCCCACCGCGCCGCGCAGGCTCTCCAGCGCGTTCTCGTTGCGTTCGAGCGCCTTGACGAAGTACGACAGCGCATCCTCGCTGAAGCCCCGCTCGTGGTAAAGCACGCCGAGGTTCTGATAGGGCCGGTGGTCGGTGGGCATCTGCTCCGCGGCGCGCTTGAAGGCCTCCACCGCGCGCATGAAGTCCAGCTCCCTGCCGCGCCGCTGCAGCGCCAGGCCGTAGTTGTTCCACACCGCGCCCATGTCCGGGCGGAGGGAAAGAGCCTCCTCGAAGCGTGTAACGGCGCGCTCATAGTCGGCGCGCTCCATCGCCGCCTGCCCCTCCGACGCGAGCTCCATCGCTTTGCGCAGGTCCGCCTCGGTGGGGGCGAGGATCTCCGGCGGGCGGCGGGAAGAACTGCCGCACCCGGCCCAGCCGCCCAGCACCGTCGCGCCGATCACCCCGACCAGCAACAGGCCCTTGGTCATGCTCATAACTACTCCGTCTTCTGCCAGCGCGAGAAGGTGACGCGCAGACGCCAGTGATTGGCCTCGGGCCGCAGCGAAATCCCGTAGACCTCCAGCCCCGGGACCACCTCCACCGCGCGCTCCACCCATGCGAGCAGCGCGGCGAGGTTGGGGTCGGTCAGCTCGTAGTCGTACTTGTACTGGCGCGAGCCCAGCCCGGGGATCAGCGTCTCCGTCCGCTCGTTGGGCAGGGGCACGACCTTGCTCAGCCCGCTCTCCACGCCCGCCTGCTCGAGGCGGCTGCGCAGCTGCGTCGCCGAGGCCGTCGCGCCGGGGTTGGTCTGCGCCATCGCGCGAAGCGCCTTCAGCTCGCCCGCGTAGCGGACGGCCTCCTCGGCGCGGGCCTTGGCCGACTCCATCGCCTCCGCCGCGGAGTTGCGCGACGCGAGCGCGAAGAGCACGTACAGCGCCATCGCCAGCAGCAGGACGCCCGACGCCACCAGCAAGCCGCGGGGCTGGTTGCGCCGCGCCGTGCGAGCCGCCTGCGCGGCCTGCTCCAGGCGTGCGTCCTCGATCGGCGCGAGGTGGGCGGGCACGGCGCGGCTCATCGCCCGCTCCCTTCCGGCCGCCGCCACTGGCCGACGAACCTCGCCCGCACCTTGCCGCTCTCGCCGTCGCGCCGCGACTGCACCGAGCGGTATTCGGGCGTCCACGTCTCGATGTGCGAGCCCGCCACGCGGCGGATCGCCTGCGCCAGCTCCTCGGCCTCCTGCGTCGTGTTGGTGATGACCGTGAAGGCCGGGCTCGTGCGCGAATCCAGGTCGATGGACTCAAGCTCGAAGCCGTTGTTGCCCACCACGAAGGAGATGGTTTCCAGCTCTTCCAGAATCGGCATCGTCACGTCCGTGCCGCGGGCGGGCGCGGCCATGTCCTTCTTCCGCCGCGCGACTTCTTCCTTCAGCGCGTCGAAGGTGCTTCGTCCCGGCGCGGGGCGCGCCTCGGGCATCACCTCGCGGATCACTTCCTCGGTGCGGGCTCGCCACAAGCCCGCGGCTTCCTCCGCGCGGGCCGCGCTCTCGTTGAGCTGCCAGCCGAACACGCCCAGCGCGATCGCCGCCACCGCCACCGCCGCGGACCACCACATGAACAGCCGCCGGTGCGACCGGCCGGGCCGGCTGGACAGCTCCACAAGGGCGAGCTGCGGGTCGTCGTCCGCGGGCAAAGGCGTGTTCTCGAGCTGAGTCACCGCCCGCGCGAGGGTCTCGCCCACGGGGTCGGGGCGCACCACCACGTCCACCGTCGCGCCGGTCCACGCCTGGCCCACCGCGCGCCCGAACTCCCCGGCTTGAACCGTGTCGGGCAGCACGCACACAAAGCGCGAGGGAGCGTGCCCCACCTGCGCCGCCCACGAGAGCCACTCCACCGTCAGACGGGCGACATCCTCGGGGCCATAGCTCACCGTCGGGGCGGGCTCGTCGTCGGTGTTCGCGAGAACGTTGGTGTCGGCCTGGGGCCGGCGCAGACGGCTCGAGCCCGCGACCATCAGCCGCCCGGCGCGCGACCACGTCCACAGCAGGCGGGCGTTCTCCGGGTCCACCACCACCACGCCGGTGATCGGCGCGCCGTCCGCCGCGGCGGGCTCCATCTCCGGAGCGCCCGCGCGGGGCGCGCCGGGGTCCCAGGCGTGGGCCATCACGTGCCACAGCGTGGCGACCGCGTCCACGCCGATGTTGAGTCGGTCCAGCGCGTCGAGCAGCAGACGCGCGGGCACGTCGCTCACGGAGAGCACGGGCATCCGGCGCGATTCGCCGTTCTTCGCGGCTCCCGCCTCCAAGGGCTGGATCGTCGAGGCGTACATGTCGCCCGCGTAGAACTCCACGGGCGAAGCGCCGGGGCGCAGGGGAGAGTCCGCGTCCCCCACCGCTCCGCCGCGGGCCATCGCCGCGACGATAGCCGGGTCGCCGCTGGACGCGGTGAGCCAGGAGCAGACGCTGCCTTCGATGTCGAGGCAGAGCAGGGCGAGGCTGTGCGTGCCGCGGAGGGCGCTGAGGCGCTGGCGGATCCACGCCGCGCCCTGGTCGACCTCCGGGGGCTGGGGACCGTCGGGCCAGCGCTCATCGGAGGCGTGGCCGACGAGTCGGAGCGACCGCAGCGAGGCCCCGAGCGTGCCGCGGGTGAGATAGCAGAGGCGCACCGTCACTTCTGCTCACCCGGCTTTCTGCCCTCGGCCTCTTCGAGCTTGCGGGCGGCTTCGCGTTCCTTGAGGTAGCGCGTCAGCTCCGGCGAGCTGCCGCGCTTCTCCTCCCAGCGCTTGGAGGCCATCTCGTTCAGCTCATCCTCGCTGCTGAACTTCTCGCTGTTGCGCATTTCCTCGCGCATGGCGACGAAGTCGTGCTCGTCGCCGGGGGCGACGTAATCGGGGACGTTCAGCCGCTGGCGGTAGTTGAGCTGGTCCTCGGTCATGGGCTTGCCCATGGTGTCGACCGGCTGTTGCTGCTGCGGCGGCGTGTAGGCGCGCAGGCCGCCGAGGTTGTTGGACTGCGTGGCCGACGGGGGGAGCAGGATCGCGCCCGGTGCGTTGCGCCCGGCGCGGGTCAGCACGTCGGCGGTGCGGGTGGCCAGCGTCAGCGTCTTGCTCACCCCCCCGCCGATGCGCACCTCCGAGTCGGTGATCTGCTCCACCGTCCCGCCCGCGAGGGCGTCCCCCACGCCCACGAACTTCTGCTTGCCCCCTTCCGCGACCAGCGCCATCTTCGTGCTGCCCATCGCCACCGCACCGAGGAAGCGGGTGTCCTGCGAGCCGGAAGCAACGGGCGTGGTCGTGGTCGGGGCGGTCCCCGGCGTGGGGATCGTCTGCGCGGGCTTGGGGTGATTGGCCACCGCGCCGAGGCGGTCGGCGACGCTCTCCGCGTCCACGTCGCGGGCTTCCGTGCTCGTCCGGCGGATGCCCAGGTCCGCCACGGGAATCTCGAGCGGGCCGGGGAGGTCCACGCCCTTGTCGCGCGAGCGCCACGACACCGCCAACGCGCTGCCCGCGCCGACCAGCAGCAGCGCGACCGCGAGCTGCGCGGCTCGGGTCAAGGTGGTCGCCTGTTGTTTCGAGATCGTGCTCATCCTGTTGTGCATCCTACTGGCGGTCGGTCAGGTTTTCCCAGGAGATCATCGACGAGGAGCGCTGCAGGGACGCGGAGCGGTTCCGTCCGCCCGAGGTGTTGGGCGTGACCAGGGCCAGCCCGCCGTAACGGATGACCGGGCGAGATGTCCCCGGCGTCCGCGCCTCGGCTACAACCTGCCACAAGACCGGCTCGGGTGCGAGCAGGGATTGGATTCTTGAAAGCTGCTCGGCGGGAACCTCCGCCCTCCTGAAGACTTCATCCAGCGCGGCGCGGTCCAGCGGGCCCTGCTCGCGCGCCTCCTTAATCTCATAAATCAGTGCGTTGGTCGCCAGCCGGTCCAGCACGGCCCCGATCACCGCCTCCAGCACCTCGTCGGGAGCGCTGTTCACGCTGACGGCCACCGGGCCTTCACGCCGGATGAACCTTGCCGCGTTGCGCCCGTGCCGGTCGCGGAGGTTCTGAACGATGTCCACCGCGGTGTCCAGCACGTCCCCCGTCAGGCCGGCAAAGTCGGCCAGGACGGCCCCCTGCGCGTCTCTGAAGTAGACATCCACCACCTGGCCGTTGTCCACCAGCAGCGAGAAGGCAAGGCCGTCCTCGGCGAGCGCCCCGGCGATGGGGTTGTTGCCGTTACTGCGGATCCATGCCTCCACCGCCTCCTGGAAGCCCCGCGAGACGTGGTGGAAGACGTAGGAATCCATCTCGCGCTTCACCGCGAGGGACTGCGCCCCCTGTCGCTCGAACATGAACGACAGGACCACGCCGCTGACCATCAGCAGCATGAGCACCATCGCCATGGCGAAGCCGCGACGCTTCACTTGCCGCCCCCCTTCCGATCCGGCCCCCTGCCGGTGCCGGGCCGCGCGGGAGCGGCGGGACGCGAGGGGCTGGGGG
>Ga0065721_10005651_pt1 | contig 14006 bp, 22 predicted proteins | sample Mesricmetagenome_FD_59108 | JGI IMG/M metagenome (GOLD analysis project Ga0065721, IMG submission 59108) | Mesophilic microbial community from rice straw/compost enrichment Sample: eDNA_1 v2 (version 2) | ecosystem: Engineered > Solid waste > Grass > Composting > Bioreactor | place: USA: Davis... | reverse complement strand
GCTGCCGCCGTCTCCAAGATCGTCATCGAGCGTCCGCACCGCAAGTGCCGCGTGTCGATCCACACTGCCCGTCCGGGCATCGTGATCGGCAAGAAGGGCGCCGACATCGACAAGATCCGCGCCAAGGTCAAGAAGTTCACCGACAGCGAAGTGCACATCAACATCGTTGAAGTGCGCAAGCCGGAAACCGATGCGACGCTGGTTGCCCAGGGCATTGCCCAGCAGCTCGAACGCCGCGTGGCTTTCCGTCGCGCCATGAAGCGCGCCGTGCAGACGGCGATCCGCATGGGCGCCGGCGGCATCCGCGTCAACGTTGGCGGCCGTCTCGGTGGTGCTGACATCGCCCGTACCGAATGGTACCGCGAAGGTCGCGTTCCGCTGCACACCCTGCGTGCGGATATCGACTACGGCACGGCCGAAGCCGAGACCACCTATGGCATCATCGGTATCAAGGTCTGGGTCTTCAAGGGCGAAGTCCTCGAGCACGATCCCACTGCCCATGAGCGTCGCGCCACCGAAGGCGCCGATCAGGGCGGCCAGCGCGCTGAACGCGAACCGCGCCGTGAGCGCGGCGACCGTGACCGCGAACGCGCATAAGAAGGTTAGTTCATTATGCTGCAACCTAAGAAGACCAAGTTCCGCAAGGCCCATAAGGGCCGTATCCATGGCGTTGCCAAGGGCGGTACGGACCTCGCTTTCGGCCAGTATGCGCTGAAGGCCACTGAACCCGAGCGCGTCACCGCTCGCCAGATCGAAGCGGCCCGCCGCGCGATCACCCGCGAGATGAAGCGCCAGGGCCGTGTGTGGATCCGCGTGTTCCCGGACGTGCCGGTGTCGAAGAAGCCGACCGAAGTGCGTATGGGTAAGGGCAAGGGCTCGGTGGAATACTGGGCGGCCCGCGTGAAGCCCGGCCGTATCGTATTCGAAATCGACGGCGTCCCCGAGGACGTCGCCAAGGAAGCCCTGCGCCTCGGCGCAATGAAGCTTCCGATCATGACGCGGGTTGTGACCCGCATTGCCGACTAAGGACCGCGAGCATGAAAGCCAGTGATGTGCGGAGCAAGACCGCAGACGAACTGAAGGACCAGCTCGTCGACCTCAAGAAAGAACAGTTCAACCTGCGTTTCCAGCGCGCTACCCAGCAGTTGGAAAAGCCCGCCCAGGTCAAGAAGGTCCGCCGCGACATCGCGCGGATCAAGACGATCCTCGGCGAAAAGAACGCAGCGAAGTAAGGAGCCGCGACCATGCCAAAGCGCGTTTTGCAGGGGACTGTGGTCTCCGACGCCAATGATAAGACGGTCGTGGTGCGCGTCGAGCGCCGCTTCACGCATCCGGTGCTGAAGAAGACCGTGCGCCGGTCCAAGAAGTACCATGCCCATGACGAGGCCAACGTGGCCAAGGTGGGGCAGGTGGTCTGGATCGAGGAATGCGCGCCGATTTCCAAGAACAAGCGCTGGACGCTCGTTCAGGATGCTTCGGCTCCCTCCGCGTAAGAGAATTTAGGTTTAGGTCGGCGAACCGGATGACGGTCAAGCCGGTTCAACAAGAAGGCATCCAGTCATGATCCAGATGCAATCCAATCTCGACGTCGCGGATAATTCCGGCGCGCGTCGCGTCATGTGCATCAAGGTGCTGGGCGGTTCGCATCGCAAATACGCTTCGATCGGCGACATCATCGTCGTCTCGGTCAAGGACGCTATTCCGCGCGGCCGCGTTAAGAAGGGCCAGGTTATGAAGGCCGTGGTGGTTCGCACCGCCTACGACATTCGCCGCCCCGATGGCACCGTCATCCGTTTCGACAAGAACGCCGCGGTTCTGATCAACAATCAGAAAGAGCCGATCGGCACCCGTATCTTCGGACCGGTTCCGCGCGAGCTCCGCGCCAAGAACCACATGAAGATCATTTCGCTCGCACCCGAGGTGCTGTAATGGCTGCCAAGATCAAGAAGGGCGATAAGGTCGTCGTCCTGGCTGGCAAGGACAAGGGCAAGACTGGCCAGGTCCTCCAGGTTTTCCCGACCGAGACCCGTGCGACCGTCCAGGGCATCAACCTGGTTCGCCGCCACACCAAGCAGACCGCGTCGACCGATGCCGGCATCTTCACCAAGGAAGCGCCGATCCACCTGTCGAACCTCGCGATCGCCGACAAGGATGGCAAGCCCACCCGCGTCGGTTTCCAGATCAAGGACGGCGTGAAGACGCGCGTCGCCAAGTCGACCGGAGATTCGATCGATGGCTGAGACAGCTTACGTTCCGCGTCTTCGTAGCGAATACGAAGACAATATCCGCAAGACCTTGCAGGAGCAGTTCTCCTACAAGAACGTCATGCAGATGCCCAAGCTCGAGAAGATCGTGCTGAACATCGGCGTTGGCGAAGCGGTCAACGACACCAAGAAGGTCAAGACGGCTGCTGCCGAGCTGGAAAAGATCGCTGGCCAGAAGCCGGTCATCACCTATGCCCGCAAGTCGATCGCCGGCTTCAAGGTGCGCGAGAACATGCCGCTCGGCGTGAAGGTCACGCTGCGCAAGACGCGCATGTACGAGTTTCTCGACCGTCTCGTGAATATCGCGCTGCCGCGCGTTCGCGACTTCCGCGGTCTGAACCCGAACTCCTTCGATGGCCGTGGCAACTATGCCATGGGCATCAAGGAACACATCATTTTCCCCGAAATCAACTACGATCAGATCGATCAGGTTTGGGGCATGGACATCGTGATCGCCACGACCGCGCAGTCCGATGATGAAGCCCGCGCGCTGCTCAAGGCATTCAACTTCCCCTTCCGCCAGTAAGCGGACAGGGAAGGGAAAAAGGATCAGGATATGGCAAAGACCAGCTCCATCGTTAAGAACAACAAGCGCGCTGCGCTCGCCAAGCAGTTTGCTGCCAAGCGCGCCGCTCTCAAGGCAAAGACCAAGGATCAGTCGATCCCCATGGACGAGCGCTTCGCTGCCCAGCTCAAGCTGGCCGAGCTGCCGCGCAATTCGGCCAAGGTCCGCGTCCGCAACCGCTGCGAAGTCTCGGGTCGTCCCCGTGGCTTCTATCGCAAGCTGAAGATGAGCCGTATCGCTCTGCGTCAGCTTGGCAACCTGGGCCAGATCCCGGGTCTCGTGAAGTCGAGCTGGTAAGGAGAAACCCAAGATGAGCTTTTCCGATCCCATCGGCGATATGCTGACCCGCATCCGCAACGCCCAGGAGCGTCGCAAGAATTCCGTTTCGACTCCGGCATCGACTCTGCGTGGCCGCGTGCTGGACGTTCTCCAGTCCGAGGGTTTCATCCGCGGCTACTCGGAGACCAAGTTCGAGAACGGTGCTTCCGAATACGAGATCGAACTCAAGTATTCGGACAATGAAGGCGTCATCCGCACGATCGAGCGCGTTTCGCGTCCCGGCCGTCGCGTTTATGCCTCCGTGAAGAATATTCCGCAGGTGGCCAATGGCCTCGGCGTGTCGATCCTCTCCACCCCCAAGGGTGTGATGGCCGACCACGAAGCCAAGGCTGCCAATGTTGGTGGCGAGGTACTCTGCCGCGTATTCTAAGGCCTGCTGGCCTTGGAATCCGGGGTAAGACGATTACTCAAGGATTGAACTAGAATGTCACGTACTGGAAAGAAGCCGGTTGCGCCGGTGAGCGGGGTTACGGTCACGATCAATGGTCGTACCGTCTCCGCCAAAGGCCCCAAGGGCGAGCTGAGCATCGACCTGATGGATGCCGTCAAGGTCGAGCAGACCGCCGAAGGCCTGGTGGTTACCCCCACCAATGACACGCGGTTTGCCCGCGCTGCCTGGGGCACCACCCGCGCGCTGCTGCAGAACATCGTCACCGGCGTTTCGACCGGCTTCGAGAAGAAGCTGGCCATCCAGGGCGTTGGCTATCGTGCCGCCATGCAGGGCAAGGACATCAAGCTGTCGCTTGGTTTCAGCCACGAAGTGATCTACGAAGCCCCCAAGGGCATTACGCTGGCCGTGCCCGCACCGACGGAAATCGTCGTGAGTGGCATCGACAAGCAGCAGGTCGGTCAGGTTGCGGCGAACATTCGCGCCTGGCGGAAGCCCGAACCCTACAAGGGCAAGGGCGTGCGGTATGCGGAAGAATACGTCTTCCGCAAAGAAGGCAAGAAGAAGTAAGGAGCGCCTGCAATGGCTATCAGTGCAAAAGGTGCGGAGCGCCGCAAGGCTCGTGTCCGCAAGGCGCTCAAGGCTCGTGCCTTCGGTCGTCCCCGTCTGTCGGTCTTCCGTTCGGACAAGAATATCTACGCCCAGATCATCGACGACGCGACCGGCCGTACGCTGGCTGCCGCTTCGACGCTCGACAAGGACATCAAGGCCAAGCTCAAGAACGGCGCGACCGCCGAGGCCGCTGCGACGATCGGCAAGCTGATCGCCGAGCGTGGTACCAAGGCCGGTGTTGCCGAGGTCGTGTTTGACCGTGGCGCGTATATCTATCATGGCCGTGTGAAGGCCCTTGCAGACGCTGCCCGTGAGGGCGGCCTGCAGTTCTAGAACACGGCGAGGAAAGAGAATTATGAGCAGAGACGTTCAAGAGCGCGAAAGCGAATTCGTCGATCGCCTGGTCCACATCAACCGCGTGGCCAAGGTGGTCAAGGGTGGTCGTCGCTTCGGCTTCGCCGCACTCGTCGTTGTCGGCGACCAGAAGGGCCGCGTCGGTTTCGGTCACGGCAAGGCCCGTGAAGTTCCCGAGGCGATCCGCAAGGCCACCGAACAGGCCAAGCGCCAGATGATCCGCGTGCCGCTGCGCGACGCCCGTACGCTTCACCACGATGTTGCCGGCCGTCATGGTGCGGGCAAGGTGATCCTGCGCGCCGCCGTTCCGGGTACCGGTATCATTGCCGGTGGTCCGATGCGCGCCGTGTTCGAGACCCTGGGCATCAATGACATCGTCGCCAAGTCGCAGGGCACCGCGAATCCCTACAACATGGTGCGGGCCACCTTCGATGCGCTGAAGCGCGTCGACAGCCCCCGCTCGGTTGCAGCCCGCCGCGGTCTCAAGGTTTCCGAACTGCAGGCTCGCCGTGGCGAGACTGCCGTCGAAGCCTAAGTCTGGAGAGACACAATGGCAAAGAGCAAGACCATTACCGTGCAGCAGGTCGGTTCGCCGATCCGCCGCGACAAGTCTCAGCGCGCGACCCTGATCGGTCTGGGCCTGAACAAGATGAACAAGCAGCGTGAGCTGGTTGATACGCCCGAAGTCCGCGGCATGATCAACAAGATCCCGCACCTCGTCCGCGTCGTCGGCGAGTAAGAGAGAAGGTCCGACAAATGACCCGTTTGAACGAACTTCGTGACAATCCCGGCTCGTCCAAGACCCGCATCCGTATCGGTCGCGGCATTGGCTCGGGCAAGGGCAAGACCGGTGGTCGCGGCGGCAAGGGCCAGACCGCGCGCTCGGGTGTTGCGATCAACGGCTTCGAAGGCGGCCAGATGCCCCTTCACATGCGTATGCCGAAGCGTGGCTTCAACGCTCTCAATCCCAAGGATTGGAACGAAGTCCGCATCGACCGCATCCAGGCCTATATCGACTCCGGCAAGCTCGACGCCAAGGGCGTGGTTGACGCTGAAGCCCTGGTGGCTGCCCGCGTGATCCGTCGCGTCAAGGACGGCGTGCGCCTCATCGGTTCGGCCGGCTTCACTGCCAAGAAGGTAACCTTCAAGGTCGATTACGCCACCGCTGGTGCTGCTGCTGCCATCGAGGCTGCCGGCGGCAAGATCGATCTCATCCCGGCCAAGGCGACCTGGAAGAAGACCCCCTACGCCGGTTGATCATCGGCTTGGCGCACCCGACATGTCGGGTGCGCTTTCTGGTTTGTTGCGTTAGGGACGTAGATCCATATGCTCCCGAAGCGCTCCGAGCGCACCTGGCCTTGAAGCCATAGGAGCGATATATGGCGTCCGCAGCCGAACAGCTGGCACGTAATCTCAATTTCTCGACCTTTTCCAAGGCGAAGGCTCTGCAGCAGCGCATCTGGTTCACACTGGGCGCGCTGCTCGTCTATCGTCTGGGGACGTTCATTCCGGTGCCGGGCATTGATCCCGATGCCTTCCGCGCGACGTTCGAACAGTCGCAGCAGGGCATTATCGGCATGTTCAACATGTTCGCCGGCGGCGCCGTCGAACGCATGGCGATCTTTGCCCTCAACCTCATTCCCTACATCACGGCTTCCATCGTGATCCAGGTGATCTCCACCGCCTCGCCGCGGATGGAGGCCATGAAGAAGGAAGGTGGCGAGGCTGGCCGTCGCAAGATGAACCAGTATACGCGCTACCTGGCCGTGGTGTTCTGCGCCGTGCAGGCCTATGGCATTGCCGTGGGTCTCGAGGCGAGCCAGGGCGTTGTGCTCAATCCGGGCTGGTTCTTCCGCGTCTCGACCGTGATTACCCTGGTCGGCGGCACCATGTTCCTGATGTGGCTGGGTGAGCAGATCACCGCACGCGGTGTCGGCAACGGCATTTCGCTCATCATCTTCGCCGGTATCGTGGCCAACCTGCCCACGACCATCGCGCAGACCCTGGAGCTGAGCCGCACCGGCGCCATTCCGGGCCTGGCTGCTGCCGGCATGCTGGTGCTGGCCCTGGTGGTGATCGCCGTCATCGTGTTCTTCGAACGCGCCCAGCGGCGGCTGCTGATCCAGTATCCGAAGCGCCAGGTCGGCAACAAGATGTTCCAGGGCGACAGCTCGCATCTGCCGCTCAAGCTCAATACGTCGGGCGTTATCCCGGTGATCTTCGGTTCGTCGCTCCTGCTGCTGCCGGCCACCATCGCGTCCTTCGCGGCGCAGGGGAATGCCCCGCAATGGCTGCAGGTGATTACGGCGCTGCTGGGTCGCGGGCAGCCGCTCTATCTGGCGCTCTTTGCCTTCTTCATCATCTTCTTCGCCTTCTTCTACACGGCCATCGTGTTCAATCCGGTGGAGACGGCCGACAACCTCAAGCGGTCGGGCGGCTTCATTCCGGGCATCCGTCCGGGCGAGCGCACCGCGGCCCATATCGATTATGTGCTGACGCGCATCACCGTTATCGGCGCGATCTACCTGACCGTCGTGGCATTGATCCCGGAAGTCCTGTTCAGCCAACTGGCGATCAGCCAGTTCATCGGCGGCACCTCGCTGCTGATCATGGTGACCGTGACGCTGGATACGATCAGCCAGATCCAGAGCCATCTGATCGCCCAGCAATATGAAGGGCTGGTCAAGAAGTCCCGTCTTGGAGGAGGCAAGCGTCGATGAGGTTGATACTGCTCGGACCGCCGGGAGCGGGGAAGGGGACCCAGGCCAAGGTTCTGGTCGATACCTACGGCATCCCCCAGCTCTCGACGGGTGACATCCTGCGCTCGGCCATTGCCGCCAAGACCCCGTTGGGGCTCGAGGCCAAGGCGATTGTCGATCGTGGCGACCTCGTCTCCGACGCCATCGTCAACGGCATTGTGTCCGAGCGTCTCGACGCCGAGGATTGCAAGCCGGGCTTCATCCTCGACGGCTTCCCGCGCACCATCGCGCAGGCTGAAGCGTTGGACGAAATGTTGGTCGAGAAGGGCGTCAAGCTCGATGCGGTCATCGAGATCAAGGCCGATGCCGATGAACTGGTGCGCCGGGTGATCCAGCGCGCCAAGGAATCGGGCGGTGCCCGTGCTGACGACAATGAGGAAGTGCTGCGCAAGCGCCTCGGTGTCTATCAGGAGCAGACCGCTCCGCTGGTCGCCTACTATGCCGAAAAGGGTCTGCTGAAGACCGTCAACGGCATGGAGCCGGTCGACCAGGTGACTGCAGCCATCAAGGCCGCTATCGCCCACTGAATTACGGGGCTGGGTTTGGCAGTTGACTCTGCGGAATCGAGCCCTTAAAGAACCGCGTCAGTCTCATGGATTATTGGGCTGGATTCGGTTCTCCACATGGTTGGGGGTCGAAGTCCGGTCCCTTGTTGTTATAAGGGCGCCAGCCGTGATGGCTCGCGCTGAATGAAGGAGAGCAGACGTGGCTCGTATTGCTGGCGTCAACATCCCGACGAACAAGCGCGTTGTCATCGCGCTGCAGTATATCCACGGGATCGGCGACAAGTTCGCCGAGGATATCTGCGCCAAGGTTGGCATTCCGGCTGAGCGCCGTGTGAACGAGCTCACTGACGCCGAAGTCATCCAGATCCGTGAGACCATCGACCGCGACTATGTCGTGGAAGGTGACCTTCGCCGCAATGTGGCGATGAACATCAAGCGGCTGATGGACCTGGGCAACTATCGTGGCCTGCGCCATCGTCGTGGCCTGCCGGTCCGCGGTCAGCGCACCCACACCAATGCTCGTACCCGCAAGGGTCCGGCCAAGCCGATCGCCGGCAAGAAGAAGTAAGAACCCGTTCCGGGTTCTTCGATGTAGCTGCCGGGGCATTTCGCTAACGGCAGCGCTGATATCGTCTAGAGGAATTAAATGGCTAAAGCTGAAGTCGCGCGCGTCCGTCGCAAGGAGCGCAAGAATATCACGTCGGGCGTTGCCCATGTGAACGCCTCGTTCAACAACACCATGATCACCATCGCCGATATGCAGGGCAACACGATTTCGTGGTCCAGCTCCGGCGTGATGGGCTTCAAGGGCTCGCGCAAGTCGACCCCCTATGCTGCCCAGGTTGCTGCTGAAGATGCTGCCAAGAAGGCGCAGGAACACGGCATGAAGACCCTCGAAGTCGAGGTTCGCGGTCCCGGCTCGGGTCGTGAATCGGCGCTTCGCGCACTGCAGGCCGCAGGTTTCAACGTCACCTCGATCCGTGACGTGACCTCGATCCCGCACAATGGCTGCCGCCCGCGCAAGCGGCGCCGCGTCTAATTTAGACCGACTAGAGAGCTCCCGGCCGATTGAATGGGCCGGGAGTCTTATTGCGTTTGCGGCGGTGCGGCTCGGGCTGGAGCCGCGATTTTGAAAGGACATAACCGTGACGATCCAGAGGAACTGGCAAGAACTGATCAAGCCGACCAAGCTGGAGATTGTTTCGGGCAGCGACAACGCGCGCGTGGCCTCGGTGGTTGCCGAGCCGCTTGAGCGCGGTTACGGGCTTACCCTTGGTAATGCCCTGCGTCGCGTGCTGCTGTCGTCGCTCCAGGGCGCGGCAGTTACCGCAATCCAGATTGATGGCATCCTGCATGAATTCTCCTCGCTTCCGGGCGTGCGGGAAGACATTACCGACCTGGTCCTCAACGTGAAGGAAATCGCGTTGAAGATGAGCGGCGAGGGCCCCAAGCGCCTCGCTCTTTCGCGCCAGGGTCCGGGCGCTGTCACCGCCGGCGACATCAAGGTCACCGGCGATATCGAAGTGCTGAACCCCGAGCTGGTCATCTGCCATCTCGACGACGGCGCCGAGATCAACATCGAGTTCACCGTCGACACCGGCAAGGGCTATGTCGCGGCTGACAAGAACCGTCCTGAAGACGCGCCGATCGGCTATATCCCGGTCGACTCGCTGTTCTCGCCGGTCCGTCGCGTCAGCTACAAGGTCGATGCCACCCGCGCGGGTGAAAGCCTCGACAAGGACAAGCTGACCCTGCAGGTCGAGACCAACGGTGCCGTGTCGCCGGAAGATGCCGTGGCCTATGCCGCCCGCATTCTCCAGGACCAGCTCTCGGTCTTCGTGAACTTCGAAGAGCCCAGCAAGGAAAAGGCACAGGATGCCGTGCCCGAGCTGGCCTTCAATCCGGCCCTGCTCAAGAAGGTCGACGAGCTCGAACTCTCGGTCCGCTCGGCCAACTGCCTCAAGAACGACAACATCGTCTATATCGGCGACCTCATCCAGAAGACGGAAGCCGAGATGCTGCGGACCCCGAATTTCGGCCGCAAGTCGCTCAACGAAATCAAGGAAGTCCTGGCACAGATGGGGCTTCATCTCGGGATGGACGTGGCCAACTGGCCGCCCGAGAATATCGATGACCTCGCCAAGCGCTACGAAGATCACTATTGATCGCGCGCTGCCAAGCACTTTAGGAGACTCCCATGCGCCACGGTAATTCCGGCCGCAAGCTCAGCCGAACCGCTTCTCACCGCAAGGCCATGTTCGCCAACATGTCCGCTGCGCTGATCAAGCACGAGCAGATCGTGACCACCCTGCCCAAGGCGAAGGACCTGCGTCCGATCGTCGAGAAGCTCATCACGCTGGGCAAGCGCGGTGATCTGCATGCCCGCCGCCAGGCGATCGCTCAGATCCGCGACGAAGGCCAGGTTGCCAAGCTCTTCTCCGTGCTTGGTCCGCGCTACAAGGAACGCCAGGGCGGTTATATCCGCATCCTCAAGGCCGGCTTCCGCTATGGCGACAATGCCCCGATGGCCGTAATCGAATTCGTCGACCGTGACGTCAATGCCAAGGGCCAGGACAGCGGCCCGGTGCAGTTCAACGAAGACGAGTCCGAAGCCGCGTAAGCGCAGGATTTCATAGACATTCGAAGGCGGCTGCGGTTCATTCCGTGGCCGCCTTTGTTTTGGGGATTGCGATGCAGACAGGTCAGGTTCTGGTTACCGGTGCCAATGGCTTTGTCGGCAAGTGGACCGTGCTCGAATTGCTGCGGGCGGGTTTTGCCGTGCGCGGCACGGTGCGCTCGGAAAACCGGGCCGAGGCAGTGCGCCAGGCCGTGGTGAGCCATGTCGGGGAGGGGGCGTTGTCCCGGCTCGATTTTGTCCGCCTCGACCTCATGCATGACCGGGGCTGGCGCGAGGCCATGGAAGGCATTGATGCCGTGGCCCACGTGGCGGCGCAGATCGTCGCGCAGGAGCCTCGGGACATGGCTGTGGTCGTCGGCCCGGCGCTCGAAGGCACCGAGCGGGTGCTGCGTCATGCGGTTCAGGCCGATGTGCGCCGCGTGGTCATGACCTCGTCCATTGCCACGGTGGGTTATGGTCTGGGCCACACCACGGGCCGGCGGACCTATACCGAGGCCGATTTCACCAATCTCGACGCCATGAAGTTCACCTGGGCCTATTGTGTGGGCAAGACGCAGGCCGAGCGGGCGGCCTGGGCCTATGCGCGCGCCGAAGGCGTCCGGCTTACCACGATCCATCCCGGCGCCATTCTGGGCCCGGCGCTCGATGCCGATGCCAGCGTGTCGCTGCAGATGGTGTCGGGCCTCCTGGAAGGCTCGACCCCGGCCATGCCATCGAACGGTTTTTCGGTCGTCGACGTGCGCGACGTCGCGGCCATGCATGTCGCCGCGCTGCAGCGGCCGGAAACCGAGGGCCAGCGCTATCTGGCGACGGCCCGCTACCTGCCATTCCCCGAAGTGGCGGAAATCCTGCGCCGGGCCTATCCCGACCGGGAGATCACCAGCCGGCATGTGCCCGACTGGATCATCAAGCTCCTGGCCCGTTTCGGCGGCCCGACCCGCCAGATCATCAATGATATCGGCAACGAGAAGCATTTCGACGGCAGCAAGGGCGAGCGCCTGCTCGGGCGGCCTTACATTTCGGCCGAGGATGCCGTGCTCAGCGCCGCCGAAAGCCTGATCCGGCTCAACCTCTTGAAGCCGAAGGGCGCGTAAGGCCCCATTCGGCGTAGAGAGCGTCAAGCTCCCGCTTGTCGCTGGCAAAGACATGCGGCAGCCCGGACCGGAGCGCCAGTTGCTGGTATTTGCCGATTGAGTTGCGCGTCTTCCAGAGCCAGGCCAGCATCTTCCAGTTGAGGCGGTCCTGTCCGCCATCGAGCGCGCCGGCCCGCTCTTTCTGGAACAGGGTCCTGGCGAAATAGCGCCGATAGCGCGTGGCGAGACTGTCCGTAATCACGATGATGCCGGTGGCCCGCGCCAGGCGCTGCGGCATGACTCGTGAATAGGACCCATCCATGACCCATTCCGGATCGAGGATGGCAGCGTCGTGCAGGGCGGCGAACTCGGCCTCCGGGCGCGGCTCCCAATTGGTATTGGGCTGGTGTTGCAGCTGGTCGAGATGGACAGCCGGAATGCCCAGCTTGTTCGACAGGGCCACAGCCAGTGTCGACTTGCCGGAATTGGTCAGCCCCAGGACCATGATGCGCCGCCCCAGCGCGGCGAGCGGCGGAATGTCTGGCATGAATACCCCCTCCCGGCCTCCCCCTGACAGGGGGAGGAGCCGCTCAGTGTATTTGGCACGATAGTGTCAATGCCCCAATCTGTTCCTCCCCCTGTCAGGGGGAGGTNAGGAGGGGGTACTGGCAGGATTTCCAGCCTTATTCCGGNGCCATGTCCTTGCCGGTATAGACCTCTTCCACCCAGAACTGGTCGCGGCGGTCGAAACCGTTGAACGGGGTCAGCGAGGCCTGGGTATAGGCGCCCATCAGGCCGAATTCGATCCAGTCATCCTCATCGATATCGGCCGGCAGGGTGAAGACCTGGGGCAGCACGTCATAGCTGTCGCAGGTGGGGCCCCAGATGGTGAATTCGGAGAATTCGCCATTATTGTCATGCAGGCGCGGGCCGCGCCATACGCGCACCGGCGGCGTGAAATGCATGAATTTCACTTCCATCAGGCTGCCATAGGCGCCGTCATTGACATAGACCGACTGGCCACCGCGCTGGTGTTTTACGCGGAGAAGAAGGGATGTCGAGGACGTAACGAGGGCCCGGCCCGGCTCGATGATGAGCTCCGGCCTGCGCTTTTCGCCGAAATGGTCGTTCACCGCCTGGGCGATGGTTTCGAAATAATAGTCCATCGGCGGGGCTTCGCTGGTCGGGTAGGGGGCCGGATAGCCGCCGCCGATATTGAGCCGCTTGAGCTCGATGCCGCTCTCCTCGACGATGCGCGCCGCCGCCGCGATGTGGCGCTCATAGGCGTAGGCGTCTTCGCACTGGCTGCCGACGTGGAAGCAGAGGCTGGGCGTGTAGCCCATCTTCTCCACCGCGGTGACGATTTCGGCCGCGCCCTGTTCCATCACGCCGAACTTGATGCCGAAGTCGTAGGACTTGAGCGCCTTGCCGGCTTTGAAGCGGGTCGTGACTTCCACATCGCGGCTGGGCGACACCACGGCGGCGAGCTGGTCGAGCTGCTGGGGGTGGTCGATGGTAAAGCTACGGATGCCGAATTCTTCATAGGCGCGTTCGATCTCGCGCTTGTTCTTGATCGGGTTGTTGTAGTGCATCGCAGCGCCGGGCGCGTATTCGCGCACCAGTTCCATCTCGGTATTGGAGGCCACGTCGAAGGCCTTGAGGCCTTCATTGTGCAGCTGCGCGATGATGTGCGGGGAGGGGTTGCACTTGACCGCATAGGTCAGCAGCCCGTCGAAGCCCTTCTTGAACACTTTCACGGCCCTGTGGAACTCACGTTCGGAGAACAGGAAAGCCGGAAAATCCGGCGCTTCCGCCGCAATCAGGGCAGAGGTGTTCGGGTAAACGTGTTTCGGCTCGGTGGTCATCGACGACTGGCCTTTCGGGGCTGGAGGAAGGCGGGCGGAAACGCCAAATTGAGCGCTGCATATAGGGCCATGGACCCCCGGGCGCAAACGATTATTTGGCCGCAATTTGCTTCAGTCCGATGACGCGGCTGACCCCAGGCTTTCCGGGGCGTTTCGGGGTTAATCCACCACCAGTTGCGGCAGTTCCATCATGGCGAGCGCCTCTATGCTCGCGCGGCGCCATTCGCCCAGCCCGCGAATGAACTCGGTGGCGCCGTCGCCATAGCCGCGGCGGCTGATGGCGAACAGGGCCAACCCGTCGCCATGCGGCACGTAGCGATAGGCATTCCATTCGACGATGGTGATACCGCTGCTGGAATCGCTCAGCAGGAAGTCGAGGATGATTTCGCCTGTCGCCTCATTGGCGATCAGCTCGAAATTGACCACCGGGTCGCTGCCCTTGCGCTGTTCCAGCCCGGCCACCATCTCGGCGGCTGCGCTTTGCGGCGTGGCGCCTGCGGTCAGCAGGTCGATCATGAACATTTCGGCATAGGCTTCGACCGCCTGGCCATCCGGCACATATTCCTGCTTGTAGTAGGTTTCCGTCGGATTGCTGGTCCAGGCGAGGTCGAACTGCGTTTCCTCGAACACGATCGGCCCCGGA
>Ga0065721_10000197_pt1 | contig 14007 bp, 8 predicted proteins | sample Mesricmetagenome_FD_59108 | JGI IMG/M metagenome (GOLD analysis project Ga0065721, IMG submission 59108) | Mesophilic microbial community from rice straw/compost enrichment Sample: eDNA_1 v2 (version 2) | ecosystem: Engineered > Solid waste > Grass > Composting > Bioreactor | place: USA: Davis... | reverse complement strand
GCATCCTGCTGGCCATGTTCGGCGACGAGGAAGTCGGCGACGACGAGATCGAGAAACTCAAGCAGGGCGACATGCTGGAGGCCAGCTTCGGCGAGTTCGCCTCGCACAGCCCGGCGCTGTACGAGACCGTGATCGCCGAGCGCGACCGCTACATGGCCAACCGCCTGCGCCAGGAGCGCGACGCGCGGAACGTGCTGGCGGTGGTCGGCGCGGGCCACCTGCCCGGCCTGGCGCGCCACCTGGCCGAGGACCAGGACGATCCGGCCCAGGTCCTGGGCGAGCTGGAAACCGTGCGCGAGAAATCCGGCTTCCCGTGGATGGAGACCATCATCGGCGCGTTCCTGCTGGGCGGCTTCGGCTGGGGCATCTGGCAGGGCGGGCTCGACGTGGGCGCGGACCTGCTGCTGCAGTGGGTNCTGGCCACCGGCCTGCTGGGCGCGCTTGGCTGCGCCATCGCCGGCGGCCATCCGCTGAGCATCCTCGCCGCCTTCATCGCCTCGCCGCTGACCCCGCTGCACCCGGCGCTGGCCTCGGGCACCGTCAGCGCCTTCGTCGAGGCGACGCTGCGCAAGCCGACCTACGCCGACTTCATGGCCCTGCGCGACGACGTGCAGACGCTCAAGGGCTGGTGGCGCAACCGGGTGGCGCGGATCCTGCTCAACTTCTTCCTCACCAGCCTCGGCACCGCGATCGGCGTGTGGACCGGCGGCCTGCGCATGCTCGGCAAGCTGGTGGGCTGAAGCCCGCGCCACCGACGGAAAAAGGAAAGCCCGGCTTGCGCCGGGCTTTTCCGTTGCCGGGCGGCAGGACNTACTCCGCCGCGGCGGCCGGCACGCTGGGGGCCGCGCCGCCCGTGTCCAGCCCGCGTGCGCGGCGCACCAGGCGCGCGGTGCCGGTGCGCAGGTCGTCCAGGATCGCGTAGATGGTCGGCAGGAACAGCAGGCTGACCACCGTCGAGAACGCCAGGCCGCCGGCGATGGCGCGTGCCATCGGGTAGTACGGCGGCATGCCGTCGACGGTCTGGGTGTTCAGTGCGATCGGGATCATCGCCAGGATCGCCGTGCCCATGGTCATCATGATCGGGCGCAGGCGTTCGCGGCTGCCTTCCACCAGCGCATCGGTGCGCGCGAGCCCGCGCCGGCGCAGGTTGTTGATGTGCTCGATCATCACGATGCCGTTGTTCACGACCACGCCCATCAGCACCAGGATGCCGATCACCGCCATGATGTTCATCTCGGTGCCGGTGATCCAGAACAGCCAGTACACGCCGAAGATCGAGAACAGCACGCAGGACATGATCGCGCTCGGGAACAGCATCGACTCGAACACCGCCGCCATGATCACCAGCATCAGGACCAGCGCGATCATGATCGCCCGCAGCATCTGCGACATGCCGTCGAAGTTGATGTTGAAGCTGGCGCTGTCGAAGGTGTAGCCGTAGCCCGGCGGGAACTGCACGGCCGCCAGCGCCTNCTCGATNGCCTTGCGCGCGTCGGCCACCGGCACGTCCTTGGCCAGCCCCGCCTCGATGCGCAGCATCGTCTGCCGGTTCAGGCGCTGGATGGAGGTGGCGGACGGATTGACGTTGACGTCGACCATCGCCAGCAGCGGGATCTCGGTGCCATTGGGCGCGCGCACCATGAACGAGGCCAGGTCCTCGATGCCGTAGCGGTCGGCGCCGGCGAAGCGCACGTTCACCGGGATCTCCACGCCTTCGCGGTGGAAGTCGCGCAGCGATGAACCACGCAGGGCCATGCCGACGTACTCGGCCACCTGCTGGGCGTTGAAGCCATACGCCGCGGCGCGCTCGCGGTCCACCCGCACCGACAGCTCGGTATTGGCGTCGCCGGTGTCCACGCGCACGTCGCGCAGCTTGGGGTTGCGTCCCAGCAGCGGCACGATGTCCGCGGCCAGGTCCTGCAATACCTGCGAGGAGTCGCCGACCAGGGCGAAGTTCACGCCCTGGCCCTGGTTGCCCGAGCCGCCCGGCCAGCCGATGCCGATCTTGGCCCGCGCCGACTGCGGCAGGCCCTTGCGGATCTTCTCCTGGATCTCCTTGCTGATCTCCAGGTCGTCGATGGTCAGGTACAGGCGGGTGTAGGCCCAGCCCTGCTCGCTGTAGCGGCTGTACACGCGATCGACCTTGAACTCCTCGCGGTTGGCGTTGATGAACGCCTCCACGCGCGCCACCTCGCGGCCCATCTCGTCCTTGGAGTAGGCGCCCTTCCATTGATAGAAGATGTTGATCTGGTCCGGGGAGCTGTCGTCACCGCCGCCCTTGCTCTGGCTGATGGGCACGAAGCTGGCCAGGGTGATCAGCACGATGCCGGCCACGCTCCAGCCGCGGTGCTGCAGGCTCCAGCGCAGGGTGCGCGCGTAGCGGTCCTGCAGCCGGGTGATCAGCGGCGACTTCACCGCCGGCGGGGTCTTCATCCGCGCCGACAGCATCGGGATGAGGCTGATGGCCACCAGCCAGGACGCCAGCAGCGAGACCGAAATCGTCACCGCCAGCTGGCCCAGGTAGATGCTGATGATGTTCTTCTCGCCGAACAGCATCGGCAGGAACACCACGCAGTGGCACAGGGTGCCTGCCGACAGCGCGATGGCCACGTGGCGGGTGCCGATGATCGAGGCCAGGGCCTGGCGGTCCGGGTACTTCTCGCGCTCCTGGTAGATGCTCTCNACCACCACCACGGCATTGTCCACCAGCATGCCCACCGCCAGCAGCAGGCCCATCATCGAGATGATGTTGAGGGTGATGCCGGCGAAGTACATGAAGCCCAGNGTCATNGNGAAGCAGATCGGGATCGCCAGGCTNACCATCAGCGTGGACGGCCAGTGGCGCAGGAACGCNTAGAGCACGATCACCGNCAGCNCCAGGCCGATCGCGCCGGCCTCGGCCAGCGCCGCCAGCGAGCTGGTCACGGCCTGNCCCTGGTCGTCGGTGANCTCGATGCCGATGCCGCGCATGGCCGGGTCCTGCNCCAGCGCCTNCACTTCCTTGCGCACGGCGCGCGANAGGTCGACCAGGTTNGCNGCGCGCTCCTTGAAGATGTCCACCGCCACGCTGGGCCGGCCGTCCAGCTGGCGCACGTAGTCCATGCGCTGCGGCTGCAGCGAGACCTCGGCGATGTCCGACAGGCGCACGCCCNTGCCGTTGACCGGCAGGTCGCGCAGCGCCTGCAGCTCCTGCAGCTCGCCGCGCGGCTGCACCCGCAGNCGGCGCCCGGCCTCGGTGATCTGCCCGGCGGAGACCGAGAAGTTGGCCGCCTGCAGCCGCTGCACCAGCTCGTTGAGCGCCACGCCATGGGCGCTCAGGCGGTCCTTGTCCAGCGCCACCAGCACCTCCTGGCGGGCGACGCCCTCGACCTCGATCCGGGCCACGCCCGGGATGCGCTCCAGCCGGCGCTTGATCGTCTGTTCGATCAGGTCGGCGCGCGAGGTGAGGTCCTCCTCGCTGGTCAGGCGCAGGCTGATCGCCTCGCGGTCGGAGGTGGTCCAGCGGTAGACGTAGTAGCGGCGGAAGTCGTCGGGCAGCTCGTCGCGGATCGCGTCGATGCGCTCGCGCGCCTCGGACGCGGCGATGGCGATGTCGCGGTTCCAGTCGCTGAACTCCACCTGGATCTGCGCGCTTTCGGCGTTGGCCCGCGAGTTCATCGTGCGGATGCCGGGCATGGTCGCCAGCGCCTCCTCCACCGGCCGCAGCACGTTGCGCTCGATCTCCTCGGGGGTCGAGCCCTCGTACGGCAGCCAGACGAAGAAGAACGGGATCGTGGCCTCCGGCTCGGCCTCCAGCGGCAGCCGCAACGAGGCGATCAGGCCGATCACCACCATCGACACGAACAGCATGATGGTGGTGACCGGGCGGCGGATGGACAGCTCGGTGATATTCATCTCAGGCCTCCGCGCCGCCGCCGATCGGATCCTGCTCGTGGGCCAGCACCTGCTCGGCCTGCCGGGCCTCGCGCCTGGCGCGCGCGCCGCGCTCGACGTAGTAGCCGTCGGGCTTGCGGTCCAGCAGGTCGTACACCACCGGGATCACCACCAGGGTCAGCAGCGTCGACACCAGCAGGCCGCCGATCACGGTGATCGCCATCGGCGAGCGCACCTCCGCGCCCTCGCCGAAGGCCAGCGCCAGCGGCATGAAGCCGAACACCGCCGTCAGCGTGGTCATCATGATCGGACGCAGGCGAGAACGCGCGCCCTCGACCAGGGCCTCGCGCTTGGCCACGCCGGCCTCGCGCAGCTGGTTGACCTTGTCGATCAGGATGATCGCGTTCTTCACCACCAGGCCCACCAGCAGGATCAGGCCGATCGACACCACCACCGACACCGGCGAGCCGGTCAGCAGCAGCGCGCCGATCGCACCCACCAGCGCCAGCGGGATGGTGAACAGGATGACGAACGGGTGCAGCAGCGACTCGAACTGCGAAGCCATCACCAGGTAGACCAGGAACACCGCCAGCCCGAAGGCGAACAGCAGCGAGCGCAGCGATTCGCCCAGTTCCTCGCCCTGGCCGCCGATCCGCATGCCGATGTCGGCGCCCAGCGGGCTGGCCGCCACCATCTGCTGTACCTCGGCCACGGCGGTACCCAGGTCGATGCCGCGCAGGTTGGCCGAGACGATCGCCACCCGGCGCTGGTCGACGCGGTGGATCTCGCTCGGGCCGGTGGTGGCCACCACGTCGGCCACCGAGGACAGCTCGATCGGATTGCTGCCCTTGGGATTGACGATCAGGCGNCGGATGTCGTCCACCGAGGAACGCTCGGCCTCGCCCACCCGCACCAGCACGTCGATCTTGCGGTCGCGGAAGCTGTAGCGNGTGGCGACGTTGCCGCGCACCTTGTTGACCACCGCGTCGGCGATCTGGCGGGTGGTCAGGCCCAGGGCCGCGGCGCGGTCCTGGTCGAAGATCACCTGGATCTCGGGGAAACCCTGCTCCACGGTGGACTTCACGTCGGCGTAGTGCGGGTTCTGGCGCAGCATCCCCGCCAGCTTGTTGCCGGCCACGCGGATCGCCTCCAGGTCGTTGCCCTCGATCTCGATCTCCAGCGGCGCGGCCAGCGCGAACAGCTCCGGACGGGCGAAGTCGACCTGCGCGGACGGATAAGCCTTCATCGTCTGGCGCAGNTTCTCCATCAGCTCNGCCTCGCGCGAGGTGTCGTCCATGACCACCGACAGCTTGCCGATGTTCTCGCCGCTNTCGGTCGGGCTGGCATCCAGCCGGGTGCCGGTGCCGGAGACGCCGTACAGCAGGCGCACGCCGGGCTCCTGCGCGTGCTTGCGCTGCACGTCGCGCACCAGCGCGTCGGTCTGCGCCAGCGGCGTGCCGGGCGGCAGCTTGGCGGTCATCTCGAAGCGGTCCTGGGCCAGCTGGGGGATCAGGTCCACGCCCAGCAGCGGCAGGGTCGCCATGGTCGCCGCGAAGGCCAGCGCGGCGCCGCCCAGCACCAGTCCGGGGCGCTGCAGCGCGCCCGGCAGCAGGCGCATGTAGCCGGCCTCGGCGCGATGGTACGGGGCCATGGCGATGTCGCTGGCCTTGCGCATGACCGGCCCGACCACGGCGACCACNAGGCGGAACGCACGCACCACCAGCCAGGCCACGGCCAGGAAGCCGTAGCGGAACAGCGCGCCGAAGCCGCGTCCGGCCAGCGCCGCCGGCTTCTGCCAGGTGCGCTGCGGGCGCCACGGCTCGCGCGGCGGCTCGGGCTGGAACTCCAGCGGGGCGCGTCCCTTCAGCGAGCTGAGCATCGGCACCAGGGTCATCGACACCACCAGCGAGACCGCGATGGCGATGGCCACGGTCAGCGCCTGGTCGCGGAACAGCTGGCCGGCGATGCCCTCGACGAACACCAGGGGCAGGAACACGGCAATGGTGGTCAGGGTCGAGGCGACCACCGCCATGAACACCTCGCGGGTGCCGGTGATGGCGGCCTCGAGCACGCCCAGGCCGCGCTCACGGGCCTTGGCGATGGATTCCAGCACCACGATCGAGTCGTCCACCACCAGGCCGGTGGCCAGCGCCAGGCCGCCCAGCGACATCACGTTCAGGCTCAGGCCCAGCTGGCCCATGAAGAAGAACGTGGTGATGATCGAGACCGGCAACGACAGCGAGATGACGAAGGTGCTCCAGCCGTCGCGCAGGAACAGGAAGATGATCAGCACCGACAGCAGGCCGCCGATCACCGCGTCCAGCTTCACGTCGTTGACGGCGTGGCGGATGAAGACCGACTGGTCCTCGACCACGGTCAGCTCGATGTCCTTGGGCATGCGCTCGCGGATCTGCCTCAGCTTCGCCTCGAGCGCGTCGGCGGTGGAGACGGTGTTGGCGTCGCCCTCCTTGTAGACCGCCAGCTCGACCGCTTCGCGGCCGGCGCTGCGGATCACCGCCTCGCGTTCCTTGTAGCCCTGGCGCACGTCGGCCACGTCCTTCAGGCGCACCGGGGCCATGCCGCTGCCGCCGTTGCCGTCCCCGCGCAGGGCGGCGATCACGTTGGGGTCGCGGCTGCCGAGGATGGCCAGCATCAGCTGGCGGTTCTCGCCGGTGGCGCTGGAGGACTGGCCGCCGGCGGTGGTCAGCAGCATCTCGCGCATCTGCTCGACCGAGGCGAACTGGTTGACGGTGCGGACCAGGTAGCGCTGGGTGCCCTCCTCCAGGCGGCCGCCGGAGAGGTTGACGTTCTCCTGCTTCAGGCGCTCGATCACCTGGTCCAGCGACAGCCCCAGCTGGGCGAGCTTGCGCTGGTCGATGTCGACCTGGATCTCGTCTTCCAGGCCGCCGCCGACCTTCACCGCGGCCACGCCGGTGACCGGCTCGAGCTTGCGCTTGAGGTCCTCGTCGGCATACCGGCGCAGTTCCATCAGCCGGCGCACGGCGTCGGCCTCGTCGGCCGGCTCCTGCTTCGAGCTCAGCGCCAGGCGCATGATCGGCTGGGTCGACGGATTGAAGCGCAGCAGCACCGGCGGCCTGGCGTCCAGCGGCAGCTGCAGCGTCTCCATCTTGTCGCGGACCTCCAGGCCGGCCTGCTGCATGTCCGTGCCCCAGGCGAACTCCAGGACCACGTCACTCTGGCCGGTGCGCGAGATCGAACGCAGCTTGCGCAGGCCCTTGACCACGCCCAGCGCCTCCTCGGCCGGCTGCGAGATCAGGGTCTCGACCTCCGACGGCGCCGCGCCTTCGTAATCGGTGCGCACGGTCAGGGTCGGATAGCTCAGGTCCGGCAACAGTTCGACCTTGAGGCTGGACAGCGAGATCAGGCCGAACAGCACCAGGGTCAGCGTCATCATCNCGATGCTGACGCGGCGCCGGGTGGCGAACTCGACCAGGTCGAATCCGCGTGCGGGTGCGGGTTCGTGCGCGCTCATCAGTTGGCCGCCTGCGCCGCAGCCGCCTGGGCCGGAGCCTTGCCGGCGACCTCGGCCGGCGGGTCGCGTTCCAGCACCTGTACCGCGGTGCCCTCGCGCAGCGCGGCCTTGCCGGCGACCACGACGGCGTCGCCCTCGGCCAGGCCCTCGCGCACCTCGACCCAGCCGCCGTCGTTGTAGCCCAGCCTCAGGCCCACGCGCGCCGCATGGCCGTCACGCACCACGTACACCGCCGGCTCGCCGCCGTCTTCCAGCAGGGCCGTGCGCGGCACCACCAGGGCATCGGCGCGCTGGTCGTAGTTGATGCTCAGGCGGCCGAACATGCCGGCGGCCAGCTCGCCGTCGCCGGCGAAGGAGGTCACCACGCGGAAGGTGCCGGTGCCGTTGTCGACCACGGGCGAGACGCGGTCGACCACGCCGGTGAAGCTGCGACCCGGCAGCGCGTCGGCCACCAGGGTCACCGCCTGGCCCGGGCGCAGCTTGGCCATCTCCCGCTCCGGCACGTTGAGCGTGGCTTCCAGCCGGCTGCTGTCGACGATGCGGATGATCGGCGAGTTGATCTGCACGAAGTTGCCCGGCTTGATGTCGCGCGAGGCGACCACCCCGGAAATCGGCGCCACCACCGTGGTGTAGGACAGCTCCAGCCGCGCCAGGTCGTAGGCGGCGCGCGCCTGTTCGAGGTCGTAGCGCATCTGGTCGACCTCGCCGGCGCTGATCAGCTGCTGCTCGACCAGCTGGCGGGCTCGGTTGTAGTTGTTCTCGAGCTTGCGCACCAGGGCCTCGTTCTGGGCCACGGTCAGGCGCGCGCGGTCCGGATCCAGGCGGACCAGCGGCTGGCCCGCGCGGACCTGCTGCCCTTCCTCGACCAGCACCTCCAGGGCCACGCCCGAGGTCTTGGCCACGACCTGGGACTCTGCGCGGGGCTCGAGCGGAGCGGTTCCGGTGTAGCTGGCCGCGATCGCCCGGCGGGTGGCGGCCGCGACCTCCACGGGGGTGGCATCCGCGGCCGGGTCCTGCGGGACGGGCGGCGCTCCCGCCCCACCCTTGCAGCCAGCGAGGGCGGCGGCGAGCACCAGCACGGCGACGGCGGCCCGCAGTCCGGCAGGCGCGTNGGGGGAAACGACTCGGTCCATGTGGTTTTCCATGCTCGCTGGGCCCCGGCGGGGCGTGGTTAGGTGTTGTATCCAAGTAGACCACCAACACAATGGACCGCCATGCGCCGAAGGTCATGGTCGGTCCACGGTCGCGCCCGCCCTCCTTGATCGAGCGCAATGCGATCGGTTCCGTCTTGCGTTAGGGCAGGGCTATACTGCGGCGGTTTCGTGTCCGGCGGGGTAAGTCCGGCACGACCGACTCCAACGACCGATCGGACCAACGAATGATGCGCCGCCCGCTGCCGCTAGTCGCCTGCCTTGCCCTGGTCACCTCCCTGTCCTTCTCCGCCGCCGCGCAGGAACCTGCGCAGCCGGCCCAGCCGGAAGCCCAGGAGGAGGCAGCGGCTCCGTCCGCCGTCGCGGGCGACGCCGGACGCGGCCGCCAGCTGGCCTACACCTGCCAGGGCTGCCACGGGATCACCGGCTACAAGAATGCGTATCCGAGCTTCAAGGTGCCGAAGATCGGCGGCCAGTCCGCCGAGTACCTGAGCCAGGCGCTGCACGAGTACCGCGACGGCAAGCGCCGCCATCCGACGATGCGTGCCCAGGCCCAGAGCTTCTCCGAACAGGAGATCGCCGACCTGGCCGCCTTCCTTTCCACCCTCAAGTAAGCAGTCAGCCGCCCATGCCGAAAGCCGTGCACGCCTCGCGTCTCGCCATCGTCCTGACCGCCGTCCTGGGCCTTTCGGCCTGTGCTGGCGGGGACGGCTCCTCCGAAGCCGAAGCCGGGGCGGAAGCCCGGGCCAGCTCGTCCGCGGGCCTGCCGCCGGGCCGCATCGCCACTGGCGAGCAGCTGGCCTCGGCCAAGGGCAAGGCCACCGGCCAGAGCTGCGTGGACTGCCATGGTCCGGACGGCAACGCGCCGATCGACGCCAGCTACCCCAAGCTCGGCGGCCAGTACCCGGACTACCTGGCCCACGCGCTGCAGGAATACCGCAGCGGCGCCCGCCAGCATGCGCTGATGACGCCGCAGGCGACCGACCTGACCGACCAGCAGATCGCCGACCTGGCGGCCTACTTCGGCTCGCGTCCGTCGCAGCTGAAGGACCTGCACGAAGCGTTCTGAGCCGCGGTGCGGCTTGCCCGGCAAGAGGCCCGCTTCGGCGGGCCTTTTTGCTGGGCGGGATCCGGGATCCGGGTCGGCGGGCCCGCCATGCACGGCCAGCCGAAGGGCGGGCGGGCACAATGCGGCAATGACCGCGACGCCTGATCCCAGCCCCCGGCCCGCACGCGGCCAGGCAAGCCCCAGCCTGCGCGAGCGCTTCGACGCCCTGCGCAACCTGCCGCCGTTCCTGCGCCAGATCTGGGCGACCAGCCCCGGCCTGACCGTCACCAGCCTGGGCCTGCGCCTGTTCCGCGCCCTGCTGCCGGTGCTGATGCTCTACATCGGCAAGCTGATCATCGACGAGGTGGTGCGGCTGGCCGGCCTGGGCGTGGCCTTCGCCGACCTCGGCGATGCGCTGCGCAGCGGCCTGCTGGGCCGCCTGCTGTGGCTGCTGGGCCTGGAGCTGGGAGTGGCGGTGGCCTCGGACCTGACCGGACGCCTGGTCAGCTACGCCGACAACCTGCTGTCGGAGCTGTTCACCAATGCCAGCAGCGTGCGCCTGATGGAGCACGCCGCCACCCTGGACCTGGAGGACTTCGAGGACCCCGACCTNCAGGACAGGCTGGACCGCGCCCGGCGCCAGACCATGAGCCGGATGAACCTGATGAGCCAGCTGTTCGGCCAGGTCCAGGACGCGGTCACCGTGGTCAGTTTCGGCGTGGGCCTGCTGGTCTACGCCCCCTGGCTGATCCTGCTGCTGGCCGTCGCCCTGGTCCCGGCCTTCATCGGCGAGGCGCACTTCAACGCGCTGGGCTACTCGCTCAACTTCCAGTGGACCCCGGAGCGGCGCCAGCTCGAATACCTGCGCCAGACCGGCGCCAGCGTGGAGACGGCCAAGGAGGTGAAGATCTTCAACCTCCACCGCTTCCTGATCGACCGCTACCGCACGCTGGCGGAGAAGTTCTACCTGGCCAACCGCGCCCTGGCGCGGCGCCGGGCGCTATGGGGCACGCTGCTGGCCGCGCTTGGCACCCTGGGCTACTACGTGGCCTACGGCTACATCGCCTGGCGGACCGTGCGCGGCGATTTCAGCATCGGCGACCTCACCTTCCTGGCCGGCAGCTTCATGCGCCTGCGCCAGCTGCTGGAGGGCCTGCTGGTCGGCTTCTCCCAGGTCGCCGGCCAGGCGCTTTACCTGGACGACCTGTTTTCGTTTTTCGAGATCGAGCCGGAAATCGCCTCGCGCCCCGACGCGGTGCCGGTGCCGCGCCCGATCCGGCAGGGCTTCGTGTTCGAGGACGTGGGCTTCCGCTATCCCGGCAACGAGCACTGGGCCCTGCGCGGGCTCAGCTTCGAGCTGCGTGCCGGAGAGGTGCTGGCCCTGGTCGGCGAGAACGGCGCCGGCAAGACCACCCTGGTCAAGCTGCTGGCGCGGCTTTACGACCCGGACGAGGGCCGGATCCTGCTCGACGGCCGCGACCTGCGCGACTACGACCTGGACGACCTGCGCGCCAACACCGGGGTGATCTTCCAGGACTTCGTGCGCTACCACCTGACCGCCGGCGAGAACATCGGCGTGGGCCGGATCGAAGCGCTGGACGACATGGAGCGGATCCGCGACGCCGCCCGCCGCGGCATGGCCGACGAGGTGGTCGANGGCCTGCCGCTGGGCTACGACCAGCTGATCGGGCGCCGCTTCAAGACCGGCGTGGACCTGTCCGGCGGGCAGTGGCAGAAGCTGGCCATCGCCCGNGCCTACATGCGCGAGGCCCAGGTCATGATCCTCGACGAGCCCACCGCGGCGCTGGACGCGCGCAGCGAGTTCGAGGTGTTCCAGCGCTTCAAGGAGCTCTCGCAGGGGCGCACCGCGGTGCTGATCTCCCACCGTTTCTCCAGCGTGCGCATGGCCGACCGGATCCTGGTCCTGTCAGGCGGACGGGTCGAGGCCAGCGGCACCCACGAGGANCTGATGGCGCNGGGCGGACGCTACGCCGAGTTGTTCGAGCTGCAGGCCGCCGGCTATCGTTGACGCCCTTTGCCCCAAGGAGCGTCGCGCATGCACCACACCCGGCACCTGCCCTCCCTCCTCGCCNTCGCCCTGGCCGCCGGCCTGTCCGCCTGCGACCGCGCCCCCGCCCCGGCCGCCGCCGCACCCGAAGCCAGCGCCCCGCAGGTGGTGGAAAGCCANCAGGGCCAGGCGCGCCTGAGCGTGGTCGCCAGCGGCCTGGTGCACCCCTGGGCGGTGGCGCCGCTGCCGGATGGCGGCTTCCTGGTCACCGAGCGCGGCGGCAACCTGCGCCGGATCGGTGCCGACGGCAGCATCTCCGCGCCGATCAAGGGCGTGCCCGAGGTCGCCGCGCGCGGCCAGGGCGGCCTGCTGGACGTGGCCCTGGCGCCCGATTTCGCCAGCAGCCGGCGCATCTACCTGACCTACGCCGAACCCGGCGAGGACGGCACCTCCGGCACGGCGGCGGCCTACGCCACCCTCGACGGCGATGCCCTCTCCGGACTGACGGTGATCTATCGCCAGGAGCCCAAGGTCGACGCCGAGTACCACTATGGCTCGCGCCTGGCCTTCGACGACGAGGGCCACGTCTTCATCAGCCAGGGCGACCGTTCGTTCAANCCCATGGCGCAGGCGCTGGACAAGCTCCAGGGCAAGCTGGTGCGCCTGCGCCTGGACGGCAGCGTCCCGGCGGACAATCCCTTCATCGGCCGCGACGGCGCGCGCCCGGAGATCTGGAGCTACGGCCACCGCAACGCCCAGGGCCTGGCCATCGATCCGCGCACCGGCAAGCTCTGGGAAAGCGAGCACGGCCCGCGCGGCGGCGACGAGATCAACCTCCCCGGCCCCGGCCTCAACTACGGCTGGCCCCTGGCCACCCACGGCATCGACTATTCCGGCCAGCCCATCGCAGAGGCGCGTGGCAGGGAATACGAGGGCACGGAACAGCCGCACCACGTGTTCGAGATCTCCCCGGGCCTGTCGGGCATGGCCTTTTACGCCGGGCACGACGGCAAGCCCTGGAACGACAGCCTGTTCCTGGGCGCGCTGGCCCACCGCAACCTGATCCGGCTGCAGCTGGACGGCGACCGCGTGGTCGGCGAGGAACGCCTGCTGGACGCCCTCGGCGAGCGCATCCGCGACGTGCGTGCCGCCGCCGACGGCAACCTGTACCTGGTCACCGACGAGGCCAACGGCAAGCTGCTGAAGCTGGAGCCGCCGCAGGGCTGATCCGCGCGGGGCGGCGGGGTCCCGCCGCCCCGCCGCCCGTTTGATCAGGCGCAAGGGTCGGGCCGGGGCCGTCGGCTACAATGGGCGGCGAACCAGAACCGGCAATCCCTCCCCGATGTCTTCCGCTTACGGCACCGAAACGGTGCTCGACGTCCGCCACTGGACCGACGCCTACTTCAGCTTCACCACCACCCGCGACGATGGATTCCGCTTCGAGAACGGGCAGTTCGTGATGATCGGCCTGCCCACCGAGAGCGGCAAGCCGATCCTGCGCGCCTACTCGATCGCCAGCGCCAACTGGGAAGAGCAGCTGGANTTCTTCTCGATCAAGGTCCAGGACGGCCCGCTGACCTCGCGCCTGCAGCACATCAANCCCGGCGACAGCATCCTCATCGGGCGCAAGCCCACCGGCACCCTGCTGATCAGCGACCTGCACCCNGGNCGCAACCTGTACCTGCTGGGCACNGGNACCGGCCTGGCGCCGTGGCTNTCGGTGATCAAGGACCCGGAGACCTACGANCGCTTCGAGCGCGTGGTGCTGTGCCATGGCGTCCGCCACGTGCAGGACCTGGCCTACCGCGACTACTTCGAGAAGGAACTGCCCAACCACGAGATCCTGGGCGAGATCATCCGCGACAAGCTGGTGTACTACCCGGCCGTCTCGCGCGAGGAGTTCCCGAACCGCGGCCGCCTGACCGACCTGATGGCCAGCGGCGAGATGATGCGCACCCTCGGCCTGGATCCGCTGGATCCGGAGCACGACCGCGCCATGATCTGCGGCAGCCCGCAAATGCTGGCCGACTTCCGCACCCTGCTCGACAGCCGCGGCTTCACCGCCTCGCCGCGCATCGGCAGCCCGGGCCAGTACGTCTTCGAACGCGCCTTCGTCGAGAAGTAAGCCGCAGGCCCCGCGCGCGGGGCCCGGCCGTCATGCTGCCCGCGCCCATCCGGCGCGGCGCCCGCATTGCCGCCACCATCGCGACGCCGGGCGGGCCCGCCCGGCATCCCGGGCCTGCACGGACCGGAGGGCCGCCGTCACGTGCCTTTGGTCACGGCCCCCACCCTGGTGCACTGGGGTACCCTTGGGGAGTTTTGTTTCCTCAGGAACTGCTCTACATGAAGAAGACCGGCCTTTCCCTCGCGCTCGCCGCCGCCCTCGGACTCGGCATGACCGCCTGCACCAGCACCGACGGCCCCGCCCCGGCAA
>Ga0065721_10051645_pt1 | contig 14010 bp, 13 predicted proteins | sample Mesricmetagenome_FD_59108 | JGI IMG/M metagenome (GOLD analysis project Ga0065721, IMG submission 59108) | Mesophilic microbial community from rice straw/compost enrichment Sample: eDNA_1 v2 (version 2) | ecosystem: Engineered > Solid waste > Grass > Composting > Bioreactor | place: USA: Davis... | reverse complement strand
GGCCGCCTCGGCGGTGGCGCGCAGCGCGGCCGGGGAGAAGTCCGAGGTGCTGGCATTGCCGCGCCGCTTGCCGATCATCACGGTCACGCCGACCACCTTGTCGCGGTTCTGCTCGATCGTCTCGACCTCGCCCTTGCGCACCGAGACCGACAGGCCGCTGCCCTCGGAAATCTCGGTGGCGGCATCGGTGGCGCCCAGTTCGCGGGCGACGCGCAGCACATCGGCTGCCATTTCGCTCAGTTGCGCCTGGGTGTAGGTGAAGTGGACGTTCTGGTCGGTCATGAGATCGGACATGCGTAAGTCTGGCGTAGGTCGGGCGTGGGAGGGGCGATTCCGGCGTCGGGCCGGAAGCCGGGGAGGCAAACGAAACCCAAACGGGAATCATAGCAAGATAAAATGCCGCCCATGACGCGACATCCCCGCCACTCTCCCGGCGCCGGCTTTCCCGGCGCCTTCGCCCCCGAGCCCGACGACGACTCGCCCAAGAGCAAATCGCAGCGCAAGCGCGACATGCATGCGCTGCAGGACCTGGGCAGCGAGCTCGAGGCGCTGCCCAAGGACCGGCTGGCGCGCGTGCCGATGCCCGAGGTGCTCGAGGACGCCATCCGCGAGGCCCGCCGCATCACCAGCCACGAAGGCAAGCGCCGCCAGATGCAGTATGTCGGCAAGGTGATGCGCGGCCTGAACGACGACGAGATCGACGCGATCCGGCGCGCGCTGGACGGCTTCAAGGGCACCAGCAAGGCCGAGACCGCACGGCTGCATCTGATCGAGCGTTGGCGCGAGCTGCTGCTCAAGGACGACGAGGCGTTGACGCGCTTCCTCGCCGAGCATCCGGCCGTCGACGTGCAGGCGCTGCGCAGCCTGATCCGCAACGCGCGCAAGGAGCAGCAGCTGTCCAAGCCGCCGCGGCACTTCCGCGAGCTGTTCCAGGCCATCAAGAGCGCGCTGGAGGCACGCGAGCAGCCCGGCGCGGCAGCGGCCGAGCCCTCACCCGGACAGGACCAGGAGCCAGCATGAGCGACCCCACCCAAACCCTCAGCCAAGCGAGCGGCCAATCGAGCAGTCAGGCGAACAGCCAGCCGATCAGCCAACCGATCGCCCGCAGCCATCCCGACGAGCTGCTGGTCGGCTTCGTGTCGATCTCGGACCGCGCCTCCGCGGGCACCTATCAGGACGAAGGCATCCCCGCGCTGCGCGACTGGTTCGGCCGCACGCTGACCTCGCCGTGGCAGGGCGTCGAGCGGCTGATTCCCGACGAGCAGGCGCAGATCTCGCGCACGCTGATCGAGCTGGTCGACGTGGCCGGCTGCGACCTGGTGCTGACCACCGGCGGCACCGGCCCGGCGCGCCGCGACGTGACGCCCGAAGCCACGCTGGCGGTCGCCACCAAGGAGATGCCGGGCTTCGGCGAACAGATGCGCCAGGTCAGCCTGCATTTCGTGCCGACCGCGATCCTGTCGCGCCAGGTGGCCGTGATCCGCGAGACGCCGAGCCATGCGGCGCTGATCATCAATCTGCCGGGCCAGCCGCGCGCGATTCGCGAGACCCTCGAAGGGCTGCGCGGCGACGACGGCAAGCCGCTGGTGCAAGGCATCTTCGCCGCGGTGCCCTACTGCATCGACCTGATCGGCGGGCCCTACATCGAGACCGACGAGGCCGTGGTCAAGGCCTGGCGGCCCAAGCACGCGATCCGTCCGTCCAGGTAAGCGAGCGCCGGGCCCCTCTCCCCGCGCCTCTGTCGCGCGTCGGAGGGAGAACACCAAGGGCGCTTGCTACCCGCTCCTTCCTTCCCCGCTTGCGACAGCGGGGTTGGCGGAGAGGGCCTGCAGGCCAACGCCCTCTACCGCAGTCCCAGATACAACCCCACCGGCACGAACACCACCGCCGCGATATTGCCCAGCAGCACGATCGAGGCCACCTGGTCCGGCTCCTGCCGGAAATGATCGGCCACCAGGAAGTTCAGCACCGCCGGCGGCAGCGCGGCAAAGACGAACAGCAGCCCGCGCTGCAATTCAGTCAGCGGCACCACCGCCGCCAGCGCCAGCGCGCACACAATGCCGGTCAGCGGGCAGATCACCGCGCCGGCGAGCCCCATGCCCCAGTTGCGCAGATTGACGTCCTTCATCCGCACGCCGAGCGCGAACAGCATCAGCGGCACGGTGGCGTCGCCCAGCAGCTTGATCGACTGGTAGACCGGATCGGGCAGCGCAAACCACGGCCGCATCAACGACAAGGCCACGCCGGCGATCGTCGCCAGCACCATCGGGTTGCGCGAGATCTGCGCCAGCGAGGCATGGCGGTTGACGATCTTCAGCCCCAGCGTGAAGTGCATCAGGTTGGACGCCGCGAACAGCGCCACCGCGGGAGCCAGTCCGGCCGGCCCGAAGGCGAACACCGACAGCGGCAGCCCCATGTTCCCCGAGTTGTTGAACATCATCGGCGGCACGAAGGTGCGCGGGTCCGCGCCCATCAGCCGCGCCGCGCCCAGCGCGAGCAGGCCCGAGCCGAGCACCACGCCGACCGCGCAGGCCAGCAGCGCGAGCTGGTCGGCCAGCACGAACTCCTTGCTGACGAAGGCCGACACCACCAGCAGCGGCGCGATCACGTCCAGCGTGGCGCGATTGATGCCCGCCATGTCGGGATGGGCCTTGCGCCCGTACAGCCAGCCGACCAGGATGATCAGGATGACGGGCGTGATGATCGAGACGATGCGCTCAAGCATGGCGGGATGGATGTAGGTGGGACGAGTGCCGGTGGACGAGTGAGGGCAATGGCGAGCGGGACGAAACCGGCGGCGGCATCATCCGCCGTCCCCGCGCAGGCGGGGACCAGCGGCTCGCGGCAGGTCGCTGGGCCCCGCATCCAAGCGGACGACGAACCGGGAAGGATCAGGCGCCGCCGGTAGAGGCGGCCGTGCCGCCCGCGTCCGCCGCGCCCTGCTCCGCCTGCTGGCTGCTGCGAATGAAATGCGTGCGGTAGTAGCGCAGCTCCTCGATCGACTCGAGGATGTCGGCCAGCGCGGTATGCAGCTGCCGCTTGATGAAGCCCTTGTGGATCGCCGGCTCCCAGCGCTTGCACAGCTCCTTCAGCGTCGACACGTCGAGGTTGCGATAGTGGAAGAAGGCCTCGAGCTTGGGCATGTAGCGCGCCATGAAGCGGCGGTCCTGGCAGATCGAGTTGCCGCACATCGGCGACTTGCCGGCCGGCACCCAGCGCTTGAGGAAGGCGAGCAGCTCGGCCTCGGCCTGGGCCTCGGTCAGCGTCGAGGCCTTGACCTTGTCGATCAGGCCCGAGCGGCCATGGGTGCCCTTGTTCCAGTTGTCCATCGCGTCGAGCACGGCGTCGTCCTGATGGATCACCAGCACCGGGCCCTCGGCGAGGATATGCAGCTCGGAGTCGGTGACCACCACCGCAACCTCGATGATGCGGTCGTTCTCGGGCGACAGCCCGGTCATCTCCATATCGAGCCAGACCAGATTGTTTTCGCTCTTGACCGACTTGACGGCGGGCGTGGCGGAAGCCGGGGCCGGGACGGAGGCGGGAGCGGGTACGGAGGCGGCGGTGCTGGAGCTTGTCATCGGACTGCGTGAGGATCGGGAAGCGGGAGGGATCGAAAGAACCGGACTCATCGGATGATCGGAATGATCGGAATCTTCGGAACATCCGGTACGGACGATCGCGACCGGACGGCGGCACGAATGGGCTGCACGAATGGACAGCACGGACGGCGGCCCGGCGCGAAGACATATAATTCTCGCATATCGATGGCACTAGACCGCCCCACAAGGCAAGGACCCGATGTTCACGCTGCTTTTTCTCGTCGCCCTGGTGGTGATGGTGCTCACCAAACTCTGGCTGGCCGCGCGCCAGGTTCGCCATGTCGGCCTGCATCGCGACACCGTGCCGCCCCGCTTCGCCGACACCATCTCGCTGGCCGCGCACCGCAAGGCCGCCGACTACACGATCGCCCGCACGCGGCTGTCGATGCTCGAAGTGCTGGCCGGCGCCGCCGTGCTGATCGGCTTCACGCTGCTCGGCGGCCTGCACTGGCTGAACCAGTTCTGGTACGGCACCTTCGGTCCCGGCTATGCCTATGGCGTCGCGCTGATCGCCAGCGTCGCGCTGATCGGCGGGCTGGCGGAGCTGCCCTTCACGCTGTACGCGCAGTTCGGCATCGAGCAGCGCTTCGGCTTCAACCGGATGACGTGGCGGCTGTGGCTGCTCGACACCATCAAGATGCTGGTGGTGGCCGCGGTGCTGGGCCTGCCGCTGCTGCTCGCGGTGCTGTGGCTGATGGACCGGACCGGACCGTGGTGGTGGCTGTGGACCTGGGTGGTGTGGATGGCCTTCAACCTGGTGCTGCTGGTGATCTTCCCGACCTGGATCGCGCCGCTGTTCAACAAGTTCGAGCCGCTGACCGACGAGACGCTGAAGCAGCGCATCGAGGCGCTGATGCGCCGCTGCGGCTTCGCCAGCAAGGGCCTGTTCGTGATGGACGGCTCGCGCCGCAGCGCGCACGGCAACGCCTATTTCACCGGCTTCGGCGCGGCCAAGCGCATCGTCTTCTTCGACACGCTGCTGTCGCGGCTGAACGCCGACGAGATCGAGGCCGTGCTCGCGCACGAGCTCGGCCACTTCAAGCGGCGCCATATCGTCAAGCGCATCGTCGTGACGTTCGCGCTGAGCCTGGCCTTCCTCGCGCTGCTGGGCTGGCTGTCGACGCAGGCGTGGTTCTACACGGGCCTGGGTGTGCTGCCGAACCTGATGTCGGACAGCCATGCGCTGGCGCTGGTGCTGTTCTTCCTGACGCTGCCGGTATTCACCTTCCTGCTCGGACCGCTGTCGAGCCTGACCTCGCGCCGGCACGAGTTCGAGGCTGATGCGTTCGCCGCCGAGCACGCCGACGCCGGCCATCTGGTATCGGCGCTGGTCAAGCTGTACAAGGACAATGCCTCGACGTTGACGCCCGATCCGCTCTACAGCGCGTTCTACTACTCGCACCCGCCCGCGGCGCAGCGCATCGACCGGCTGCTGGCGCACGCATGAACCGCCCCGCCCGACAACGAGGCGGCGCCGCCGCCGGCCGCGGCGTGCCTGGCGCATTGCCAGGCGCATCGACGCGCGAGTCGAAACGAGACACCGCGCTGATCGTCGCCGCGCACGGCCGCCATTATGTGATCGAGCTCGACGATGGCGAGCGCACGCGCATGCATGCGTTTCCGCGCGGCAAGAAGAGCGAATGCGCGGTCGGCGATCGCGTGCGCGTCGAGCGTGCCGCGACGGACCAGTGCGTGATCGTCGAGGTCGAGCCGCGCCGCAATCTGCTGCATCGCTCCGACCAGTTCAAGTCCAAGCTGCTGGCCGCCAATATCGACCAGGTGGCGATCGTGCTGGCGACCGAGCCCAGCTTCTCCGAGGACCTGCTGGGCCGCGCGCTGGTTTCCGCCGAGGCGCTGGAGATCGCGCCGCTGATCCTGCTGAACAAGACGGACCTGACCGAACGGCTGGAGGAGGCGCGTCGCCGGCTGACGCTGTACCGCCAGCTCGGCTATCGCACCGTGGAGCTGTCGGTGCACGGCAACCCCGAGGACGCGCTGGCGCAGCTGCGCCCCCTGACCGCCGGGCGCGCGACCATCCTGATCGGCCAGTCCGGCATGGGCAAGTCGTCGCTGCTGAATCTGCTGATTCCCGGCGTGGAGGCGCAAACCCGCGAGATCTCGGCCAAGCTCGATTCGGGCAAGCACACCACGACGTTCACGCGGCTCTACCACCTGCCCGACGACTGGGGCCAAGGCGGCAGCCTGATCGATTCGCCCGGCTTCCAGGAGTTTGGCCTGCACCATCTGTCCGAAGGGATGCTCGAGCGCGCCTTCCCCGAATTCCGCCCGCGGCTGACCGAATGCCGCTTCTACAACTGCCACCACATCAACGAACCGGGGTGTGGCGTGCTGGCCTCGGTGGACGCCGGCGGCATCGCGCCGCGGCGGCATCAGCTGTATCTGCAGCTGCTGCACGAGTCGCGGCAGCAGAAGCCGTGGTAGGCAAGCCGTAGGGGTCTCTCCCCTCTCCCCAACCCCGTGCTAAGGTGTCCCGCATCCCCACTGCCGGTGACGCCGATGAAACTGCTGCTGTCGACGCCCTCGCTGGTGCATGCAGCCCACTGCCGCAATCTGCTGCTGGCGGCGGGCATTCGCGCGCAACTGCGCAATACCTGGCTGGCCGGGGCGACCGGCGATATTCCGTTTCAGGAGAGCGCGCCGCAGGTGTGGCTGCTCGACGATGCGCGCGAGGAGGAAGCGTGGGCGGTGCTCGATGCCGCCGCCAATCCGGCGCCGGGGCCGCGCTGGCGCTGCACGCGCTGCGGCGAATGGCACGAGGCGCAGTTCGGCGCCTGCTGGCAGTGCGGCAGTCCGCGGCCGTGAATCGGCGGCCGTGAGCCTCAGCCCTGAACCGCAGCACTGAGCCGGGGCACTGAGCCAAAGCGCCGAGCCGGGGCACTGTATCCGCAGCCATGAACCGGGACACTGAACCGCGGCCCGGGCATGGGCCGACTGCTCTGGCTGCCGACCCTCAGCCGACCCAGCTCGCCAGCGACAGCATCGCCAGCAGCAGCATCCACAGCACCACCGCGCGCCAGACCAGCCCGACCGCCGACTGCAGCGCCCGCACGCCGGGATCGGCGCCAAGTTCGGGCGCGGCCGGCTCGGGCACGCCGTCGTCCTCCATGCCGGGCGCATAGTCGAACGCGGCGCCGGTGCCGGGGCTGGCCAGCACCACGCTGGTGTCGTCCTCGGGCAGCGGCGTGCCGAGCCGCACGCCGAGCGCGCCGCCCCCGCTGGCCAGCAGGATGCCGTTGGTCTCGTCGCGCCACTTGCGCGCATGGTTGCGCCAGGCGTAGACGGCGTCCTCGAAGTTGCCGACGATCGCAAAGCCGATCGCCGTCAGCCGCGACGGGATCCAGTCCATCAGATGGAAGGCGCGCGCCGCGAAGCGGCCGAAGGCCGGGCTGCGCTCGGACGACGGCAGGTTCCACTGCCGCGACAGGTATTCGGCGACGCGGTACAGCACCACGCCGGCGGGGCCGATCGGCAGCAGGAACCAGAAGAACACCCCGAACACATGCCGGTGCACGGCGACGATGGCCGCCTCGAGCGTGTGGCGCACGATCTCGCTGATCGGCATGTCGACGGTATCGAGCCCGGTCCACTCGTGCAGCAGCGCGCGGGCGGTGGCCGGATCGTCGCGATTGAGCGCGTCGTGGATATCGGTGAAGTAGTGGCTGAACTGGCGGAAGCCCAGCGTCAGGTACAGCAGCAGGACGTTCCAGGCGAGCGTCAGCGCCACGCTGATGGTGGCCAGCAAGTGATGGACTACGAGCGCCGCCAGGGTCAGCGGCAGCGCCACCGTCATCCACGCCAGCGCCGCGTCGCGCGGCCGGCCGGTGTCGAAGGCGCGCTCGGCCCGTTCGGCGAGCGCGCGCACCATTTCGTGAATGGGATTGTTGCGGCCCAGGGCGCGGAACTGCTCGGCGATCAGCGCAAGAAGGACGGAAACGAAGGTCATCTCGGGTCGAAAATAGGCGGCGAGGCGAGCTGCCGGGGCGTCCCGGACCATGTGCCGGTCCGGGCGCTTATCTATAGCGAGAAGATAGCACAGCGCTTCCGCCTGCCCTGCCGGGCGGGACTTTGCGTTACATCTGCCTGCCGTCATCCCGCCGCCCCCGCGCATGCGGGCGCGCGGCGGCCTGACGGCACAGGGATGAGTCAGCGGGTCCCCGCTTTCGCGGGGACGACGCCTTGCATGTCACGGCAGGTCGAACACCAGCACCTCGGCGCCATCGCCTTGCGCCAGGCTGACCGCATCGACGCCTTCGAGCTTCGCGGCATCGCCGGCCTCCAGCGCCTGGCCGTTGACCGTGATGGCGCCGCGGGCGACATGCACATAGGCGCGCCGTCCCCGGGCCAGCGCCAGCGTGGCGGCCTCGTCGCCATCGAACAGGCCGGCGTAGAGACGCACGTCCTGATGGATCCGCACCGAGCCGTCGGCCCCGTCGCGGCTGCCGACCAGGCGCAGCCGGCCGCGCTTGTCGGCAGCGTCGAAATGCTTCTCCTCGTAGCCCGGCTCGATGCCGTTGCGGTCCGGCACGATCCAGATCTGCAGGAAATGCGTGGTGTCGTGCGCCGCGTGGTTGTACTCGGAGTGCCGCACGCCGGTGCCGGCGCTCATCCGCTGCACGTCGCCGGGGCGGATCACGCTGCCGTTGCCGATGCTGTCCTTGTGCGCCAGTTCGCCGGACAGCACATAGCTGATGATCTCCATGTCCCGGTGGCCGTGCGTGCCGAAGCCCATGCCGGGCGCGACGCGGTCTTCGTTGATGACCCGCAGCGGCCCGAACTGCACATGGCGCGGATCGAAGTAATCGGCGAACGAGAAGCTGTGATACGACTGGAGCCAACCATGGTCGGCATAACCACGTTCTGCGGACTTGCGAATTTCAATCATTTTGATGTCCTTCCTGGCTAGTGGTCCTCGGCTTCATCCTCCCGGACTTGCATATGGACCGTCTGTTCTGCAACGATGCTAGGAAGTTTAGGACGCCTGCGCTATATTGGCGGCGGGCCATTTGCAAGCACTCATTCAGAATTTCTGAATATGCCACTCTCTCTCGAATCCCTGGAAGTTCTCGACGCGATCGAACGCAAGGGCAGCTTCGCGGCCGCCGCGCATGAAATGGGCAAGGTGCCGTCGGCGCTCACCTATGTGGTGCGCCGGCTGGAGGAAGACCTCGACGTGCTGCTGTTCGATCGGCGCCGCCACCGTGCCGAGCTGACCCCGGCCGGCCGCGCGCTGCTCGACGAGGGCCGCCACCTGCTGCACGCGGCCGACGACCTGGCGCGCCGGGTCAAGCGCCTGGCCACCGGCTGGGAGGCCAGCCTCAATATCGTGGTCGACGACCTGATCAATTTCCGCGCGCTGCTGCCGGTGATCCAGGACTTCTACGCGGAGAACAGCGCCACGCGGCTGCGCTTCGCCAAGGAGGTGCTGGGCGGCTCCTGGGACGCGCTGGTCAGCAACCGCGCCGACCTGGTGATCGGCGGCGCCTACGACGCGCCCAGCACGCAGGGCTTCCAGATCCGCTCGCTCGGCGCGATGCCGTTCGTGTTCGCGGTCGCCGCTCACCATCCGCTCGCCACCGAGCCCGGCCCGCTGACCAGCACGCAGATTGCCCGCCACCGCATCGTCGCGGTCGGCGACACCTCGCGCAATCTGCCGGCGCGCACGCATGGCGTGCTGGCCGGGCAGGACATGCTGGTGGTGCCGACCATGCGCGACAAGCTCGATGCGCAGATCCGCGGCCTGGGCTGCGGCTGGCTGCCGGCGCCGATGGCGCAGCCGCATATCGAGAGCGGCGTGCTGCAGGTGCGCGAGACCGTCGAGGTGCGCGCGCCGGGCACCTTCACCATCGCCTGGCGCACCAGCCATCGCGGCAAGGCGCTGCAATGGTGGACCGACAAGCTGCAGAATCCCCGGCTGGCGCAGGCGCTGCTGTCGCAACAACCGGGCGCGCCGGAGTAGCCGGACATGACAGCAGTACCGGGGCAGACCGATCAGCCATCGGATCGTCGGCCGTCAGAACCCCGGCCCGCCGGCCGTCGGTCGTCCGATCTTCAGCCGTCCGATCTTCCGCCGTCCGACCGTCAGTTGCCGGATAGCCGGCCGCGAGATGGCCGGCCGTCAGATCCACCCTACCGCGGCCGCTTCGCCCCCTCCCCCACCGGGCCGCTGCATCTGGGCTCGTTGGTCACCGCGCTGGCAAGCTGGCTCGACGCGCGCGCCCATCGCGGCCGGTGGCTGGTGCGCATCGAGGACATCGACTATCCCCGCTGCGTGCGCGACGCCGACCGCCAGATCCTGCAGACGCTCGACCGCCTGGGCCTGCATCCGGACGAGGAGCCGGTCTGGCAGAGCCGGCGGGAGGCGCTGTACGCCGACGCGCTGCACCGGCTCGAGGCGGCCGGGCTGGTCTATCCCTGCGGCTGCTCGCGCAAGGAGATCGCCGACTCGCTGCGGCACGTGCGCGAGCGCCATCAGACCCTGGCCTATCCCGGCACCTGCCGCAACGGCCTGCACGGCAAGCTGCCGCGCGCCTGGCGCGTGCGCGTGCCGGACGGCGAGGCGGCGCTGCTGTGTTTCGACGATCGCTGGCAGGGCCGGCAATGCCAGGACCTGGCCACCGAGCTGGGCGACTTCGTGCTGCGCCGGGCCGATGGCCTATGGGCGTATCAACTGGCGGTGGTGGTCGACGACGGGCTGCAGGGCATCACGCATATCGTGCGCGGCGCCGACCTGCTGGATTCGACGCCGCGGCAGATTCATCTGCAGCGGCTGCTGGGGTTGCCGACGCCGGCCTATCTGCATGTGCCGGTGGTGGTCAACGAGATCGGGGAGAAACTGAGCAAGCAGACCGGCGCCGAAGCGGTCGACGCGCTCGCGCCGCTGGACGCGCTGCGCGCGGCCGGCGCGCATCTGGACTTGCGCAGCGGCCGCACCGATGTGGAGGGCTGGCTGGCCGAGGCGACGGCGCAGTGGGCCGCGAGGTGGGTGACACCGGCGGCCAGTTAGGGAACCGCGCCGTCGTCAGGCGGCGCGTCGTGACGAAACGCTTCGCCGGGAAGCGCCCGGAAGGCGAGCAGGATTCAGGACTTGCGCGGCACGCCGCCGAGCAGCGCGGCGACGGGGCGCTTCGGCCGGGCGCGTGCCAGGCCGACCTGGCGCGGATCGAGCGTCGGCTCTGCAGGCGCCGACGATGCGCTCGGGCTAGGCTCGTAGGGCCGCGAGAAGAAGGGATCGTCGGCCGGCCGGAAGGCGTTGCGCGCATTGCCGTGATCGGTCTTGCGCGGACGGTCCTCGCTGTCGGCGCGCGGGCGGCGCGGTTCGCTCGAGCGGCCGCGGCGGCGGTCGTCATCGGCGGCACGGAAGCGCGCAGCCGCCGGATCGAAGCCCTCGAGCTGCGCCCGCGGAATCTGCCGCTTCAGCATCTTCTCGATATCGGCCAGCAGGCGCTCGTCGCCCGGCACGAAGATCGACAGCGCGTCGCCGGTGGCACCCGCACGGCCGGTACGGCCGATCCGGTGCACATAGTCCTCGGCGTTGAACGGCAGATCGAAGTTGATCACGCAGGGCATGTCGGCGATGTCGAGGCCGCGCGCGGCGACGTCGGTCGCAACGAGCGCGTCGATGTTGCCCTGCTTGAAGCCTTCCAGCGTCTGCATCCGCTCGGTCTGGGTCTTGTCGCCGTGGATCGCGGCGGCATTGATGCCCTCGCGCTCCAGATGGCGCGCCAGGCGCGAGCAGCCGATCTTGCTGTTGACGAAGACGATGCACTGGCGCGACAGGCCCTGTTCGGCGCGCTGCTTCAGCAGATGCACCACGGCCTCCTGTTTCTGGCCGTCCTGCACCTGGTACACGGTCTGGCGCACGTTCTCGTTGGCCGAATTGCTGCGCGCCACTTCGATCGTCACCGGCTGGTGCAGATAGCTGGCCGCCAGCTTCTTGATCTCGGGCGAGAAGGTCGCGGAGAACAGCAGCGTCTGGCGCTTGGCCGGCAGCAGGTTGATGATGCGCTGCAGGTCCGGCAGGAAGCCCATGTCGAGCATGCGGTCGGCTTCGTCCAGCACCAGCATCTGCACCTGCGACAGGTTGACCGACTTCTGCTGCACGTGGTCGAGCAGGCGGCCCGGGGTCGCGACCAGGATCTCGACGCCGCGCCGCAGCGCGTCGGTCTGCGGATTCATGTCGACGCCGCCGAACACCACGGTGCTGCGCAGGTCGGTGTGGCGCGCATAGCGGGCCACGTTGTCGTAGACCTGGTCGGCCAGTTCGCGCGTCGGCGTCAGCATCAGCGCGCGCACCGGGTGCCGCGCCGGCGAGGCGCTGGCGTTGGCCAGCGGCAGCAGGCGCTGGATGATCGGCAGCGCGAAGCCCGCGGTCTTGCCGGTGCCGGTCTGCGCCGCGCCCATCACGTCCTTGCCCAGCAGCACCACCGGGATCGCCTGCGCCTGGATCGGCGTCGGCTTGGTATAGCCCTGCTCGGTCAGCGCCCGCAGCACGCGCGGGTCGAGCCCGAAGCTGTCGAAGGTGATGTCGTCGGTGGAAGTCGGTACAGCAGTGGTGTTCGTGTTCGTGGTGGTGGTCATGGTATGGGTGTCTGGCGAAGGCGAACCCGGCGCCAGCGGACACGCATCGATCGAACGCAATGGAACTGGCGGAAGCCGCGCAGCACTTGGCCTGGGCGGCAAGGGCGGAGTGGGGCTGTGGGGTCGGCACCGCATTCCGGCGCCGATTTCGAGGCCCCTGCCGCGTCGAGATCGGCAACATCTGGCAAGCCGATCAATAGCGCTACAGAATCAAAGACTTAGATTCTACAACAGCGGGCAGGTGCGGGGTAGTGCGGCGCTCGGGAGTGTGGTACGGGCGCTCCCTGGCCTCGGCAAGCTATCGGGGGCGCCGCGGCGGTGGCCGGCGCCTCTTGCCCGGCGCGGCGGCCCGCGTCAGCCACAGCGTCCGTGCCGCGCGAAAGCGCGCCCCCTCGGCCTCCAGCCAGCTTTCGATGGCAGCCACCTCCGGGCTCTGGCCGTGAGCCGAGACGAAGTAGTAGGCGGCCTGGCTGGGCAGATGCAGGCCGAACAGGTCGACCAGCCGGCCGGCCTGCAGGTCTTCCAGCACCAGCGCGGTCCGCCCCATCGCGACGCCCTGCCCCGCCAGCGCCGCGCCGATCGCCAGCTGCGACAGGTTGAAGCGCTGGCCCTGCGCCAGGTCCGGCACCGTGACGCCGGCCTGCGCCAGCCACGCGCCCCATTCGTCGAACTCTCCGGCGCCGTCCCAGGGGCTGGCGTCGTGCAGCAGCAGCTCGCCGCGCAGGTCGGCCGGCGAACGCAGCTCCGGATGCGCGGCGACGAAGGCGGGGCTGGCCACCGGCAGCAGCCATTCGTCGAGGAAGCGCCGCGCGTGCACGTCGCGGTAGGCACCCGGATCGAAGCGCACCGCCGCGTCGATGCCCTCGCGCAGCATCCGGCCGCGGTCCAGCGCCTGGAATTCGCCCTGCACGCGCAGGCCGATATCGGCATGGTCGCGGAAGAAGCTGCCCAGCCGCGGCGTCAGCCAGCGCATCGCGAACGAGGGGGAACAGGACAGTGACACCGGCCCCATCTCGCCGCGGCGGCGCAACTGGCCCAGCGCGCCTTCGATCGCTTGGAAGGAATCGCGCAGCACCACGCGCAGCCGCTCGCCCTCGGGCGTCGGCACCAGCGCGCGCGGCGTGCGCACGAACAGCGGGCGTCCGAGCCATTGCTCCAGGTGCTTGACCTGCTGACTGACCGCGCCCTGGGTCACGCACAGCTCGCCGGCGGCACGGGTGAAGCTGTGGTGGCGCGCCGCCGCCTCGAAGCAGCGCAGCCAGGCAAGGAGGGAGGCGGAGAGCGTCGTGGTCATCGTTGTCATTAGTGCAGCTAATGCATGGCGCAGCAGGAATGGTTTGCCGGAATCGGTGGTTGAGCGAACAATGCGGGAAAAGCGCCCGCGCAAGGTCGGCCTGCCTGACACCCGAAGAACGACGCCAACTGTTTTACAACCGCACAGCAGCCGCGCTCCCGCACCGATGACCGAAGTGAACAACTCCAGCCCCAACTCGACGTTTTCCCCGCCCGAAAACACCGGTTCCGCCCCGGCGGCAAGCGCGGCGGCTCCCGCGGCCGATGCCGCGCTGCTGGCGGCGCTCGGCGCGGCCCGGCCCTGCCTGTGGACCAACCCGCTGCTGGCGCCGCAAACCCCGGCGGCAGTCCGCACGGGCGAGAAGGACATTAGTCTAGCTGATGTCCATGCAGCCCACGCCCGCTTCCCGCGTTTCGCCCCGCTGCTGCAGCGGCTGTTTCCGGAGCTGGCGGACAGCGCCGGCGCCATCGAATCGCCGGTGCTGCCGGCCGCCGCGCTGGCGCCCGCCATTGGCTT
>Ga0065721_10051638_pt1 | contig 14010 bp, 10 predicted proteins | sample Mesricmetagenome_FD_59108 | JGI IMG/M metagenome (GOLD analysis project Ga0065721, IMG submission 59108) | Mesophilic microbial community from rice straw/compost enrichment Sample: eDNA_1 v2 (version 2) | ecosystem: Engineered > Solid waste > Grass > Composting > Bioreactor | place: USA: Davis... | reverse complement strand
CCTGCGGCGCGGCGGGCGCCCCCGCGGCGGCGACCTCCATCGAAGCCGCGGAGTCCGAACCGCCGCCGTTTGGGCTGCAGCCGGACACGAAAAGCAGAATGCTGCCGAAAACGGCGGCGGAAGTGCCGAACAAACGGACGGTACGCGACATGGCGGCCTCCCTCGGGGCGAGTTTCCTGAGGGGTAGTACGGTATTCCGAGGGGCTACGTTACAGGGGAGAGTCAATCGGCGGCCGGACAGAGGAGAGGCGGGGCGGGGCGGGGAACGGTACGCGTACGATGCGAAGAGGTCAGAACGAAGACGAGACGCCGGCCCTGCTGAAACTGGACCCGTGGCTGGAGCCGTACGCCGGGCAACTCAAGACCCGTATGGCGTACTACCGCAAGGTGCGGGCGAAGGTGGACGCGGCGGGCGGACTGCTCGGTCCGATCAGCCAGGGGCATCACTACTTCGGGTTCACGCGCGGCGAGAGCCAGGGCCGCCCGGGGGTCTGGTATCGGGAGTGGGCACCGGGGGCGCGTTCGCTGCGCCTGACCGGCGACTTCAACGACTGGAACCGGGACAGCCACCCGATGGCGCGCGACGAGTTCGGCGTGTGGCACCTGTTCCTGCCGGATGACATCTGGGCAAAGCGCCTGACGCACGGAAGTCTGGTCAAGGTGCGCGTGGTGCCGGAAAAGGGGGAGCCGCTCGACCGCATCCCTGCCTACATCCGGCGCGTGGTGCAGGACCCGAAGACGGTAAACTGGACGGGCCAGTTCTGGATGCCGCCCCGGCCGTACCGCTGGAAGCACCCGACCGCCCCCGCCGTGCCGCCACCGGGCGAGGGACTGCGCATCTACGAGGCGCACCCGGGTATGGCGCAGGAGGCGGAGCGAGTCGGCACCTTCGACGAGTTTCGGGAGAACACGCTGCCGCGCATCGCCAAACTCGGGTACAACGCCATCCAGCTTATGGCCGTGATGGAGCATCCGTACTACGCCTCGTTCGGCTACCACGTCTCCAACTTCTACGCCGTCTCCTCCCGGTTTGGCACGCCCGAGGACCTGAAGCGCCTGATCGACGCCGCCCACGGGGCGGGCCTCCTGGTACTGCTGGACCTGGTCCACAGCCACGCGGTCAAGAACGTCTACGAGGGACTGAACCGCTTCGACGGCACAGACTACCAGTACTTCCACGCCGGGCCGCGCGGCGAGCACCCGGCCTGGGACTCCCTGCTGTTTGACTACTCCAAGTTCGAGGTGCAGCGGTTCCTGCTGAGCAATGTGCGCTACTGGCTGGAGGAGTTCCGCTTCGACGGACTGCGCTTTGATGGCGTAACCAGCATGATGTATCTGGACCACGGCCTGAACCGCACCTTCTCGCGCTACGACGACTACTTCCCACCGCACACGGACGAGGACGCCATCGCCTACCTGAAACTGGCGAACGAACTGGCGCACGCTGTGAACCCACGGGCCGTGACCATCGCCGAGGACGTCTCCGGAATGACCGGGCTGGCGCGGCCCACGGCCGAGGGGGGCGTCGGGTTCGACTATCGGCTTGCGATGGGCGTCCCGGACTACTGGATCAAGATCATCAAGGAGCAGCGGGACGAGGACTGGGACCTGGAAGCCCTCGTGCGCCGCCTGCTGGATCGGCGCTACGGCGAGCGCCACGTCGGCTACGCCGAGAGCCACGATCAGTCGCTGGTGGGGGACAAGACGCTCGCCTTTCTCCTGATGGACAAGGAGATGTACTGGAACATGGGGGTGGGGACGCAGAGCCTTGTGGTGGACCGCGGGGTCGCGCTCCACAAGCTCATCCGGCTTATCACCTTTAGCCTGGCAGGGGAGGCGTACCTGACGTTCATCGGCAACGAGTTCGGACACCCCGAGTGGGTCGATTTCCCGCGAGAAGGGAACCACTACTCCTATCGCCATGCCCGCCGGCAGTGGAGCCTGGCGGAGGACCCGAACCTGCGCTACCGCTTCCTGAACGCCTTCGACCGGGCGATGATAGACCTGGATCGCCGCTTCCCGGTTCTGACGGACCCGTTCATCGAGCGGCTGATGGTGGACCAGGTGCGCCGGCTTGTGGTCTACCGCCGCGGTCCGTTGGTGTACGCCTTCAACTTCCACCCGACCGCGTCCTATGACAGCCTGCGCATCCCCGTGCCCGACCCGGAGGATTACCGCCTGGTCCTGGACACCGACGCGACAGCGTTCGGAGGGCACGGGCGAAGCGCCGACGCGGTCACATATCCGTGGCAGTCGGTCCCCTTCGAGGGGCGGAACCAGAGCCTCCAGGTGTACCTGCCGAACCGCAGCGCACAGGTCCTGGCTCCGCTAAGCCAGATCGCGAGGGGGTAAACCGACGGGGCGGCCAGGGCCGGTGACGTTAGCCGCGGCCCGTGGCCGACTTCTTGTCGACCGTCTGCAGCTTGTACGTGCCGGCCATGTTCTGCACCATGATGGCCTGTGCCTGAACCGCGGGCAGATACTTCGCGGCGAACTCGCGGACGTGGGAGTCGCTGCCGTTCGCTACCATATTGCGGTACATCGGCGCCATCGTGTTGTAGTCACGCAGGACATACTTGATGAATTCGCGGTTGAAGCGGGAGCGCGGCACACTGGAGAGGTAGGAGATCAGCTGCTGGTGCCGGGTGGACGGCTGGCTTGGCGCCTGCCACTCGTGGTCGCCCGCGACCTTGTCGAGGGTCTTGAGGGCGGTGCTGTTCTCATTGACCATCAGGCGGGCGATGCGCTTAATCTCCTTGCTGCTGCTCCGCCGCATCGCGAGACGGCCAAGCGAAACGGCTGCCAGGGAGTGCTCTCCTGCGCTCCGGAGGAAAACCCTGTCCGAGGTCGACAGCGGCTTGTCCTGGTCAGCGAAGACGGGCGCGGGCGAGCCTGCCAGGGCGGCGACGGCGAATACAAAGGCGGCCAGGATCGTGGCGAGGCGTCGGGTCATGAGCGATATCCTTCCTCCTGCAAGCGCGGACAGCGGCGTGTCCCAGTGGTTTCCTGACCGTGCTTACCCGTTTGCCACCTTGCTTAATCCGGATTTTTCAAGCCATGAAAAAAATCCCCTCGATGGCGGCGATCATTCTGATATGCACGGCGGCTGCGGTGCTCTATGGCGTGCTCCACGATCAGATAACCGCCCGGGTATGTGTGGAGTACTTCACCGTGTTCCACCCCCGCCTGATCGCCACGGAGTCGCCCACGCTGCTTGGCCTGTTCTGGGGCGTGTGGGCGACGTGGTGGGTGGGCTTCCTGCTGGGGGTGCCGCTGGCCGTAGCCGCCCAGGCGGGTAGCCTGCCGCCCGTCCGGCCGTCGGAGTTGATCCGCCCGCTTGGCAGGCTTCTGCTAATCATGGCACTTCTGGCGACTACGGCGGCGCTCGTGGGCGGACTTGGGACTGCCGCCGGCCGCCTGAATATGCCCCCGGTGTGGGCCGAGAGGATACCGGCGGACCGGCACGCGCGCTTCCTGGCGGACCTGTGGGCGCACAACACCTCCTATCTCAGTGGGTTTTTAGGCGGGAACGTGCTGCTGGGGTGGGCCTGGCGAGAGCGGCGGCGGCGCGAGGCGCGCGCCGCTGCGACGGCCAGCGAGCCGTCGCTTACTCCGGGAGCGCCCGGCCCAGCAGCGTAATCCCCGCCTCGTAGTCCACCGGCAGGAACAGCGAGCCGCAAACCATCGTGCCGTCGCAGCGCACCGAGGCCACCAGCGCCCGGTTTCCCTCCGCGCCGAACAGACGCAGGACGTCCGCGGGGCGCACCGCCGTGTCGGTCGCGTGGTGCGACGAGAGCAGGACTCCCAGGAGGTCTGCGGCCCGGCCAGGGTGGATGATCGCCGCCCACTGCGCCCCCTCGGGTACCTGCGACGCCAGAGCGTCGTCGGAGGTGTCCTCGCCGTGTGCCGCCGCAGCGACGGCCCGGTCCAGAAGCACGGGGGAGGTCGCCGCAATCACCGTCTTGCCCACCGTGGCGGAGAGCACTTCCTTGTTGCGGGCGGGTCCCGTTCCCACTGCTGCGTCCGTGAATGCCTCATCGGCGCGGTAGGGCGTCCACACCGTGATGCCCCCGCGCCGCTCCTCCCGGTCGAAGCGCAGGTTGGCATCCGACCGCTCGGCGAGCCGTCGAACTGCTGCCGCCAGTTTCGCCGGGTCCGCGCCCCGGGCGTCATCGACGACCAGAAGGGCGTCCGCTCCCTCGCGCGCTCGGTCCGGGTAGAGGGCCAGCACGGTGTTGCCGCGGAAGCCGGGCAGCACATCCCCGTCCAGTGACAGCCCCGTTTCGCGCTCCAGGCGCCCCAGCGCGTCCTCAAAGCCGGAAGGGCCGATCTCGGCGCGAAGGAGGTCGCGCGTGAACTCGCCATAGCGCGACGGCTGCGATACCGCGGCGGCGGCAACGGCCCCGGTCGGCAGCCTCCCCAGGGCGGACCGGGAGAGCGGCGGAATCGCTGCCAGGGAGGGTGCCGCGCCCGTGGTGGAGGCTCCGGTCCAGGGCGCGCGCCACTCCACGGCGACGCCACCCGTTCGTATCGTGGCCGCCGCGGCCACCCACCGCACCCCCTTGAGCGGCGGAACCAGCGGCCCGTGTTGCTGCGGTTGGTACGCGTTGCGGATGCCGTCCTCGCTGAGGAAGACGGTCAGATTGGCGCCGCGCGGCAGAGCCGCCCGCGCTTGCCGGAAATCCGCATTGCGCGCCAGCGCGCGCCGCTGGCGCGTAGACGTTTCCGCGAACGGCCGGATGCCGTCAGGCTCTGTGGCCACCACCAGAGTCTCCCGGACCACCGCTGCGAAGACGCCGTCGCCGAACTCCCAGACGGTCACGCCGGCCACCTCGCGGGACGCCACGGCCCCCTCGCGAAGCCGTCGCGAGACCGCCCGGTGGTTCTTCAAGCGCGCCAGAAACGCGGTTCGGCAGACGGACGGCCACACGGAACGGTCCGGTACGGAGACCACTGCGAAACTGCCGGCAAACTCCCGGCGTACTTCCTCGCCGAGTCGTCCGGCGAAGGGACCGACCCGGACGGCGTCTGCCCGCTGCCATAACCGCTCCAGCCGGGCCTCCAGATCCTCGCGGCGGAGGGCGTGCCCGATCTTCTGGAACGTGACGGCCTGCTCGGCAGTGGTCGGGGAAAGCGAGAGCAGCGCGACCGCGTCCACATCTGCGGGGATGAGGTAAGCCACCACGGCGTCCGCGGCGCGGACCGGGGCCGCGAAGAACCGCCAGGCGAGGCCGCCGAATCCGAACAGGACGGCGCAGAGGGCGGCAAGGGCGAGGCCCGCGACGCGCGTACTTCCGGCACGGGAGCGCCGGCGGCGCGCCCGGGAGGGCAGACAGCGGGTAATGGACATGGCACGGTCTCCTTCTCCGGTGCTGCAGAGCGGGCGCGGAGGATGCGCCCATCGCCGTTCAGACACCGGGGAAGGAGACCGGTTGCGGGAGGAGGGAGAGCTCTTCTACGGGCGCACAGTGATGCGCGCCGGGTAGTTGGACCCGGAGAGCGGTACCGTACGGAGAGTGACGGTGCGCTTCCCGCCCGGGGGCAGAATATACGTAGCGAGCGTCGGCTCCGCAGGCGGGCTTGTCTGCGGAATCTCCACGGTCTTGCCGTCAATCACGAACACGCCACCGGCCATCCCGGCGGAGGGCTCGAACACGATAAACACCTTGGTTTCCCGGGTAGTCGGGTTCTCCAGGTTGATCGTGTACTCATAGAACACGCCGTAGTTGCCTTCGAGGCGCCGCGCTGGCATTTCCGCCGCCGTGATCGGCTGGCGGCCGAGCGGCAGGAACAGCCAGGGACCGCCCACCGAGAACGTCTCCACCGAGCGCTTGGTCGGCATGGGGTAGACGTGTTCGGAGAGGTTGAACGTCCCCGAACCGGCCGCTTCCATGTTGGTGGGGAAGGGCTGGAGGTCAATCGGCAGGCTGGTTGCCCCCCCCGGCGGGTCCGCGGCGACGCGCACCAGCGGCGGCTCTCCGGAGACCGTGCGGAGCTGAATCAGGCCGGAGATGGTCAGGCCCGGGTTGAGCCGGGTGACGACCAGCCCGTAGCGCGAGCGGGGCGGGATGGTATGAATCACGCCGGAATCGCTCTGATAGTCGCGCACGAAGTCCGACGCCGCCCGGTAGCCGACCCAGACCGTGTCGCGCACGGGGCCCGCGCTGCCGCCCACCGCCTGCACCTGCACCGGCTGGTCCTTGTCGTTGATGAGCTCCACCGTGAAGAGGATAGGCTGGTTCATATCGCTCTGATGGTGGAACAGCACGCGCGAGGCTCCCTGCGCCTGCGACATGCGGCCGACAAACAGCGTGCCGAAGCCGGTCAGCCGCTCCGGGTTGTTCGAGTACAGGAGGACGTCCGTCTCGACCCGCGGCAGGCTCCGGTTGTTGATCGTGACGGACACGTTGCGGCTGACCGGTAGCATCTCCGGTCCGGTCACGCTGACCGGAATGGTGACCGTGCGCGACTCCCCGGGCGGGGGGAACGGGGCCGCGATGGCATCGGTGCCGAGGCGTGCCACCGCCCCCGGGAGCGGCGCGGCGGCTCCCAGTGCGCTCGCGGCAGCCATGCGGGCAATCAGGTCGGCGGAGACATTGGTGCCGGTGAGCGTTACCGCCCGCGGGGAGTCAAAGCGGCCCGCGTACGGCTGCACGGAGATTTGCAGGCTGATCTGCGCGCCGTCCCGGTTGAGCGTGAGGGTCTCTCGCCCCACCGTGACACCGCGCAGGATGAGTTCGCTGGTCGTGTCGCTCAGGGAGGCCGCCACGACGCGGGTATCCGGGCTGGCAGGTACCTGGGCGGGGGGAGCCGGGGCCGTGACATCCGCGCCGGACGCCGCGCCCACGAAGATGTCCCCGCGGGCCGCCCCGCCAATACGCACCCGGCGCGTTTCTCCCAGCGGCACGATGATGCGGGTCTCGCTGAGCGTGAGGCCAGGCAGGGCGAGGGCGCGCTTCAGGGCGGAGGCCCACGCGCCGACGAGGCCGCCCGGCGTGGAACTGGCAGAGCGAACCTCTTCCGCGCTAGCCGTGGCGATGACCTGGCCCAATGCCTTCAGGCGCGGATTGGCCTTGTCCGACTTGGTGTCTACCTGGATGTCGGCGGGGCGGAGGCCGGCGGCCAGGGCCGCGCGCAGACGCTCGGCGGCGATGGCGGCGCGCTGTTCGGGACGGAGCCCGCCCTGTGACGACCGGAGGCGGATTACCACCTCGCCGTTTACGATCACCTCACCGGTGCCGCCCGCGCCTTCGCGCGCTTCTACCCAGGGGGTAAAAGACGTGGCCGGGGGCGCCACCTCGACCGGGTCCTGCGCCCGGAGCACGCGGACGCGCTCGTTGCCCGCCGCCCGCGCCTCCAGAGCAGCCGTGAGGCCCGGCGCAAGCGCCGCCAGACACGCTGCCGTCAGAAACGCACCACTCCTCCGTTTTCCACCGGACCACCCAGCATACGGGGTCTTCTCTGCCGCCGTGCGCGCGCCAAACATAAGTTATCAAACCTTCCGTACTTGCCGTGTGCGTGTGCGGCGGGCGGAGGTCCATCTCCCCGCGCCGCCCCGACCATTCTATCGGCAGAACGTTATCGGTGCCCGTCAGCGACCCGTCAGTGTGGGCCGATGCGGTGAAACTTGCGGTCCATCTCGCGGTGCGGCAGGGACAGAAGTATGGGCCGCCCGTGCGGGCAGGTAAAGGGGTTCTGCATCCGCGCCAGGTCCGCCAGCAGGCGCGTCATCTCCTCCATCGTGAGCGGGTCGCCCTTCTTGACCGCCATCTTGCACGAGGCCATAATGAGCGCCGCCTCGTGCGGAACGAGCAGGCGTCGGGTCACGCTCGCTGTCGTCATCTCGTCGATAATCGCGCGCAGCGTGCCCAGGTAGTCCTTGTCCGCCAGTGTCGCCGGGACCGTCCGCAACACGAACGTGTCCCGGCCGAACGCCTCCAGCAAGAAGCCGGCGCTGGCCAGGGCGTCCCGCCGCTCCGCCGCGACCCGCGCCTCTGCGGGCGAGAGTTCCAGCGTCTGGGGCAGGGCGAGGTGCTGGGCCACCACGCCCCAGCGGGCGGCGCCCTGCGCTGCCTCCTCGGTGGCGCCGCTCGCCGCGTTCATCAACTGCTCATAGAGCACCCGCTCGTGCGCGATGTGCTGGTCGATCAGTAGCAGGGCGTCGTCGGTCTCGGCCACGATATAGGTGTTGCGCGACTGGCCCAGCACCCGCAGCCGCCCGATGCGATAGCCATCGAAGCCGATATAGGGGGTGCCGGCGGGCGTTTCCGAGGTGTCCGGCGACTCCGCGCTCTCCCCCCAGGGCAGGGGCGCGGCGGGGGCGTCCCTGGCGCCGGGCTCCGCCTCGCCGGGCCAGGCGCCGGGAAGGGGCGCATCCGGCGGCGAATCCGGCCCAAAGGCAGGCATCTCCACCAGCCCCGCGTAGCTCGAAAGCGACGCCCGGGGCGGGCGCATCGGCGTGACCTCGGGGCGGGGCGGGGCGGGCGCCTCCTCAGGGAGTGACGGCTGTACCGAGACCTCGGGCACCAGGCCGCCGGTGAGCAGGGCATTCTGCACCGCCCGGTGGACCGCGGAGTACACGTCGCCGTCCCGGGTAAAGCGCACCTCGGTCTTCGCCGGGTGGACGTTCACGTCCACGAGCTCCGGCGCAATCTCCACAAACAGGGCGACGACGGGGTGCCGGTCCGTGGTCATAAGGTGCTTGAACGCCGCGTCGAACGCATGGGTGACCGTGCGGGAGCGGACAAAACGGCCGTTGACAAACGTCACCTGCGCGCTCCGGGTCGCCTTGCTCACGCTGGGTTTGGAAACGAAGCCGTGGACGCACAGCGCGGGCGACTCGTAGCGGAAAGGGACCATCGCCCGGGCGACATCCCGGCCCCATACCGCCGCCAGGGCGTTACGCGGGTCCGGCGAACCGGGGTAGGCGTACATCTCATAGGCGTCGTGCAGGAGGCGGAAGCCGATGCCGGGGTAGGCGAGCGTCAGCCGGTGCAGCAGCTCAACCACGTGGTTCATCTCGGTCGGCGTGGTCTTCAAAAACTTCAGCCGGGCGGGCGTGTTGAAGAACAGATTCTCGACCGTGATGGTGGTGCCGTCCGGCGCGCCGGCCTCCTCCACCGCAATCAGGTCACCGCCGCGCACCAGGACCGCCGTCGCCGTCTCGTCCTCAGGGCGCTTGGTGACGAGTCGGAAGTCGGACACGGAGGCGATAGAGGGCAGCGCCTCGCCGCGGAAGCCGAGGGTACGGATAGCAAACAGGTCGTCAGCCGAGCGTATCTTGCTCGTCGCGTGGCGCTGAATCGCCAGCACGGCGTCCTCGCGCCCCATTCCGCAGCCGTTGTCGCGCACGGTGATGCGGCGCTTGCCGCCCTCGACCAGCTCCACCTCGATGCGGGTCGCCCCGGCATCCAGCGCGTTTTCGACCAGCTCTTTGACCACAGAAGCGGGCCGTTCGATGACCTCGCCCGCCGCGATCTGGTTCGCCGTGGTATCGTCCAGAAGGTGGACGACCGTGGGCACAGACTCGGCGGCGTTATCTCCTGCGGCAGGCTCCTCGGGCATGCTTTCAGTTTAGCCGACCCTGCGCGGCGGGGCAAATCCGCCGGGGCGGGATCTTACTCCGCGTAGATGGCCGTGACGACCTCACCGGAGGTGGTGATATAGCCGCGGTACATGCCCGACGTGTTGAAGGGGAGCGTGGCGTTTCCGTGGGCGTCCAGAGCGATGACGCCGCCGTCTCCGCCCACCGCGCGCAGCCGCTCGTGAACCACCGCGCCCGCCGCCTCCGCCACCGAGGCCCCGAGGTAGGCTATACGCGCGGCGATGTCGTGCGCGACGGCCAGGCGGAGGAAGTACTCGCCGTGCCCGGTCGCGCTGACGGCGCAGGTGGCGTTGTCGGCCCAGGTGCCTGCCCCGGGGACCGGAGAGTCGCCGACGCGGCCGTAGCGCTTGTTGGTCAGACCGCCGGTGCTGGTCGCCGCGGCCACGTTCCCGCGCCCGTCCGTCGCCACCGCGCCGACCGTGCCAAACTTGTTGTCCTCCGACAGCGAGACCGCCGCGGCAAGGTTCTCCGGATTCTCCCGCTCTCGCTGCTGCGCGGCCTGAAGCTGCTTCCAGCGCGCCTCGGTCCAGAAGTAGGGCGGGTCCACGCGCTCCAGGCCCAGTTCCGACGCGAGCTGCTCCGCTCCGCGGCCTGCCAGGAGCACAAACGGCGTCCGCTCCAGCACCGCCCGCGCGAGCGTCACCGGATTGCGGACCGTGGTCACGCCCGCGACCGCGCCGACCTTACCCGTGGCGCCGTCCATCACGGCAGCGTCGAGCTCGTTGTGCCCCTCTGCCGTGAAAACCGCGCCCCGCCCGGCGTTAAACAGCGGTTCGTCTTCGAGTACCCGCACCGCGACCTCTACGGCGTCCAGGGCGCTCCCCCCGCTCATCAGGGCGGCGTGGCCCGCGCGCAGAGCGGCAGCCAGCGCGACATGACAGGCGTCTTCCATCTCCGGGGTCAGGTGCTCGCGGCGGATAGTGCCCGCGCCGCCATGTACCGCGAGGGCGACGCCGGGGATAGCTGTGTAGGGAAAGGACATACTGCGCCGCTATTGCGACGGCCGGCCGCCCGATTCCTGCTGTCCTGCCGTCTTGACACCAGGCGCCACCGCGGGTTATCCTCGAGAACTTCCCGCTATGGCCACGCCGCGGCCAGGAGACCAACGCTGTGATGACTGAACCCGCCCCTGCTGCCGAACGTATCGCCACAGGCTGCCTGACCGACGACCAGCGCGCCGCGATTGAGCGGGACGGCTTCCTGGTGATTCCGGGCGCCCTGACCACAGAGGATGTCGCCCGCTTCACTGCCATCGTAGACCGCCTCGACGCCGACTGGCGCGCCGAAAATAACCTGGACCCGTACGCGACGGTGGAGATACGCAACGCTGTGGCGCGACCAGGTGGCGATGGCCTGCTCCCGCTGCTCGACTGGCCCGCTACGCTCCCGGTCGTGGTGGGGACGTTCGGCTGGAACATCCAGCTCACCACCTCGCACGTCTTTGTTCGGACGCCGAACCCGAGCGAGCCCCCCACGTTCAAAGCGATCGACTGGCACGCCGACGGCCCGCACCCCGGCTTCCCGACCATCGACGGCGTTTCCCCGCGGCTGTACGGCAAGATCGGCTTCTTCCTCACCGATCTTTCGGAGCCGGACCGCGGGAACCTGCGTGTGGTCCCTGGATCGCATCGCTCGGCGAAGAAGCCGGAGATCGACCCGGCGACCGGCGAACCGCAGGGCGCGATCCAGATCCTTACGAAGCCAGGCGACGCCGTGTTCTTTGAGCAGCGGTGCTGGCACGCGGTCGGGCCGAACTATTCGACGCTGCCACGGAAGAACATCTACATCGGCTACTGCTACCGCTGGATGAAGGCGATCGACTTCGTCACCCAGCCGGACGGACTACTGGCGAAGGCAAATCCGGTGCAACGGCAGCTCCTCGGCGCCGCAACGCACGAACTGTCCTACTACCTACCGTCCCGCAACCAGTTCGCTGACACCCCGCTCCGCACCTGGGTGGAAGAAAACGCTGGCTGAAGTGCCGGTCTGCGGTTTGTACGAGAATGATGCCATAGACCCGCGGTTCTACGGGTGGCCAAAGAAAACTCCGGCCCGATAATCTATCAGGCCGGAGTCTTGTCACAGGGACAAGAGAGCGAAACCATGGTGGTTTCTCGTGCATGCTCGTTTTACCTGAATAAATTACAAAACGGCACGGTTCGGCTGCCAGTAAAGTAAAATTTTACGAGGAGGGACGCCCCCGCCGGTGATTCGGCGGGGGCCTTTTCTCGAGAAAGCGGTCGTTAGTCGCTACTTGATGACCAGCACCGGGCAGTGCGCGTGCTGCACGACCCGGTCGGACACGCTGCCGAGCAGGAACGACCGAATGGCGCTGTGTCCGCGGCTGCCCACCACGATGAGGTCGGCGTGCTCCTCCTCCGCTGTGCGTACGATGGTCTCCGCGGCGTGTCCGGTCTCCTGGCGGAACGTGAAGGCCGGTGTCTCCGTGCCGAGCGTCTCCTCCACCTGGTGCCGTACAGAGTCCCCCATGGCCTCGGCCCACTCCCGGTTCGCTTCGTGCCACGCCTTGAGCGAGGCGGCGTCCATTCCCAACGGGACCGCCAGGCTCACCGGCGGCACGGGGGGGAGCGGTGGCTCGAATACGTGCAGAACGGTCAGTGTCGCCTCATAGCGGCGGGCGATGTCCGCCGCAGCCCGCACGGCGCCTCGCGCGCAATCGGACCCGTCGGTCGCTACCAGGATGTGCAGGAACATCGGGGTATCCTCCTGTTTCCGGATTCTGCGGAACCCTGTCTATACGTATTGTAGAGAAAGCAGCCGTGCAGGGCATCCTCGGAAGCGCCGATTCTGCCGCGCCGCAGGCGCATTCCGCCGATCCGCCGATGGCGCCCGTGCCCCTGTGGCCGTAGGCTACAGGGGAGCGAGGAGGTTTCCCGGGCGCGGAAACGAAACTCTGGGTTGATAGTAGCGAGGGAGACGAGAGAATGAAGCGAATAGCCGTTCTGACGAGCGGCGGGGACGCCCCCGGCATGAACGCGGCGATCCGGGCGGTTACCCGGGCCGCGGTCGAGCGGGGAGTGGACGTTTTCGGCGTACGACGCGGTTACGCGGGGCTTATCGAGGCGGACTTCATCCCGCTGTCGGCGCGCTCCGTGGGCGGTATGATCGACCGCGGGGGGACCTTCCTGGAGAGCGCCCGCTGCCCCGAGTTCAAGACCGATGAGGGGCAGGAGAGGGCCCTGTCCGCCCTCAAAAGCGCCCATATTGAGGGATTGGTGGTCATCGGGGGCAATGGGTCGCAGACGGGCACTCACGCGCTGCACCGGCGCGGATTCCCCGTTTGCGGCGTCGCGTCCACGATCGACAACGACCTGTGCGGCAGCGAGATTACCATCGGGGTGGACACCGCGCTGAACATCGCCCTGGAATCCATCGACCGGCTCCGCACCACCGCCTCTTCACATCACCGCCTGTTCGTGGTAGAGGTAATGGGGCGCGACTGCGGCTACCTTGCGCTGACCGCGGGGATCGCGGGCGGCGCGGAGGTGATCGTCACGCCCGAGTTCGACCTGACGCCCGGGGAGGTGCTGGAGCGCATCCACGAGATGCACCGGCGGGGGAAGTTCCACTGCGTGGTGGTCGTGGCCGAGGGAGCGAAGAACAAGGCGACGGCCATTTACGACTTCCTGTGCGGCGACCAGTGCCCCCTCACGCCCCGGCTCACCGTGCTCGGGCATGTCCAGCGCGGCGGCAGGCCGACGGCCTTCGACCGACTGCTGGCGACCCGCTTCGGCGCCGCCGCGGTCACGCACCTGCTGGACGGACGGGCGGGGAACCTGATCGGACTCCGGCATGGCGAGGTGGGCGCGACGCCCCTGGAAGAGGTGGTCGGCCGAACGAAGCCTTTGCCGCAGGAGCTGCTCGACCTGGCGTCCACAATGACGCGCTGATTGAGATCACACGCCCGCGGGCGTGTTTCCGTTCGCATACGAATTACTTCAGGAGGATTTCATGTTCAAGAAGGTACTGGTCCCGACCGACGGCTCTCCCGCTGCGCTGCGCGCGGCCGAGGCGGTCGCGGCGCTGGTCGGCCCGGTGAAGGATGTCGAGGTGACGCTTGCCCTGGCCATCGCGCCGCTCAACCCCGAGGAGACCGACCTCGACGCGGACGTAGTGGAGCGCCAGAACAGCGCGATGCGCCAGGCCGCCAAGCGCGCCCTCGACAAGACGGCCGCCGTGTTTGCTGAGTACGGCGTCGAACCCCGGTCCATCGTGGTGGAGGGGGACCCCGTGTCCGCGGCTATTGCCGGCGAGGCGGAGAAGGGCGGCTATGATGTGATCGCCATGGGCAGCCGCGGTATGGGCATGCAGAAGGGCGATATCCACTACATCGGGAGCGTGACCGAGCGCGTCATCCGCCGCGTCAGCGTCCCGGTTATCGTCAT
>Ga0065721_10006513_pt1 | contig 14010 bp, 16 predicted proteins | sample Mesricmetagenome_FD_59108 | JGI IMG/M metagenome (GOLD analysis project Ga0065721, IMG submission 59108) | Mesophilic microbial community from rice straw/compost enrichment Sample: eDNA_1 v2 (version 2) | ecosystem: Engineered > Solid waste > Grass > Composting > Bioreactor | place: USA: Davis... | reverse complement strand
CCAGCTCGTCAGCCACGGCAGCCTGAGCCTGATCAAGCCGCATCGGAACGACCTCCTCTTGATCGTCGAACCACAACGCCAGCGCCTCTGCGGCATTAGGAAGAACGTCGTCGAGATTATCGGCTGCCGAGAAGCAGCCAGGAAGATCGGGAAAGGTCACGCCGAACGCGCCGTCAGCATCCTTATGAACGAGAGCGTAGAAATATTTCATAGCGAATCTTCATCGGGTGATTGCGTAATTATTTGCGCAAACCCTCCTCACAACGAGGTTAGGATGTCCGGCTTTCCTACAGCAAAAACACGATAGTCGCGGTAAAAAACACCGCGAAACTCTCGAGGAAAAGCCGCACGTCGCGGCTGCTCACGAGCCCGGGCCGCGAGCGGCGTTCGGCGGCGATCGCCCGGCGCAGCGAGCCTTCCCAGTCCGCCGGAGCGCGAAGCCGCGCGATGGCCAACTGCCGTGCATCGTGGTCGCGCAAGCGGCCGCGAATGTCGATGCGAAGATCGGGGTCGAGTCGGTCCATGCCCCGACGCTAGGCAGATCTTAACGATCCGGTAAGGTTAAAAAGTCGTTAACGGGCCAAGCGTCCCGTCCCGGGACGTGTTGCAGCCGGTCGGCTAAAGTGGCGGAGGGGCGATGCGCACGGTGGCCCGCTCGCCGGCGCCCGCCTGGAACGGCTTGCAGCGCTGCGGCCGCATCCGGGGGCCAAGGCAGATGCGCACTTCGGTGAGCCAGCCCTTGCGATCGGTTGCGACCGCGATCATCGGCGCACTTATCCCCGGGTTGACGCGCGCAAAGGCAGCGCGGACCGAGCCTGCGGTCTGCGGGCGCGCCGCGAGGCCTTTCATGTCGGGAAAGCGCACAGCGCNGAACATGATCGCAGCGGCGCGGAAATAGGCGGCGGGATTNGGGCTCATGCAGGTNCCNTGCTTTGCCCATTCGTGCTGCAGCAGCTGCGCTGAGGGCGTCATGCACATGTGGCGACGGAGGACGGTCGCGGGCACGNTCTGCGCCGGGCGGCACCATTGCGGATAGGCGGGACCGTCCGCCTCGGGCCACAGACCGTGAAGGACAAAGCCGAAGCGCCCATTCTCCCCTGAACATTGAAAGCGATCGGCCGCCCGCTTCGGATTGGCAGCGCTCGCGCAGCGCTGCGGCGACCAGCTCATCGCCAAAAGATACCCTGCGATCCTGGGGCTTCGCGCCGGCTCGCCGCGCGGCGCCGTTTCGGGGCGCGGAACCGGGATATGATCGGGCGCCGTGCAGGCGAGCGCCTGCGCCTGGGCATATGTCGGTGCCAGCATAAAGACGATGGCCGCCCAGAAGGCCCCGATCTTCGGTCCGAGCCTGGATTGCCGAAGGAGCACGCCTCCCTCGCGCGCCAGATCGAAGCTGCTCAATGGGAGGCGCGCGGCAAAGGGATGGCGGAGGGCGTTAAGCCAGCGCAAAATCGAGCCCGATGTCAGCGGCGGGGGCCGATTGGGTGAGCCGCCCCACCGACACATAGGTCACGCCGGTTTCGGCTATCGCGCGGATCGTGTCGAGCCGAACCCCGCCCGAGGCTTCGGTGGGAATGCGACCGGCAACGATCGCAACCGAGTCGCGCAAGGCTGCAAGGTCCATGTTGTCGAGCAGCAAGTGTGTCGCCCCGGCGCCAAGCGCGGGCGCCACCTGGTCGACGCGGTCGACTTCGACGATGATCGTTTCGATTCCGGCCGCTACCGCCCGCCGCACCGCTTCCTCGACCGATCCCGCCACCGCGACGTGATTGTCCTTGATCATCGCCGCGTCCCAGAGACCCATCCGGTGATTGGTCGCGCCGCCCATCCGGGTGGCATATTTTTCGAGCACCCGAAGGCCGGGAATCGTCTTGCGTGTGTCGAGCAGCGTTGCACCCGTCCCGGCAATCGCGTCGACATAGGTGCGCGTCAGCGTCGCGATGCCCGACAGATGCTGTACCGTGTTGAGCGCCGAGCGCTCGGCAGTCAGCATCGCGCGCGCATTGCCCGACAGGCGAACAAGGTCGGTACCGGGGTCAACTTGCGCGCCCTCCTCGACCAGCACCTCGATGGCCATGTCGGGCGCAAGCGCACGGAAGAAGCGCACCGCGATCGGCAATCCCGCGACGGTGATCGCGTCGCGGCTGCCCATCACCCCTTCGAAGCGCGCCTCCGCAGGAATTGTCGCGAGGGAGGTGATATCGCCGCCGATACCGAGATCTTCGGAAAGCGTGGCGCGGACGAAGGCATCGAGGTCGAAGCCGGGGAGCGAGAAATCGGTCATGGCCCCCGCGATAATGGCTGGGGTCTGCAAATCAACTTGACGTTTACGTTAACTGGCGCTGACATGCGTCGACGCGGCAACCATGCCACCTTCGGAGCGACACCATGCAATCCCCCATCTCGGCCCTCCTCGGCATCGAATTTCCCCTTCTCGCTTTCTCGCACTGCCGCGACGTCGTCGTGGCCGTGTCGAAAGCCGGCGGCATGGGCGTTTTCGGCGCCGCCGCCCTGTCGCCTGACCGGCTCGAAGAGGAACTTGCCTGGATCGACGCGCATATCGGCGGACGTCCTTACGGCGTCGACCTCATCGTTCCCAACAGCTTCTCCGGCAAGGGCGAAGCGCCGGCCGCCGCCGCGCCACAGGTCCCGGAGACGCACCGGCAGTTTGCGGCCCGGATTCTCGGCCAGTTCGACGTCGACGCCGCGGGGCTCGACGATGCGATGAGCGAGCGGCAGAGTTTTGGGGACAACATGCACGATGAAGGTGCAGCAAGACTCCTCGAGGTCGCATTCCGCCATCCGATCAGGCTCATCGCCAATGCCCTCGGCGTCCCGCCCCAGCTGATGCTCGATCTTGGAAAGCAGCATGATGTTCCCGTCGCGGCCCTTGTCGGTACGCGCGACCATGCGCTGGCGCAGGTGCGCGCAGGGGTCGATATTCTCGTCGTCGCAGGCGGCGAGGCCGGCGGCCACTGCGGCGAAGTCGCGACGATGGTGCTCGTACCCGAGGTTGCCGCTGCGCTCGATGCGATCGGAAACCCAACTCCGATTCTCGCCGCGGGCGGCATCGTCACCGGGCGCCAGATGGCGGCGGCGATGGCGATGGGCGCCCACGGCGCCTGGTGCGGATCGGTGTGGCTGACCACCGCCGAGGCCGAAACCAATCCCGTCGTGAAGGAAAAGATGCTCGCGGCTTCGGCGCGCGATACTGTGCGCTCGAAGAGCCGCACCGGAAAGCCCTCGCGCCAGCTTCGATCGCCATGGACCGATGCATGGGAGGCCGAAGGCGCACCCAAGCCGCTTCCGATGCCGCTCCAGTCGCTGGTCAGCGAACCTGCGCTGCGCAAGGTCGATAAATTGTCAGAAGGCGGCCACGAAGGCGCAAAGGCGCTCGCGACCTATTGGGTCGGCCAGGGGGTCGGCCTGATGAACGAGGCGATGAGCGCCGGCCAGGTCGTCCAGGCGTTCAAGGAAGACTGGATCGCTGCCTGCGAACGCCTGAACGGCTTCCTCGGGGAGTGACGAGCAAGGCTTCCCGTCCCGATGCCGTGGGAGGGGGCCGTCTGCGGCGCTAAGCGCCTGCGCTGCCGTCTCGGATCCCTCGCCTCTGCCCCGCATGGGCCCCTGCCCCATGCCTTGGGGCATGGGGAGGGGCCGAGAGCGATTTTTCAGGAAACCGTCGCCTTGACGATCTTGCCAGGCTCGCGCGGCGGCTCGCCCTTGGGCAGCGCGTCGACATTTTCCATGCCTTCGATCACTTCGCCCCAGACGGTGTACTGGTTGTCGAGGAAGCGGGCATCCTCGAAGCAGATGAAGAACTGGCTGTTCGCGCTGTTCGGATTCTGCGCACGCGCCATCGAACAGATGCCGCGAACGTGCGGTTCGCTGTTGAATTCTGCGGGAAGGTCGGGAAGCTGGCTGCCGCCCATGCCCGTTCCCGTCGGATCGCCGCCCTGCGCCATGAAGCCGGGGATCACGCGGTGAAAGACGACGCCATCGTAGAAGCCTTCGCTCGCGAGCTGGCTGATCCGCTCGACATGCTTNGGCGCAAGATCGGGGCGCAGGCGGATGACAACATCGCCGGTCGACAGCGACAGGGTAAGGGTCTGTTCGGACATGGNGGGCTCCTCATGGATTGGATGGGCGGTGCCATAGCGGGCGCAGCCGGCAAAGCCACGCATTAATTGCCCGNGCNGGCTTGGCCGGCGTTGCCAAGCCTTTCCTGCGGGACTAGGGGGAAATTCGGTTCACGAGGCTGTTTCGGCCGATCATGACAGGGAGGGCCGCGCGATGGACGAACGCGAAGATTCCCTGCACCCCCAAGACGATATCCTCACCGATGACCGCGGCCGCGGCGCCGAAGGTGCAAGCCAGGAGGCCGAGACCGAGCTCGACGAGGACGATCGGCTGAAGCCCGAATTCGTAAGCGACGTGCTCGCGCTCGCCGAAGCCGGCGAACATGAAGCGGCGCGTGAACGTATCGGCCGCCTCCACCCTGCCGATATCGCCGACCTGTTTGAGCTGGTGTCCGATGAGGACCGGCCGCTACTCGCCTCGGTCCTCGGCGACATGCTCTCCCCGGACGTGCTCGCCGAGATGAACGAGCATGTGCGCGAGCGGCTGATCGACCTGCTCGCGCCCGAGCAGGTGGCGGAAATCGCCTCCGAACTCGACACCGACGACGCGGTCGCAATCATCGAGGACATGGAGGAGGACGAGCAGCAGGCCGTCCTTCAGGCGATGGAGCCCGAGGACCGCGCCGCGATCGAGGATGCGCTCTCCTTCCCCGAGGAATCAGCCGGCCGCCTGATGCAGCGCGACCTTGTGGCGGTGCCCGAGCATGTCCGCGTTGGCGACGTCATCGACCGTTTGCGCGAAGACACCGAGCTCACGAGCGATTTTTGGGAAATCTTTGTTGTCGACCCGATGCACCGCCCGGTGGGAACGTGCCAGCTCAGCTGGATCCTGCGCACCCCGCGCGACATTGCGATCAGCGACGTGATGAAGCGTGAGCAGACGCTGATCCCGGTCGACATGGACCAGGAAGAGGTCGCGCTTCGCTTCCAGAAATATGCCCTGATCTCGGCTGCCGTCGTCGACAAGGCCGGACGGCTCGTCGGCATGATCACGGTCGACGACATCGTCCACATCATTCAGGAAGAAGCAGGCGAAGACATTTTGCGCCTGTCCGGCGCCGGCGACGGGGACATCAACGAGCCGATTCGCGAAACCTATGCCGCGCGTGTGCGCTGGCTGATTGCCAATCTCGGCACCGCGCTCGTGGCCTCTACGATCGTCGGCCTGTTCGGCGGCGCGATCGAACATATGGTGGCGCTGGCTGCGCTCATGCCGATTGTCGCAGGCGTCGGCGGCAATGCGGGAACGCAGACGCTCGCGGTGACGGTTCGTGCGCTCGCGATGAACCAGCTCACCGATTCGAACAGCTGGCGAGCAGTCTGGCGCGAAATGAAGATCGCGCTCCTCAACGGCGGAACGATTGCGCTGATCGCGGGAACCGCGACCGCCGTCTGGTTCTCAAACCCCGGCCTTGGCGGCGTGATTGCGGCGGCCATGATCGTGAACATTTTCGTCGCCGGGGTGGCGGGCGTCGCCATTCCCCTCCTCCTCGACCGGCTCGATCAGGATCCGGCCGTCGCCAGTTCCATTTTCGTCACCATGACGACCGATTCCATGGGCTTTCTCGCCTTTCTGGGGCTCGCAGTGGCGAGCGGGATCACGGCGCTCTGACCGCAAACTTTTGGAATCCAAGCGATTCAAAAGAAACGCGAAAAAAAGTGCGACCCGGCGCATTTTTTTGGGAACTTACCGCCATCAGGCTCGTTTCCCTTTCGAGCAGCGGTCATCGCCCCCCCGCAGCGCTGCTCAGCAACATTGGCCCGGCCCGCATTCCCTCCCCCCCCTCGAACGCGTGCCGGGCCATTTTGCACCCTGGAACCCGCAAGAGGTGATCGAATGACGAGTGTCCGTGTTATCCTTCTCACCCTGCTCGCCAGCTTTCTGGTCGCTGGCTGCAATACGGTGAAGGGCGTCGGCCGCGATATCGAATCGGTTGGACAGGCCGGCTCAGACGCCATCAACTGAGAGCCCGAAAAGTAACTTACCCTAACCCTCTTCGAGAGGCTCGGGCGCCGTTTCGGCGCCTGTTTTGTTGCGCCGCCGCTGCGTGAACCAGATGGCGAAGAGCGACAGTTCATAAAGCAGGATCAGCGGCACCGCGAGCAGGAACTGGCTGAGAACGTCGGGCGGCGTTGCGACTGCGGCGATCCCGAAGGCCGCGACGATCATGTAGCGCCGCGCCGATATGAGCTGGGCGCGCGTGACCAGTCCCGACCGCTCGATCAGCATCAGGAGGATCGGCAGAAGGAAGGCGATGCCGAACGCCATGATGAATTGCATGATGAAGCTGAGGTAATTGCCCACTGAGGGCAGCGCCTCCTGCGTCACCCCGCCGACGGTCCCTTGATATCCCAGCAGGAATTTGAGCGCCAAGGGCACGGTGACAAAATAGGCAAAGCTCGCGCCGATCGCGAACAGCACCGGGGTTGCAAAGAGAAAAGGCAGGAGCGCCTTCTTTTCCTGGCGATAGAGACCCGGCGCCACGAATTTCCAGAGCTGGTTGGCGATCACCGGAAAGGCGATCATCATCGCTGCGAACAGCGCGACCTTGATCTCGACAAAAAAGGCCTCGAACAACTGGGTGTAGATGAGCTTGCCCTGCCCGGCCTGGACGAGCGGCTGGACGAGAATGCCGAAAATCGGCCGCGCGAAATAAAGGCACGCCCCGAAAGCGACGGCAATCGCAAGCAGCGACTTCAAAAGGCGTGAACGCAGCTCGATCAGATGATCGAGCAGCGGCATCTTGCCGCCGGCACCGTCATCCTCATCGTCCGCAAGCGGGGTTGGAGCCGTCATGGCAGCGGCCCGTCCCTCGGCGGCACGGCATGGGTCTCGGGATGCTCAGGAGATGCTGGGGCGGCAGCCGCATCATCGTCTGCGGCGGTCTCACGGACCGGAGCGGGAATCGCTGGCGCGTTCGGCTCGGCATCGACACGCGGAAACTCGCGCATGATCGCCTCATTCTGCTCNCGCCATTGCTTTTCCAGTTCTTCAAGCTCGGCCTCGCGCATCATCGTGTCGAGCCCGGCACGNAAATGGCGCGCCATGCCGCGCGCCTTGCCCACCCATTTGCCGACAAACCGCATCGCCTTGGGAAGGTCCTTGGGGCCGATGACGACCAGCGCCACGACAATGACGAGCAGCAGCTCGGTGGGCGCAACGTCGAACATTTACCAGCCAATCCCCGCAGACGGACGAAAATCAGCGGTTTTCGGTTTCCGCGGTCGGAGCCGGTGTGACCGACGGATCGCTAGCGCGCTGCCCTTCGATATGGCGAGGCGCGGCCGGCGGCGTGTCGTCGTCGGCCATGCCCTTCTTGAAACTTTTGATGCCCTTGGCAACGTCGCCCATCATGTCCGAGAAGCGTCCCTTGCCGAACAATAGCAGGACGATCACGCCGAAGACCAGCCAGTGCCAGATGCTCAAACCACCCATCTCAAAATCTCCTTGCGCCGTCCATATAGGGGGGAGCGACGCGTAATGCACGCGGCGACGTCAAAAAACCCTAAGCCTCTTCGCCGTCCTTGACCAGATCCAGCTCGCCCATTGCCTCTTCGAACGCAAGGTCGACAGGATCAAGAAGGCCCGCGGCGCGCAAATCGTCGATGCCCGGCAGATCCTTGCGGCTGCCAAGCCCGAAATGCTGCAAAAACGCGTCCGTCGTCCGATAGACAAGCGGACGCCCGGGCACCTCGCGCCGACCCGCGGGGGCGATCCATTCGGCCTCCATCAGCACGTCGAGCGTGCCCTTCGATGTCTGAACACCGCGAATCGCCTCGATCTCGGCGCGGCTGACCGGCTCATGGTAGGCGATGATCGCGAGAACCTCCGAAGCCGCGCGCGAAAGCTTGCGCGGATCGTCGCGCTCGCGGCGGAGGAGATGCGCAAGGTCGGCAGGCGTCTGGAAGTGCCAATGTCCGCCGCGTTCAACCAGTTCGATGCCGCTTCCTGCGTGGCGCGCGGCGATTTTCTGGACGATCGCGCGCACCTCACCTGCCGTCACATCGTCACCGAGGCGGGCCGCGAGCTGCCGCGGGTCGAGCGGCTCGTCGCTGGCGAAGATCATGGCCTCGATGGCGCGTTCGCGATCGTCGATAGGGGTCATGCCGATGCCGCCTTCAGATAAAGCGGCTCGAACGCGCCGTCCTGCTTGAGGTCGACGCGGCCCTGCCGCGCAAGTTCGAGTGCTGCAAGAAAACTCGATGCAATCGCCGAGCGGCGCAGCGGCCCCACATAATCGGGGGGGAGAAAGTCGGAGAGTTCGGCCCAGTCGAGCTTGATTCCGATCATGCGCTCAAGGTGATGAAGCGCCGCGTCGAGCGTGACCACCGGGCGCCGTGCGACCATATGGACGACGGGTTCGGTGCGCAGCTTGACCTGTCCATAGGCTGCGAGCAGGTCGTAGAGGGTAGCGTCCCACCGCCGAACCCGAACCTCGCGCAGCCCTTCGGGCTTCGGCCGCAGGAACACATCGCGGCCGACCCGGTCGCGCGCGAGCAGCCGCGCTGCGGCCTCGCGCATCGCCGCAAGCCGCTGGAGCCTGAGTTGCAACCTGAGCGCAAGCTCGTCGGGCGAGGGATCCTCGGCCGGATCCTTGGGCAGCAGCAGGGCCGATTTGAGATAGGCGAGCCAGGCGGCCATGACGAGATAATCGGCCGCGACCTCGAGCTTTAGCGCCCGCATTTCCGCGATGAAGGNCAGATATTGTTCGACCAGCGCAAGGATGGATATCTGCCNCAGATCGACCTTCTGGCTTCGCGCAAGGGTCAGCAAGAGGTCGAGCGGTCCTTCCCAGCTTTCGAGGCTGAGTTGCAGCGCATCTTCGCGCTCCGCCGCTCGTGGAGCCAGCTCGAAATCGAGTGGCAGTTCCTCCATCGGCAGCTCAGGCGATCGCCAGCAGCGCATCGCGCTGATCGACGAGCATCGCAAACTGACGCGGATCGCGCACGCCCGCGATCCGGTCCATCGCGCCCTCGAGGCGCGAGAGCGCCTTCTCGCTGATCGGATCGAGCGCGTTCGCGATCCCGATCATGTCGTCCATCTTCCCCCAGCAGTTGAGCGCGATGTCGCAGCCCGCCGCAATCGCGGCCGCAGCGCGCGAGGGCACATCGCCCGACAGCGCCTTCATGTCGAGATCATCGGTCATCAAAAGGCCGTGAAAACCGATGCGCTGGCGGATCACGCTGTCGATAATCAGCGGCGACAAGGTCGCCGGGCGGTCAGGGTCCCACGCGCTGAACACGACATGACAGGTCATCGCCATCGCCGCGTCGCGCAGCGCCGCAAAGGGAGCAAGGTCGCTCTGCAAGTCGTGATCGCTTGCCGTCACAACAGGCAATTCCTCGTGCGAGTCGAGCAGCGCGCGGCCGTGGCCCGGTATATGCTTGACGATGCCGACGACGCCGCCGTCCTGGAGACCGGAGAGGATCGCGCGCCCGAGCGCTGCGACGCGCATCGGCTCGCTCCCGAGCGCGCGGTCGCCGATGACGTCACTCGCACCTGGCTGGCGAACATCGAGCAGCGGCAGGCAATCGACGGTAATTCCGACCTCGGCGAGCATGGAGGCGAGCGCCATGGCGTTGAGCCGCGCCGCCTCGATTGCGCTCGCCGGCGCCCGCTCATAGAGGTCGTCAAAAGCGGCGCCGCTTGGAAAATCGGGCCATTCGGGCGATTTCATCCGCGCCACGCGTCCGCCCTCCTGGTCGATCAGGATCGGCAAATGGGTGCGGCCATCGAGCGAACGCAGATCGTCGGTAAGGCGCCTGAGCTGCTCGCGATTCTCGATGTTGCGGCCAAAGAGGATATAACCTGCAGGCCTGCTATCGCGAAAGAAAGCGCGCTCATCGTCGGTCAGCGTCAGGCCCGAAAGGCCGAAAATTGCGGGTATCATGCGTCAACCTCCATAGGCTGGCGCCCCCTCACGCGGCAACCAAGGGACGCATCATGCCATAGCGGCCGATACGAACCAACGCCGGTTGCGGCGAAACGGGCCGAATCAGCGGACGATATCGCAATTCTCCCCTGCTACCCGTAGTTTACCGCATAAAGTCTTGGCGTTGGCGGCCGTCCCTGCCGCGACGCGAAGGCGGTAGACCTTGTTGCCGCCCACATCCGCCGCCGATACGAAGCGGTTGAGTTCGGCAAGATAGGCAAAGCGCTTCGAAAGGTTCGCCCAGGCCTTGTTTGCGGCCGCTTCGCTGCGGAAAGCGCCGAGCTGAACAAGGGCGCCGCCGGCCTCGGCCGGTGCGCTCGCCGCGCTGCCCACGGAGGTTTTCGCCAAGGTTGCAGCGGGAGCCGCCCCCGCACTGCCGACCGCGGCAGCCCGCCCCGCCCCGGCTTTCGCCGCGTCCTGTTCAGCTGCCTGTTTCGCCGCGGCAGCCTTTGCCGCAGCCTCGCGCTCGGCGGGCGTGACAGCCGGCTCCTCGGGCATCCGGCTCGGATCCACCCGGCCCGCGGGCTCCACGCCCTCGCTCGCGGCGAAGCTTGCATCCCCTTCGCCTTCGAAAGTCCGCGAGGCATCGTTGCTCGGCACGACCTTGTAGTGGCCCGGCTGGGCAGCGATCAGCTCGCCATTGCCGCGCGCTCCGCCATTCTGGAGCCACCAGAGCCCCCCGAGCACGGCACCGATCAGGAGGAGGCCGCCCAAGACCATGACAAGCAGGCGGGTCGGCGAAACTTCCGGATCGTCTTCATAGTCGTCCGCCGCCTCCAGCCAGGGCAGCCGATCCTCGGCGTCCAATCCCAGCCCCGCATCCCCGTTATCGCCCATCAAGCCATCTCCTCGAGCGCGTCGACCCCCATCAGGTGCAGCCCATTGCGGATAACCTGCCCGATTCCATCGGCCAAATAAAGCCGCGTCGCCGTCAGTTCGGGGTCAGCCGGCAAAATCACGCGCGCCTCGGGGCGGTCGTTGCCCATGTTCCACCAGGCATGAAAGGCAGCTGCCACGTCGCCGAGGTAGAAGGCGATGCGGTGCGGCTCGCGCGCCGATGCGGCTGCCTCGACGATGCGCGGGAATTGCGCGAGAAGCTTCACGAGGCCCAGTTCATAGGCATCGAGGCGCGCCAGTTCGGGTGAAGCGGCCGCGACGCCTGNCTCGGCCAGCTTTCGCTTCAGCGAAGCGATCCGNGCATGGGCGTATTGGACATAGAAGACAGGATTGTCGCGCGACGCCTCGACGACCTTGGCAAAGTCGAAATCCATCTGCGCATCGGCCTTGCGCGTCAGCATGGTGAAGCGCACCGCATCCTTGCCGACCTCGTCGACAATGTCGGCGAGCGTCACGAAATTGCCGGCCCGCTTCGACATCTTGAACGGTTCGCCATTCTTAAGAAGGCGCACCATTTGGACGAGCTTGACGTCGAAACGCGTCTTTCCGCCCGTCAGCGCTGCAACCGCCGCCTTGATCCGCTTGACGGTGCCGGCGTGGTCGGCGCCCCAGATGTCGATCAGCTCGTCGGCGCTCTGGGCCTTTTGATAATGGTAGGCAAGGTCGGCGCCGAAATAGGTCCAGCTGCCGTCCGACTTCTTGATCGGCCGGTCCTGATCGTCGCCAAATTGGGTCGAGCGGAACAGCGGCAGCTCAACCGGTTCCCAATCCTCGGGCGTCTCCCCCTTCGGCGCTTCGAGCAGACCATCATAGACGAGCCCCTGCTCGCGCAGCCACGCCTCCGCCGCCGCTGGCTTGCCTTCCGCCTGCAGTTCAGCTTCCGACGAGAAAAGATCGTGATGAATGCCAAGCTTCGCAAGATCGCCGCGGATCATGTCCATCATCGCGCTCACCNCCTCGGCGCGGAACAGGCCAAGCCAGGCGCTNTCNGGCGCGCCAACGAAGCGGTCGCCATATTCGGCCGCGAGGCTTTTGGCGACCGGCTTCAGATAGTCGCCAGGATAAAGACCTTCCGGGATCACGCCGATATCTTCGCCGAGCGCCTCGCGGTAACGCATGTGGACCGAGCGNGCGAGAACATCGACCTGCGCGCCTGCATCNTTGACATAATATTCGCGGATCACCTTGTGCCCGGCAAATTCGAGCAAGGCGGCAAGCGCATCCCCGACCACCGCGCCGCGGCAATGGCCNACGTGCATCGGCCCTGTGGGGTTGGCNGAGACATATTCGATATTGACCCGGCGGCCTTCGCCCATCGCCGAGCGACCGTAATCGGNGCCCTTTTCGTGAATGAGCGCAAGCTCCTCGCGCCAGCTGTCATCGGCGAGGCGCAAGTTGATGAAACCCGGCCCCGCAACGCTCGCCTCGGTGACCTCGCCGAGCGCGCCGAGTTCGGCGACGAGCAGCTCGGCGAGCGCGCGCGGGTTCATGCCTGCGGGTTTGGCAAGCACCATCGCGGCGTTCGTTGCAACATCGCCGTGCGCGGGATCGCGCGGGGGCTCGACGCTGATCGCGCTTCGCTCGAGCCCCGCCGGCAGGGCGTTCCTGGCGGCCAGCGCATCGAGCGCGGCGCCGATATGATCGGAAAAGCGGCTGAAGAGGGTCATGAAAGGGACCTATCCTGGTTCAAGGGATTGAAGCGCGCCCTATCGCAGCTTGGGCAACACGAAAAGCCCTGCGCCGCCGCCGGGCGCCGCAGGTCATCGAAGATGCGACGGGCGCCGCCGCGCCGCCGCGACACCCTATCGTCGGACGTTATATTCGAGCTGTTCGGGCGTCAGCTGGAAGCCGACGAGCAGTTCAAAGCTGGCGCGTTGCACCGCCGCTCTCACCTCGGGCAGGCTGAGCGGATCGACAGCCGCGTCGGCATCGCCGGGCTTGCGCTTGCGCGTGATGCGCTCCTGAATGTCGGCGGGCAAGGTCGCCGCGGCCGCGTCGACATAGGCCGACGCTTGCGCATGGCCGGACCCGCGGGTCTCGCCCTCGGCGAAACTGACGGTCACCTGGCCGAGACGCTTCGCCACCACCGCGGTCCCGCCCTGCACGACTGTCGCAAAATAGGGCAAGGTGACGCTGCGTGCCGGTCCTGCATCGCGGCGCGTTGCCACGACGTCGAAATCGGCGAGCTGGTAGATTTTCTCACCCGTGTCGTTGCACTGGGGCGTCAGCTTCGTGATCGTCGCCACGACGTCGATCGCGCCCGCATCGCGGCGCGTCGCGGGGTCGAACAGGGTGATGTCGCCGGTATGCAGCGGAATCGCGACCGCGGGGCATTTGTCGCGCGTCGCGGTGATGCCGACACCCGCCGAGATGTCGAGCTCATTGTCGCGTCCGCAGCCGGCCGCCGTCGCCATGGCCGCCACCCCGCAAAGGATGGCGATGATCTTGCGGGACGAGGAGGAAGTCGGCTTCATAAGGGTCAGGCTTTCCAATCGGCGGGACGGGACGGGGTCTTTCCCGCTCCATGCGCGCCGCTTCTTATCGGCGCGATGAACGAGGTGCAACAGGCAGGCGCCCGCCCCACAAGCCGCTTTACCGCAGACGGCCTCCTACGCTAGAGCGCTGCGGCATGAACGCACCGCTCAAAATGGCNTCCCCGCTTCGAGCCGAACCGGCGGAACTCAAGGTATTGATCGCGGCGCCGCGCGGATTTTGCGCCGGCGTCGACCGGGCGATCCGCATCGTCGAACTCGCGATCGAACGTTTCGGCGCGCCCGTCTATGTGCGCCATGAAATCGTCCACAATCGCTATGTCGTCGACAAGCTGAAGGCCAAGGGCGCGATCTTCGTCGAATCGCTCGATCAGGTTCCCGATGGCGTTCCGGTGGTGTTCAGTGCGCACGGCGTTCCCAAGGCCGTGCCCGCAAAGGCCGCAGCGCGCGGGCTCGATTATATCGACGCGACCTGCCCCCTGGTCTCGAAAGTGCACCGGCAGGCCGAACGCGCGCACGAGGCCGGACGCCACATCGTCTTCATCGGGC
>Ga0065721_10051643_pt1 | contig 14014 bp, 11 predicted proteins | sample Mesricmetagenome_FD_59108 | JGI IMG/M metagenome (GOLD analysis project Ga0065721, IMG submission 59108) | Mesophilic microbial community from rice straw/compost enrichment Sample: eDNA_1 v2 (version 2) | ecosystem: Engineered > Solid waste > Grass > Composting > Bioreactor | place: USA: Davis... | reverse complement strand
AGAACCACGGCGCAGGCGGAATGCCCAATAGTTTTTCTGCGTAAGCTGAATGAGCAGCAATCAATGATCAATTTTCAATGCCAAAATGAACGCCTTCATATAAGTATATGACGCTTGTCACATTTTTCATCGAGCATTGTTCGTTGAACATTGAATATTTCGCCCTACGCAGAAGAAAAAAAGCCGCCTTCTCAGGCGGCCTTTTATTCAGAGACACGCAATCTTTATGATGCTGCTGTTTCCATATAACTTTCAATCGGTTCGCAGGTGCAGATCAGGTTGCGATCACCGTGGGTATTATTTACCCTTCCGACCGATGGCCAGAATTTATTCAGCGTAACATAATACAGCGGAAATGCTGCCGTTTGGCGTGAATAAGCATGTTTCCATTCATCAGCTGTTGTTACAAACTGCGTGTGAGGAGCATGCTTAAGCGGGTTGTCTTTCCTGTCGGCCCTGGCTTCTTCAATGGCCCTGATCTCTTCACGGATGGCCAACAGTGCATCACAAAAACGATCCAGTTCAGCCTTGTCCTCGCTCTCGGTTGGCTCAATCATGATTGTCCCGGGAACCGGGAAGCTCATGGTAGGGGCGTGGAAGCCATAATCGATCAGGCGTTTAGCCACATCTTCTGCTTCAATCTCTGCTGACTTCTTATATGGCCTGAGATCAACAATGAATTCGTGTGCGCACTGGCCATTGTGATTGGTGTATAAAATATCATATTGCCCTTCGAGTCTTGCACGCATGTAATTGGCGTTGAGAATTGCGTATTCAGTTGCAGCCCTCAATCCCTCACTGCCAAGCATCCTGATATAGCCATAGCTGATCAGCAAAATGCTGGCCGAACCAAATGGTGCCGCAGACACGGCATTGGTTTTTTCTTTGTTTGAAATTTCTACGTGCCCGGGTAAGAATTCCGCCAAATGTTTTTTCACACAAATCGGCCCCATGCCGGGTCCGCCACCACCGTGTGGTATGGCAAATGTTTTGTGCAGGTTGAGGTGACAAACATCGGCGCCGATTAGTCCCGGTGCGGTTAGTCCTACCTGCGCATTCATATTTGCACCATCCATATACACCTGCCCGCCATGCTGGTGAATAATTGATGTTATTTCTTTTACCGACTCTTCGTATACACCATAAGTACTGGGGTAAGTAATCATAATACCAGCCAGGTTCTGACTGTGTTCGCCGGCTTTTGCCTTCAGATCCTCTACATCGATATATCCATTCTCGAGTGCTTTTACCACTACCACTTTCATTCCGGCCATAACAGCTGAAGCCGGGTTGGTGCCATGTGCTGAAATCGGGATCAGCATAACCCTGCGATGATGGTCACCGCGGCTTTCATGGTATGCGCGGATGGTAAGAAGACCTGCATATTCTCCCTGGGCTCCGCTGTTTGGTTGCAGACTGCATGCATCGAATGCCGTGATACGACAGAGGTATTTACTCAATTCGTTTACGATATATTGATACCCGCCGGTCTGATCCTGTGGGGCGAATGGATGAATCTTGGCCCAATGTGCCCAGCTCAAAGGAATCATTTCGCTGGCTGCATTCAGTTTCATTGTACAGCTTCCCAGTGAAATCATGGACGTATTCAGGGAAAGATCTTTATTCTCCAGCGATTTGATATAACGCATCATCTGGCTTTCACTGTGATAGGTATTGAAAACCGGGTGCGTCAGGAATAAGGATGTCCTGCTCAGCGTATCAGGAATATGGTGCAGTTCGGCATCTTCACTGATATCAAATGCTACAGGATCCACATCATTTTCAAAACAATTGATCAGGTCGTAAAGACTCTCCGGTGTTGTGGTTTCATCGAGCGAAATGCCAATTTGATTTTTGTCGATATAGCGAAGGTTGATTTGTTGCCTGATCGCTTTTGCGCGGATAGATTCCAGTTCGTCTGTCCTGACAACAATGGTGTCGAAGAAGTTTTGTGATACCAGTTCAAAACCCCTTTGCTCGATCGCTTCTGCTACCGTCTGAGTCAACAGGGCAATTCGTTTTGCAATAGCAGTCAGTCTTTTGGGGCCATGATAGACCGCATACATCGCAGCCATATTTGCCAACAGGGCCTGCGCAGTACAAATATTTGAAGTTGCTTTTTCGCGTTTGATGTGTTGCTCGCGGGTCTGCAGCGCCATACGCAACGCGCGGTTACCATGTGCGTCGATACTCACGCCAATAATACGGCCGGGTATATTTCTCTTAAACTCCTCTTTTGCAGACATAAATGCTGCATGCGGACCACCATAACCAAGAGGCACACCAAAACGCTGGGCAGAACCAATGGCAACATCTGCACCCAATTCTCCCGGAGGAGTCAACAACGTCAGTGCAAGCAGATCAGTAGCCATGACAATGTGAGCACCGGCTGCATGAACCTTGCGAATGAAATCGCGGTAATCCTCAATGGAACCAACATTATTTGGATATTGCACGATAGCTCCAAAGTATGTGTTGTCTATGGTGGAAGTTTTATAATCGCCTTCCACTATCTCGATGCCAACCGGTATTGCACGGGTATATAAAACATCTTTTGTTTGGGGGAATATTTCCCGGTCAACAAAAAATTTAGGCCTTTCAATATGATCCTGTTTATTCAGCAGGTTGAAAAACATGGTCATTGATTCGGCGGCAGCAGTTGCTTCATCAAGCAGGGAAGCGTTTGCAATGGGAAGCGCAGTAAGATCACTCACCATGGTCTGAAAGTTCAGCAGACTTTCAAGACGACCTTGAGAGATTTCCGCCTGGTAAGGAGTATACTGTGTATACCAACCCGGGTTTTCAAAAATATTGCGGAGGATGACAGAAGGAGTGATGGTATCATAATATCCCTGGCCGATATAGTTTGTAAATACCCTGTTTTTTAAAGAAACTTCTTTGATATGCGCCAGGTACTCGTATTCACTCATGGCCGGAGCTGTGTCCAGGTCATGTTCCATACGGATATTAGCTGGAACGGTTTTGTTAATCAGCTCATCCAGGCTCTCAACACCGATCGTCCGGAGCATGTCGTTTGTATCTTTTTCCGTTGGACCAATGTGGCGGGATACAAATTCATTGGATTGTTGTTCGAAAAGGGTCATTGTTAAATTGCTTTTTTGTAGGCCTTTATGGGTTGGAAAGGGTTTTTAAATACCGCAAACTGCTCAAGCCCTTTCTTGTAAATGCGGGCAAAGTTACGGGAGTGTAAGCAGAAAATAATTGAGCTGCGAAACTGTGGAAAACAGGTTGTTACTTTGCAGGATGAACCAGGATCTGTTGAAGAATTGGGAGAAAAAATCGGCCGACCGGCAAAAGCTATACAAGCGTTTTCTTCAACGGGTAGAGAAAAACAGGCTTTTGAGACAACTTCCTGGTTTACACGAGGAAGCTGTTTCCCAAATCAATTGCCTCAGTTGTGCCAATTGCTGTAAAAATTACTCTCCGCGGTTCAAAACGCCCGATATCAAACGCATTTCCCGGCGCTTAAATATGAAGGAAAGTGTGTTTATTGAAACCTATCTCCAGGTCGATTCAGAAGGTGATTTTGTGGTAAAATCCACGCCCTGTCCGTTCCTTGGTGCAGACAATTATTGCAGCATCTACGAAGACCGGCCATCTGACTGCCGGCGCTTTCCCTACACCGACGAAGATGTCATCTACAAACGCCAGGCTCTGACCTTGAAGAACTCCAGCTTTTGTCCCATTACATACTACGTACTGGAGAGACTAATGGAAACTGAAAAAGTGAAATAGCTCACACCGGTAAACCTTAATATTCGAATTTTTTCAATGCAGGTGCTTTGATCCAGGTCGCTATTACAACCGCCAGCGTCATACAGCCTCCGAAAATGACTGAAGGAACAACCCCAAACACACGGGATGCGAGTCCACTTTCAAACTGTCCCAGTTCATTGCTTGAATTGACAAACATCGAACTCACACTGCCCACACGGCCCCGCATATGATCCGGTGTTTTTAATTGCATGACCGTTCCCCGGATCACAACACTGATACCATCCAGCATACCGGCAATCATCAATGCAAAAAATGAAAGGACAAACCATTTGGAAAGGGCAAACAGGATGATACAAGTTCCAAAACCAGCCACGGCCAACAGGAGTTTCTTGCCCTGCGCTCTTTTCAAAGGTGAAAAAGTCAGTAATACTACAACCGTTATAGCACCGATATCAATGGCTGCGTTAAGCCATCCAAATCCCATGGGGCCTGTTTTCAAAATGTCTCTCGCAAATACCGGTATCATGGCTGTCACACCTCCAAATAATACGGCAAACATATCCAGTGTGAAGGCGCCAAGCAGTTCTTTTGTTTTAAATACAAAACGCAAACCTTCTTTTACACTTGCCCAGGTGCGTGCCTGTGCCTTGTCCACGGCTGCAGGCTTGGGATGAAGTCTTGTTAAAATCGTAAGCCCGGTCAGCATCAGGCAGCAAATAACGATCTGTGTACCCGTGGTACCCAGCATGGCAATCAGGAAGCCTCCCATGGCATGACCCGTGACTGAAGCAGATAACCAGCTTCCCTGGCTCCATGTCGTGGCGTTTTGTAAATACTGACGGGGAACAATATTCGCGATCATCGCAGTAAAACTGGGACCTGCAAATGAGCGGAAGATACCGGTGCAAAAGATTACACCGTATATGCAGTAGCTGATATGAATATTGCTGAGGTTGTCGGATACAAAAGTTGTGGTCAGAAACAATAATGCGAGTGCTGCACAGCAATAAGCAAACACACTGCGTAACAACAGTTTTCTTTTTTCACTGATATCAATTACGTGCCCCGAATAAAGTGCCAGGGACAAGGCAGGTATCACTTCGGATAATCCAACCAGGCCTATCGCAAAGGGATCATTGGTAAGTTCATAAATCCACCAGCCAACCATTGTACTCATCATACGCAATGACATGATAAAACAAAACCTGCCCATGACCAGGTTGCGGTATTCGGGTACACGCATTGCTGCAAAAGGATCGTCTGTTACCTGCCGGGTTGGCGTTGAATCATCCATAGTTGTTGATCAGTAAAATGTAAAGAGGGTAAAATAAAGAGGCAGCAATCCCGATCGCCAAAGTTAAACCTGCTGCTGATATATTTACGTGTTAAGGCAATGACAAATAATGTTGCCCTTCATCATAATCCTGTTCAAGTGCATCGATGATGGTTTGTAAATGTTTCTCATTGCCCAGGAAATCTGCATTGGACGTATCAACAAACAGGGTTTTAATATTGTGATCTTTGATATAGGAAGTATAAGTCTCCTGTATATTGAACAAATACTCGTCAGGAATATTCTGTTCATAAGGGCGGTTACGTTTTTTGATATTTGACTGAAGCCTGCTGACCGGGGCATGCAGGTAAATGAGCAGGTCAGGCTGTATCAGTTGCTGGTGAATAATATCAAAGAGACGCTGATACAAACGAAACTCATCATCGGGCAGGGTCACTTTTGCAAACAAAAGGCATTTGGTGAAAAGATAATCCGAGATGGTCAGCTGTCTGAAAAGATCTTTTTGCTGAAGCAATTCTTTAAGCTGTTTAAATCTTTCGGCCATGAAAAACAGTTCCAGGGGAAAGGCATATTGCCCGGGATTATCATAAAATTTCGGTAAAAAGGGGTTGTCTGCAAACTCTTCCAGGATGAGCCTGGCGTTATAATGCCTGGAAAGTAAATGAGCCAATGTGGTTTTTCCCGCGCCAATATTCCCTTCGATGGTAATAAAATGATAATTCATGATCCCAATTCTATAGCTTAATTCTGACCGCAAAGTAATTAAATCGAAACTCGTCAAACGGAGCTTCCTGCTATTGTGGATAAGTCAGCATCAGGGCCGATATACCGAAACCTGGAGCGGATCGGTACAACCGGCCAATAATTCTGAAACTGTTTTTTGGAATACCGGGTGTACAAATCCTCCCGCGATTTCAGCCAGTGGAGCAAGAACAAATCTCCGGTCCTGCATACGGGGATGAGGAATGGTTAAAGCCGGTTCGTCTATTACTTCGCCTTCATAAAATAAAATATCAATGTCAATGGTACGGGGTCCATATCTTTCTGAACGGATACGTCCCAGTGTTTTTTCAATGGACAATATTTCCCCGATCAATTTTTTTGGAGAGAGCGTGGTCTCTATCTCCAATACCTGGTTGAGAAAAGAAGGTTGGCTTTCGTTACCCCAGGCATCGGTTTCATACAATGAGGATGCTTTGACCACGCGGCCACAACGCCTGTTGATTTGCTCCTTTGCCTGGTTAAGGAAAGAATAACGGTCGCCGGTATTACCGCCGGTCAAAAGCCAGGCTTTGTGTAAGCAAACAGCTGTCGCCATCGGCTCAAATATCTTTATTTTTGGAATTCATCAACCAATTGATTTATGTGGAATTTTTTCAGGATAGTCCTCGGTTCCCTGTTGGCACTATTTATTTTTAGCCTGCTTTGTGTATTCTTTCTGGTATCCATGATTGGCGGACTGGCAGCTAAAGACAAACCAAGGGTGGCAAAAAATTCAGTGCTGGTGCTCGATCTCAGCCAGCAATTTGCCGAACAGGTCCGTCGTGATGCTTTTAATGCGTTCAGCAGTGAATTTCGCGATATACCCGGATTATATGATGTGGTGCGACTGTTGAATACTGCACGCGAAGATGAGCGCATTGCCGGAGTATATATTATTGCCAATAGTAATCCCAACGGGTTTGCAGCAAATGAAGAAATCAGGAATGCTTTGCAAAGTTTTAAATCGGGTGGAAAATTTGTGCTCGCGCATGGGGACATCATTTCACAATCTGCATACTCTGTAGCCAATGTGGCTGACAGAATTTATGTCAGCCCGCAGGGATTTTTTGAATGGGATGGTTACAATGTTGAACTGGCATTTGTAAAAGGAACCTTACAAAAACTCGACATCGAACCACAGATATTTTATGCGGGAAAATTTAAAAGCGCCACAGAACCCTTCCGTACCGATGCGATGACTCCCGAGAATAAACTTCAAACCCTGGCATGGTTGAATGATATATACAACGATCTGCTTTTAAAAACCGCTGAAGCACGCAGGATCGATACATCCGTCTTGAGGCAATTGGCAAATGAAGCCAGTATAAGGGAAACAAAAGACGCAGTAGAACATGGGTTGGTTGATGCGCTTAAATACGATGATGAACTTAAAGATGAAATAAAAGAACGGCTGAAAATTGGTAAATATGACCGCATTGAATTTGTCAGCATCCAGGATTATATGGCTGCCGTTGGTACCAGGAAATACAAAGGTGAAAAGATCGCGTTGATTTATGCTGAAGGAAATATTGTCGACGGAAAATCTGAAGACGGAATTGGTGCCGAAAATTATCGGAGCCTTTTGCGCAAGGCACGGCTCGATCGTTCCGTAAAAGCCATCGTATTCCGCGTCAACTCAGGCGGAGGAAGTGCGATGGCCAGTGAAGCAATCTGGCGTGAACTCACGCTGGCGCGCCAGGAAAAGCCTGTCATCGTTAGTTTCGGTGATGTGGCTGCATCAGGTGGATATTATATAGCCTGTGGCGCGGACAGCATTTTCGCACAGCCGACAACAATCACCGGGTCTATCGGTGTGTTTGGTATAATTCCAAATATGCAATCATTCTTCAGGAACAAACTGGGTGTAACCTTTGATGGTGTAAAAACTGCGCCTTATGCGGATGCAGGTGCCATCTATCGCCCATTAAATGAAAAGGAAAGGCAGATGGTCCAGGCAAATATTGAAATGATCTATGCACAGTTTAAACAGAGAGTAGCTGAGGGAAGAAAAAAAGACACTGCCGCTGTTGAAGAGATAGCCCAGGGCAGGGTATGGTCCGGGTTGCAGGCAAAGGAAATTGGTTTGATTGACCGGTTCGGCGGACTGGGCGATGCCATCAAGGCTGCCGCGGCCAAAGCAAATCTGACGGATTATCATGTCCGGGAATACCCTGAACCGCAAAGTATTTTTGAAAGGATCTTTGGCAAATCCGACCCGATGAATTATACCGACAAAATAAAACAGGAACTCGGAGCCGAACAGTTTAAACTTTACCAGGAAATGAAACGTGTTCAGGAAATGAGCCACTCGGTGCAGGCAAGACTGCCCTTTCAATATTTCTGGCATTGACAGTCGTGAGTTCATGCAAAGATTAAAAACTGATTCAACTTACATTTGCTCACCAATTCAGACAAATGTCAAGACCATATAGCCAGGCCAGGGCACTCTGGGCCATCACCCGGGCAAGTTTCAAAGCTATTTTTGCCCAGCCGGTTTCCATCGTATTCAGTCTATTGTTTCCGATTATTTTCATTTTGATATTCGGTGCATTTGGTAATAGCGGTATTCCAACACAAAAAATTGCAGTAAGTCAACAATCCGATACAACCAATGCCATTTATGACAGCCTGAAGACCAGTCAGTATGTAAAACTGTTGCGATACAGCGACACCCTGATCATGCAGGATGAACTCCTTAAGGGAAAAATCACCGGTGTATTGAATATCCGGGCGATACCTGTTGATTCTGACCGGAAAAAATACCTGGTCGATTTCAAGTCTACTACTGCCAGTGGTAATACACTTTTCATTTTTTTACAGACACTCGAAAACCTGGTCAACAAGATCGAACTGACAGGAATCCGTCCTGAAGCGAAACAATTTATCGTAAGGCCCGAGTTTGTTGAAGGCAGAAAGTACAGGCAGATAGACTTCGTTTTGCCGGGCCAGGTGGGGTTTTCCATCCTGTTTGCAACGTTGTTTGGCGTAGCATTTACTTTCTTCACTTTGAGGGAGCAACTCGTTTTGAAACGCTTTTATGCATCACCTGTTAAGCGTATCAACATTTTAGTTGGTATTGGACTCAGTCGTCTTTTCTTCCAGCTGGTGAATGTGGTTGTGCTGATCCTGTTTGGTTATTTCTTTTTAAACTTCACCCTGCAACATGGTTTTGTCACTTTTATTGAAATGCTTATCCTTTCGGTGATACTGCTGTTTCTCCTGATGGGCGTGGGTTTGATATTCAGCAGTATTGCCAAAAGCGATGCAGTCATACCCTTGCTGATTAACCTGTTTGGTTTCCCGCAGATGCTGTTATCCGGAACCTTTTTCCCGGTAACGGTATTTCCAAAATGGCTCCAGGATATTTGCTATTTCTTACCGCTTACCCAGTTTAACAACGCCATCCGGAAAATTTCATTTGAAGGTCTGCACCTGATCGATACCTGGAAAGAAATTGGCATTCTGGGAATATGGACTGTGATCACGTATATGATACTTGTAAGAGTGATCCGGTGGGAATAAACCTTTATGGGTTTAAAATTAAATTATGCGAATTCTGAAACTTTTATTTATCAGTGTTGTGTTACTGTTCCTCGCAGTAACCATTATTTCACTTTTCATACCCTCTTCCGTGCGGATTTCCAGGGCTGTCAATACATATAAATCCGCGCAGGACGTGTGGACTTATATTGATGATATGCGCGACTGGCAAAAATGGAATCCTTTTTTTTCCGGGGATCAGACCAGGCGAATTCAATACCTGGACAGTAGTGCGGGAGTACCACAGGGTATGAAGCTGGACGAGACGATAATCCGGTGGCAGGAAAAGAAAGCGGATGAAAGGATCACTACCATGGAGAAACAGGGCTTCCCCAAAATTATCAATGGAGTAAAATGCATTCATCATCCCCAAAGTGATTCAACTACCATACAATGGTATATGGATTTTAAATTACGCTGGTATCCGTGGGAAAAATTCGCCAGTATGATGTTTGAAAAAAGTTATGGTGTAAGAATGGAGCAGGGGCTGGCCGATTTAAAAAAATTGGTCGAATCAAACCACTGATCCAATTTTCTTAATTTGAATGGCAGGTTATTTGTAGCTTCAGCAACACCCGTTTTTTGCGGGTCATCATCAAAATCATTTACACTTATAAAACATCTAACCATGAAACCGCTCATGCTATTAACGCTGGCATTTGTTCTGGCCTTTACTGTATCAGCACAAGATGACGCTAAAAAACAACCCAGTCCGCCTGCGCAGGCAAAACAGACCCTGTCTAACGGGACCGAAGTGGCAATTAATTACAGTCAGCCTTCAGTAAAAGGTCGTACCATTGGAAAGGACCTTGAGCCCCTGCCGGGTAAAGTATGGCGTACCGGTGCAAATGCAGCCACCACTTTTGAAATAAACCGCGACGTGAAAGTGGAGGGTAAATCACTGCCCGCCGGTAAATATGCTCTTTTCACCATTGCTGGTGATGATGAGTGGACCATTATATTTAACAAAGAAGCCAAGCAATGGGGGGCGTTCAACTACAAAGAATCCGAAGATGCATTGCGCGTGAAAGTAAAACCCGGTAAAGCAAAAGACTTTTCCGAAAAAATGACTTTCCTGATCGATAAAAACGGCACGGTGACCCTGCTTTGGGGTGACCGCCAGGTGGACTTTAAGGTGAGTTAGTTTATTACATCTAATTTCGTTGGCCGTTTCTTGATTGAAACGGCTTTTTTATTGGGGAAACGGGCCACTGGTGCAACGAATAAGAGCCGGTGGTTGTCAGCCAAATATCAAAATATGGATCACCAGCGACTGGTAAAAGAATGTCTGAAGGGCAAACCGCAGGCACAGCGGGAGTTATACGAGCATTTTTCGGAAGTGATGCTGGGGGTCTGCTATCGCTATACCCGGTCGATGAGGGATGCAGAAGATGTGTTGCAGGAGGGATTTATCAAAGTTTTTCGTTATCTGAGCCAGTATAAACAGGAGGGTGAGCTGGGCGCCTGGATCCGCCGGATCATGGTGAATACTGCCCTGAACTACCTGAAACGCAACCGCAAATACCAGGAGGAGATGTTTTTCACCCAGGAATACCTGCACCCGGTAGCCGACGACAACCCGGCAGTAAAACTCCAGGCAAAAGAATTGGCTGAACTGATCCGCCAGTTGCCACAGGGATACCAGGTCATTTTCAACCTTCACGCAGTGGAGGGTTACACGCATGTGGAGATTGGAGAAATGCTGGGCATCAGTGACGGCACTTCAAGATCACAATATTCCAGGGCCAGGAATCTCCTGATCACCTGGATCGAAAAATATAGTTCTGAAAAGAAAATAGAAAAGTATGCAGGAAAATGAATTTGAAAAGAAGGTCCAACAGCGAATGGAGGAGCTGAGGTTCCGACCATCGGATGCTGTGTGGGAACACGTGGAGAAGGAACTGAGGAGGAGAAGGAAAAGACGCGTGCTCATCTTTGCCTTCTTACTGGCCGGGCTTTCCCTGCTCGGTTACTCCGGCTATCAATTCTTTTATTCTGAAAATAAAAATATCGCTGATAATATTGAACAGACATCTACACCTTCAACATCAGACACACTTTCAACTGAAAATAAAAATTTACGGGAGAAAAATAACACCCATCCAAATCGCCCGATAACGGAAAAGACGATAACCGATAAAACAACTGACCAACCTGTTGCTGCTGAAGAAAAACCACTGGCTAATGAAAAAAAGGATAATCTGATTATAGGAAGTGAAACTGCTCCGGTGGAAAAAGAGAAAAAGCAGTCCCTGGCATCTAAGACTATTGATCGGCCTGCTGCCAGGACAAAGAATGAACTTGCGAAACAGAAAACTAATAACCCTTCTGTTCAAAAAGCAGTGAGCTCAAAACGGAAATCAGCTTCAGAAAAAGTTAGTAAGGTGAATGATGAAGAAGTACTGGTAAAAAATGACAGGCAGTCTGATTTAAAGAAAGACAACCAGGAAGCAGTACCGGTGATGGACCCATTACCGGATGAAACCATTATCGCAGAAAGAACAGTAAGAAAAGAAACTAATACTGATGCAGTACGTGATAGCAGCCAAAATTTTGTTCCCAAAACGGATAGCATCGCACTGGCTGCTGATCTGCCTGCAAAGGATTCATTGCAATCTGAAATTGCATCGGCAATAAAATCATCATCTCCTTCAAAAAAGAAATTGAAATGGGGTATTGATTTTTCAATTGGCATGTCTGAAACCGGCAGACCTGTAATAGCTGATGATGGCGGTGCGCAAAAAAGCATGGATGCGATGTTAAATCCATTTCCGCTGACACCAAGTTATGCAGCTTATATACCTCCCATGCCGCCATCATCCATTAATCCGGGATTTGCTTTTAAAATAGGTCCAACACTGGAATGGCAACTTACGCACAGGAGCAGCGTGACGTTTGGCCTGCAGTACATGTATGCAAGTACCCGGACAAAGATTGGAGAATATAAAGACACGTCGGTTATCATAAATAATTTCGTAACACATAATCGTTCCGTGGATGCCGTGTATCGTGGATATCGCAAAGAGAGTTATTCGAATAGTTTTCATTTTGTCCAGGTACCTGTCAGCTATCAATTACAATTAAACCGGGGAACAAAAACGCCGATACTATGGAATGCCGGGATCTCCGCCGGTTACCTGGTTGGCACCAATGCGGTATTGTACGACACCACGGCGGGCGGTATTTATTATGAAGATAAAAATGCCTTCAACAAGGTTCAGTTAAATTTACACACCGGCTTCGCGATCCGCTTCGGTGTCAACAGGAAAATGCAATGGTCCATCGGTCCTGAATTTTCGATGGGAGCAAGCAAACTTGTTAAGGATGCTTATAACAAAAAGCAATATCTATTCTACAGTGGTCTGACAGGGCGATTGATATTTTCAAAAAAGAAATAAGCAAGGCGCAACGTTCACTTGTCGAATGTTGTCAGCCTTTTCAAACACTGATTTATGTACCAAAAGCTGACTGCAAGACTGGCAGGGTTGATCCTGCTTGCCATCACGCTCGTGCCAACTGCATGCATCAAGGACAAATGCAGTGAAGAACGCACCTACACTTTTTATACTCCTGTTTACAAGTCAAAGACGGAAGTTCTTGCCTCCATCAAAAATAATCCTGCGAAAGAAATTGAGAACCCCGGGAAAATCTATATCTACAACAAGTATATTTTTTTAAACGACAGGGACAGGGGAATTCATGTCATTGATAACAGCAATCCTTCCAGCCCCAATCCCATTGCCTTTATTGATATCCCCGGTAATATGGACCTGGCTGTGAGTGAAAACATCATGTACGCCGATATGTATGGAGATCTGGTTGCCCTGGATATCAGCGATCCAAAGAATGTCAAACTGGTCAAAATAATTGAAAGTGCTTTCCCCGAGCGTCAATGGTTGAATGGCTTTTTTATAAGTGGAAACGGACAGATGATAGTTGCCTGGAATAAAAAAGATACCACTGTAACAGAAAGTTGCCGTACATCTGGAGTTGGGATTTTTACCGGCCGCCATGATGTATTTTTTCAAGCCTCCGGTACCAAGTCAAATGTATCGGTTTCCCCGGTTGGCATGGGTGGATCGATGGCGAGATTTACTATTGCCGGTAACTACTTATATACGGTAGATAATCACTCACTAAAATGTTTTTCTATCAGTGATCCTGCCAACCCGGTTAAGAAGAATGATATCATGGCCGGATTTGATATCGAAACGATTTATCCTTTCAAAGATGCGCTGTTTATCGGAACGATGGGTGGTATGAACATTTTTGACATCACCAATCCCGAATCACCCGTATTGAAGAGTAATTTTGTGCACGCCCGCGCCTGCGACCCGGTTATCGCCGACGACAAACATGCTTTCGTAACATTGCGGGCGGGTACAACCTGCGGGCCGGCTACCAATGAGCTTCTGGTTATAAATGTTCAGAACCTGGGTTCACCTGTGCTATTGAAAAAATATCCCATGACCAACCCTGCCGGATTAGCGAAAGATGGTAACCTGCTGCTGATCTGTGATGGTAACGCTGGTCTGAAAGCATATTCTGCAAAGGATGTGATGGATCTCCAACTGCTTAAACATTCTTCGGGACCGGAAACCTATGATGTCATTGCCATGAACGGTATTGCGCTCGTTGTGGCTAAAGATGGTCTCTACCAGTATGATTATACAGACCCGG
>Ga0065721_10006970_pt1 | contig 14015 bp, 12 predicted proteins | sample Mesricmetagenome_FD_59108 | JGI IMG/M metagenome (GOLD analysis project Ga0065721, IMG submission 59108) | Mesophilic microbial community from rice straw/compost enrichment Sample: eDNA_1 v2 (version 2) | ecosystem: Engineered > Solid waste > Grass > Composting > Bioreactor | place: USA: Davis... | reverse complement strand
CGGCTCGTGATGGGCGGCCCTTGGTCCGTTCCATGTCGACAGTTCTTATTGGTCCAACGGCCGCCCATCTCCCCGTGACAACCGCGTTGCAGGCGGCGTTTTGGCATGCCCGATTGACAAAACACCACGCCGGGCCTCCAACACGGCACGAACTGGAGTGCCCGCCATGCAGGACTATGTCCGCCGCATCCTTACCTCCTCGGTCTATGAAGCCGCCGAGGAAACCCCGCTCGAAAAGATGGAGCTGCTGTCGGCCCGGCTGGGCGCCGAAGTGCTGCTCAAGCGCGAGGACATGCAGCCGGTCTTCTCCTTCAAGATTCGTGGCGCCCATAATCGCATCGCCCAGCTCACAGCGGCCGAGCGCGCCCGTGGCGTCATCTGCGCCTCGGCCGGCAATCACGCGCAGGGCGTAGCCCTTTCGGCCACCCGGCTGGGCATTCGCGCCATCATCGTCATGCCCACCACGACGCCCATCATCAAGGTCAATGCCGTGCGCCGGCTTGGCGGCGAGGTCGTGCTGTTCGGCGACGGGTTCGATGCGGCCCGCGCCCATGCGGCCGAGCTGGCGGCCAAGCATGGCTATGTCGTCGTCCACCCGTTCGATGATCCCGATGTCATTGCCGGCCAGGGCACCATCGGCATGGAATTGCTGCGCCAGCATCCGGGCGATATCGGCGCCATCTATGTGCCGGTGGGTGGCGGCGGGCTTGCAGCGGGCATTGCCGCCTTCGTCAAGTTCCTGCGTCCCGAAATCAAGGTTATCGGCGTCGAGCCCGAGGAAGCGGCCAGCATGAAGGCGGCCATAGCAGCCGGCCATCCGGTCGCCCTCGACCAGGTGGGGCTGTTCGCCGATGGCGTGGCCGTGCGGCAGGTGGGCGAGGAGACCTTCCGGCTCTGCCGTGAACTGCTCGACGATATCGTCACCGTCACGGCCGACGAGATCTGCGCCGCCATCAAGGACATTTTCGACGACATGCGCGCCATTGCCGAGCCTGCCGGCGCGCTGGCTCTGGCCGGTTTGCGGCGCCAGGTGGAGCTGGGCGAAGCCCCGGCCGGCGCACTCATCGCCATCAATTCGGGCGCCAATGTCAATTTCGACCGGCTGCGCTACGTGGCCGAACGGGCAGAGATCGGCGAGCGGGCGGAAGCCTTGCTCAGCGTCGAAATCCCGGAAAGACCCGGCAGCTATCGCGCCTTCATCCGCCTGCTCGGCCAGCGCTCGATCACCGAGTTCAACTATCGCTTCGCCCATGGTGCCACGGCCAATATCTTCGTCGGCATCAAGCTCACGCGGGGCGATGCCGAAAAGCACGAGATCATTGCCCTGCTCGAAAAGCAGGGCCTTGGCGTAACCGACCTGACCGACAATGAAGTGGCAAAGCTCCATGTCCGCCACATGGTCGGCGGGCGGGTCAGCGACCTCGATGATGAAGTGGTCTATCGCTTCCAGTTCCCCGAGCGGCCCGGCGCCCTGCTCAAGTTCCTCGAAGGGCTGAACGATCGCTGGAACATCACCCTGTTCCACTATCGCAACCACGGTGCCGACTATGGCCGCGTGCTGGTCGGCGTGCAGGTGCCGGCGGCGACGCGGGACGATTTCCTCGCCCATATCGATGCCATCGGCTTTCCCTATTGGGAGGAAACCGACAATCCGGCCTATCGCCGCTTTCTCGATCGCGGCCGCCCCTGAACCGGGAGTGTCACAACACTGTCTTGAGCGTTATGCTGCAGTAAACCGACAATAAAAAAGTCCGGCCACCATGCGGCCGGAATCTATTGCAATTCAACGGACAAGAGGCCATCTGCCACACAATGGCGCCGGTCTATTGTTCAATGCGCCCACCCGACAAAGCAAAACCACACAAATGCCGGAGATGACGATGAGGACCACCCAGACCCGCCTGCTGCTGAGCGGGGTTGCGACCATTGCCCTGATGGGACCCGCCATGGCGCTCGACGCCCAGGCCTTCGTCGATCGGATCGCCGAAGTCTACAAGCCCCTGGGCTATGATTTCACCTTCGGCACGGCAACGCTCGATGGCGATACGATCACCGTCGATGGCGGCACGGTCACCATCGTCTCCTCGCCCGACGCGGCGCTCGAGCCGATGACCTTCGACACCGAAGTCACCTTTGCCGGCGTCGTCGAGAATGCCGATGGCAGCTACACGGCCGAATCGGTCACCATTCCCGATATCGACACCGACTTTGCCGAAGAGCCGGCCGGTCACCTGACCCTGAGCGATATCCGCGTCGATGGCTTCTACCTGCCCGCCGGCAATCCGGTGCCGTCGGTAGGCCTGCTGCAACTGTTCCAGTCCTTCAGCACCGGCCCGCTCTCGGTGACGCGCGACGGCGAGGAAATCTTCTCCTTCGAGACGATGGCTTCGCAGTCGACCTTCAATCCGTCCTTTGCCACGACCGAACTGGCGGACCTCTCCTCGACCTTCCTCATCAGCGGCATTTCGGCCGATCTCACCTCGGTCGCCGAGGAAGATCCAGGGGCTGGCGCCACGATCGAGGCGCTAGGCCTGACCAATGTCACTGGCGAAATCTACATGGAGATGAGCTGGGCCATGGCTGACGGCCATATGGACGTCACCGCCTTCACGCTCGATTTCGACGATGTCGGCGCGCTCGACCTCACCTTCGAAGTCACCGGCTTCACGCCCGCCGTGCTCGATCAGATCTATGCCATGCAGGCGTCGATGGGCACGGGCGGTGAAATGACCGAGGAGCAGGCGCAGGCCCAGATGATGCAGGGCATGGCGCTGATGCAGGGCGTCAACATCGTCTCGGCGGCGATCCGCTATGACGATGCTTCGCTGGCCGGCAAGCTGCTGGACTTCTTCGCCGCCCAGTCGGGCGCTGATCGCGCCACTTTCGTTGAAGGGCTCAAGGCCATGCTGCCGGCCATGCTGGCCGAAACGGGCATTCCCGCGCTCAACGACCTCGTCGTGCCGCCCGTCTCGGCCTTCCTCGACGATCCGCAGAGCCTCGAAGTCAGCGTCAATCCGCCCTCGCCCACCTCGCTCCTGGTGCTGATGGCCGCGGCCGCCAACCCGGCCGGCCTCATAACCGCTTTGGGCCTGGCCGTCGAGGCCAACCAGCCGGTCGACTGATATCGCGGGGAACGGCGCTCCGGCGCCGTTCTCCTACTCGTTAGGTGAAACTTTGCGGATTGTGGCTTAGTATCGGACGACCATGAACGACATGACGTCCCTTCCCCCGCGCAGCCTCAGCCACATTACCGACTGGGTGTTCGACCTCGACAACACGCTCTATCCGCGCGAATGCAATCTCTTCGCGCAGATCGACAGCCGCATCACCCAATATGTGATGGACGTGACACGGCTCGATTTCGAAGCCGCCCGCGCCCTGCAGAAGAGCTATTACCGGGATTTCGGCACCACGCTGAACGGCCTCATGCTCAAGCACGAGATCGATCCCGACCATTTCCTCACCACGGTCCATGCCATCGACTATTCGCCGGTCGATGCCCATCCCGCCCTGGTCGAGGCCATCCGTGCCCTGCCCGGCCGCAAGTTCATCCTCACCAATGGCGATACCGGCCATGCGCGTTCCGTGCTGACCCGGTTGGGCGGGGCCGACATTTTCGAGCATGTCCACGACATCCGCGCCATGACCTTCGTGCCCAAGCCGCACCGGTCGGCCTATGACGGCTTCCTGGCACTCCACGGCATCGATCCCACCACGGCCGTCATGTTCGACGACCTGGAAAAGAACCTTGTCGTGCCCCACGAAATGGGCATGGCGACGGTGCAGGTGGTGGCCGGTGCCGACTACGTGCATGAGCAGGTCGAAGCCTGGGAACTGGGCCGAAGCAGTGGCCCCCATGTCCATCACATCACCGACGACCTGGCGCGTTTCCTGCGCGACATGCCCTGACTACATGTTGTTCAGGTGCAGAATATTGCCATCGGGATCCTTGAGCCACACGGCCTTGAAGTCCCCGCTGGAGTGGACCCCATCCTTATAGTCCATGCCCATATCGGGATAATGCTCGAACGTTATCCCCTTGGCCGCCAGGTCGGCGACAATGGCGTCGAGCTGGTTGCCGACACCCCAGACAACGGCATTGGCCTTGTTGGTGCCGGCAAAGTCGGAGACATAGACATGGAGCATGGTTTTCCCGGTTTTGAATGACAACACGCCTTCCGTGTCCTGGCTGAGGTCGAGCCCGAGTCTGTCGTGATAGAAGTCCCTGGCCCGGGCCAGGTCGCTGACCGCCAGGATGGCTGATGAGTCGATGTCCTTGAGCATGGTCATTCCTCGCTATGTGCATCGGTTCCAAACGCGGTGCTTCGCACCATGGTTCAATGACGTTCGGTCCGCCGCTTTACAGACAGGTCGCCAGGCAGTATTAGCGTTATTCCATCGGCAATTGCCGATATATCGGGCGGCCGAGGGCCGCAAACCATCAGGGATCACGTCATGGAATATCGTCGCTTGGGCAAATCTGGCCTCAAGGTCAGCGAGCTGTCGCTCGGAAGCTGGGTCACCTTCTCCAAGCAGGTGGACGAAAAGGAAGCCCTGGCGCTGATGGGCCTGGCCTATGACGAGGGCGTCAACTTCTTCGACAATGCCGAAGGCTACGAAGCCGGGGAATCGGAAACGCTGATGGGCGCCGCGCTCAAGAAGCTCAACTGGAGCCGCGATTCCTATGCGGTTTCCTCCAAGGTCTTCTGGGGCGGCACCAAGCCGACGCAGAAGGGCCTTTCCCGCAAGCATGTGACCGAGGCGGCCCATGCCGCGCTCAAGCGCCTGCAGGTCGATTATCTCGACCTCTATTTCTGCCACCGCCCCGACATCGATACCCCGATCGAGGAAACCGTCTGGGCGATGCACAACCTCATCACCCAGGGCAAGGTGCTCTATTGGGGCACCTCTGAGTGGACGGCCCAGCAGCTCACCGAGGCCTGGGGCTTCGCCCGTGCCAACAATCTCATCGGCCCGCAGATGGAGCAGCCGCAATACAACCTCTTCGTGCGCGAAAAGGTCGAGCACGACTACCTGCCGCTCTACGACCTGATGGGCCTGGGCACCACGATCTGGTCGCCGCTCGCCTCGGGCGCGCTCACCGGCAAATACAATGACGGCATTCCCGCCGACAGCCGCATGAACCTGCCCGGTTACGAATGGCTCAAGAAGGAATGGACCAGCGAAGCCGGCAAGGCCAAGCTGGAAAAGATCGCCCAATTGGCCAGGCTGGCCAAGGAGATCGGCCTGCCGGTGCATCACCTGGCCCTGCTCTGGTGCCTGCACAATCCGCATGTCTCGACCGTCATCCTTGGCGCCTCCAAGAAGGCCCAGCTCGAGGACAATCTCTCGGCGCTCAAGTCCAGGGACAAGCTGACCGCGGACGTCATCGAAAAGATCGAAGCCATCATGGGCAACAAGCCCAAGCCCTTCGACCGGTACTGATCGCGCCTTCCCTCTCCCCTTGCGGGAGAGGGAAAATCTATTCCCCGCCCCATCGGCTCCGGCTATCATCTTGGCATGACCGACCTTCCCGGGCGCATGCCGCCGCCCACGCCCGACAAGGCTCCCACATTCCGCGAGCGCATCGAGAATCTCCGCCATCTCGGCCGGCTCGTTGCACAGATCTGGCGCACCAGCCGCCCGCTGACGGCGGCCAGCATCGGACTGCGTCTCGTCGCCTCGCTGCAGCCCGTCGCCATGCTCTATGTGGGCAAGCTCATCATCGACGAGGTGGTGCGCCTCACCAGCATAGCGGCGCCCGGCCCCGGCTTTGCCGATTGGTGGAACAGCGGCGCGCTGACGACCATCGTCGTCCTGCTCGGCATCGAACTGGCGCTGGTGGTGGGTTCGGACCTGTTGGCCCGCGCCACCGGGCTGGTCGATTCCGTGCTGTCGGAGCTGCATTCCAACACCGTCAGCGTCGAGTTGATGGCCCATGCTGCCCGGCTCGACCTCATGCATTTCGAATCGGCCGAGTACCAGGATCGGCTGGAGCGGGCACGTCGGCAGGCGGCTGGCCGCAATGCCCTGCTCAGCCAGATGTTCGGCCAGGCACAGGACATGGTGACCGTCGTCACGCTCGGCGCGGGCCTTTTCGTCTATGCGCCCTGGCTGATCCTGCTGCTGCCGCTGAGCTTCGTGCCGGCCATCTGGGGCGAAACGCGGTTCAACACGCTGGCCTATTTCATGAGCCGCTGGCGCACGCCGGAACGGCGCGAGCTCGAATATATCCGCTATATCGGGGCCAGCGCCGAAACCGCCAAGGAACTCAAACTGTTCGGGCTGGGCGATTTCCTCATCACCCGCTTCAAGCAGCTCGCCCACACCATCTATCTCGAAAATCGCAATCTTGCGACGCAGCGCGCCATGTGGGGCGCCCTGTTCTCGTCGATCTCGACGCTGACCTATTACGGCGCCTATGGCTTTATCGTCTGGCGCACCGTGACGGGCGACTTCACCATTGGCGACCTGGCCTTCCTGTCGGGCTCCTTCCTCCGGCTCAATGGCCTGTTCCAGAAAATCCTGCTCGGCTTCACCCAGATTGCCGGACAATCGATGTATCTCGATGACCTGTTCAGCTTCTTCGAGATCGAACCGACCATCCTGTCGCCGGCCGATCCCAAACCCTTCCCGCAACCGATCCGTCAGGGCATCACTTTTGAGGATGTCGGCTTCCGCTATCCCGATACCGAAGGCTGGGCCATCCGGCACCTGAGCTTCACCCTGCAGGCCGGCGAAACGCTCGCCCTGGTGGGCGAGAACGGTGCGGGCAAGACAACGATCGTCAAGCTGCTGACCCGGCTCTACGATCCCGACGAGGGCCGCATCACCATCGATGGCGTGGACCTCAGGGATCTGTCAGTGGCGGATATCCACGCCCATATCGGCGTGATCTTCCAGGATTTCATCCGCTACAGTCTCACCGCGCGCGAGAATATCGGGGTAGGCCGTATCGAAGACCAGAACGACATGGCGCGCATCGAGGATGCCGCCGAGCGGAGCCTGGCCGATGCCGTCATTGCCAAGCTCCCGCAAGGCTATGACCAGCAATTGGGTCGCCTGTTCAAGAAGGGCCGCGATCTCTCGGGCGGCGAATGGCAGAAGGTCGCCATCGCCCGCGCCTATATGCGCGACGCCGACCTCATCATCCTGGACGAACCCACCGCGGCGCTGGACGCCAAGGCGGAAGCCGAAGTCTTCTCCCGCTTCAAGAGCCTCGCCGCCGGCAAGACCGCCGTCATCATCTCGCACCGCTTCTCGACCGTGCGCATGGCGGACCGGATTCTGGTGCTGGAGAACGGCGCCATCCTGGAATCGGGCTCACATGCCGAATTGCTGGCCTTGCGCGGAAGATATGCGGAACTGTTCGAGCTACAGGCGGCGGGGTATCGGTGAGGCGATCTTCAGATGGGCACAAACGTACCATCTAGCTTCGATCGTCACCCTCGGGCTTGACCCGAGGGCACTTCACTTAGCAAACGCACCGCAGGTGCAGAGCCCTCGGGTCAAGCCCGAGGGTGACGGCCGGTGGGTGGGACGGCATTGTGCGTCTCTTATCCCACCTTCACCAGCACCCTGCCCTTCACCTCGCCCGCCAATATCTCCCGCGCTGCACCGGGCAGCTCCTCCAGCCCCACCTCGCGCACCAGCCCGGCATANGCCGCCAGATCGAACGTCCCCGCAATCCGCTGCCCACGCCGCGANGCGCGTCGCATANGGCTGCATCACGCTGTCGATCCCGAACAGACTTATCCCCCGCAGGATGAANGGCAGTACATTGGTCTCGAGCGCAATGCCCCCCGCATTGCCGATACTGGCGACCGAGCCGCCATATTTGACCTGCTTGAGAGCCTTGCCCAGGATTTTGCCGCCGACATTGTCGATCACCGCCGCCCAGCGCGCCGATTCCAGCGGCTTGTCCGGCTGGGCCAGGAATTCTTCGCGGTCGACCACGCTGCCGGCGCCCAGCGCCTTGAGAGCCTCGGCATGCTGAGGTCGCCCGGAAAGAGCCGCGACCTGGTAGCCCAGCTTCGCCAGCAGGGATGTCGCAATCGTGCCGACGCCTCCGGCCGCGCCGGTCACCAGCACTTCGCCCGCTTCCGGGGTCAGCCCCGCCTTTTCCAGCCGATCGATGGCCAGCATGGCGGTCAGCCCCGCTGTGCCGACGATCATGGCGTCGCGCGTCGTCAGCCCCTGCGGCAGCGGCACCAGCCAGTCGGCATTGACGCGGGCCCGCTCGGCATAGCCGCCCCAATGCGTCTCGCCGACGCGCCAGCCGGTCAGCACCACCTTGTCACCCGTCTTGTAGCGGTTGTCGCCGCTCTCGCGCACCGTGCCGGCAAAGTCGATGCCGGCGACATGGGGATAGGTGCGCACCAGCCCACCCCCTCCGGTCAGGCACAACCCGTCCTTGTAGTTGAGCCCCGCCCAGTCGACATCGACCGTCACATTGCCCTCCGGCAGGCGCGCATCATCCAGCGCCTGGACCGAAGACGTTACCTTGCCTTCTCCGTCCTTGTCGGTCAGCAATGCGCGGAAACTCATGATCGACTCCTCCCTCGTTTTCGCCAGCTTGGCACGGCGAGGCCAATGGAGCCACCCTCTGGCGCCCCACGCCGAAGCGCCTTACCTCTTGATGCAGCAAGCCCATCGAGTCATCCGCCTTGAGCACACCTAGCGACGCCCAGATAGCCGTGATTGCCGAAACCTATCGCCTCCTGGGCGATCCGACGCGGCTGCGCGTCCTGCTGGCCTGTCTGTCCGAACCGATCGCGGTGGGCGACATCGCCAAAGCGGTCAATGCTTCGCCCTCCCTGGTCAGCCATCACCTGCGCCTGTTGCGCGCGGCGCGGCTGGTGCGTGGCACGCGGCGCAACCGACAGGTCTTCTACGAGACGGCCGACGAGCATATCGCGCGCATGCTGGCGGACATGATCGAGCATGCAATGGAAGAGCACGGCGAGGACAGCGACACCTGACCGCAGGCGAGCCGTCGCTATTTGCCTTGATCTAAACATATGAACATGTATTCATATGATAGTGATTTCGAGGAGCGGCATTATGGCGGTTGGCAGCAAGGAACAGGGTCCGATGGCCCATGGGCATGACCATGCCGGCCACGAGCATGCCGATCCCGATCATGCCGAGCATGAGCATCATGACCATGCGGGGCACGATCACAGCCATGACGGGCATAATCATTCGGGCCATGACCACGAAGGCCACAGCCACGCCCCCGCGGTAAGCGCCGGCAATGAGCGTGTCGTGCTGATCGGCTTCCTGCTCACTGCCGGCTTCATGCTGGCCGAAGTCGTGGCCGGCCTGCTCTCCGGCTCGCTGGCGCTGATCGCCGATGCCGGCCACATGCTGACCGATGCGGCCGCCCTGCTACTGGCCTGGGCCGCCTTCCGCTTCGGCCGGCGCGCCTCGGACGGCAAGCGCACCTTCGGCTATATGCGGCTCGAAGTCGTGGCCGGGCTCATCAATGCGGTCACCCTCTTCGCACTGGTCGCCTGGATCATCTACGAGGCCATCCAGCGCTTCATGACGCCGCATGAGGTGCTGGCCGGCCCCATGTTCATCGTCGCGGTGCTGGGTCTGGTGATCAATGTCACGGTATTCCTGGTGCTATCACGCGGCGACAAGGAACACGTCAATATCCGCGGCGCCATGGTGCATGTGCTGGGCGATCTGCTTGGCTCGGTTGCCGCCATCGTCGCTGCCGTGACCATCTGGCTGACCGGCTGGATGCCGATCGATCCCATTCTCTCGGTGGTGGTGAGCCTGTTGGTGCTGCGCAGCGCCTGGAAGCTGTTCCGCGGCTCCCTGCACATCCTGATGGAAGGTACGCCCGGCAATGTCGTAGTCGAGGATTTGAGCAAGGCCCTGGTGGACGAAGTGCCGGGGCTCAAGTCGGTCCGCCATGTCCATGTCTGGTCCATCACCTCGGGCAAGCCGGTGGCGACGCTGGAAATCGTGCTGGCGTCCGGCGCAAATGCCGGCGCGGTCACGCGGGCGGTCAAACAGGCACTGAGCGCCGACTACGGCATCGCCCATTCCACCATCGAGATCGTCTGGGACGAGAATGCCCCGGCCTGCGCCCTCTCGCCCGATGGCGTGCCCTAGAGAGACGGCTTGGAAACTCGCTCGGGCGAGTCTACAGGCAGTCTCTCAGCCCTTCACCGCCCCACCGGTGAGCCCCGAAATGATGTAGCGCTGCGCCAGAAGGAAGAAGGCGATGGCCGGCATGATCGAGAGGGTCAGGAAGGCCAGGATGCGCGGCCAGTCCGAACCATATTGTCCCTGGAACTGCATGATGCCTAGCGGCCAGGTATATTTGGCCTCCGAATTGAGCACGATGAGCGGCAGCAGGAAGCTGTTCCAGCTGCCGACGAAATTGAAGATGCCGACTGTCGCGATGATGGGCAGGCAGAGCGGCAGGGTGACGTACCAGTAGATCTTGAGGTAGCCGCAATTGTCCATGCGGGCGGCGTCGATCAGTTCCTTGGGTAGGTCCTTGAAGAAATTGTGGAACAGCAGCACCGAGAAGGACACGCTGAAAGCCACCTGCACGATGATGATGCCCCAATGGCTGTCGAGCATGCCCAGGTCGCGCATCTTGATGAAGAGCGGCAAAATGCCGGTGGCCGAAGGAAACAGCAGGCCCAGCATCAGGTAGCCCAGGATGAATTTGCTGCCGAAGAACTTGATATGCGCCAGCGCAAAAGCGGTCATGGACGCTACCAGCGTCGACAGCAGCACGGTGCCCCCGGCGATCAGGAACGAATTGCCCAGCGACGAGAAATAGCGCGGCCCGCCCAGGATTTCGACGAAGCGCACGGGGTCCCAACTGGCCGGCAGGCCGAAAGGATTGACCCGCAACTCGCCGATCTCCTTAAACCCGCCAAGCGCGGTGGTATAGAAGGGCACGATGACGAACAGGGCCACCAGGATCAGTGTCGCCCACTGGACCGGAGAAATCACCGGACGGCGCTTGCGCGATGTTGCGGCCATCAGTTCTGCTCCACTCGGAAAAGGATGCGGCGATAGGCGAGCGCCACGACGACACAGGCGATAAACAGCAGCACGCTGACAGCGCCACCAAAGCCCAGCTTCATGCGCAGGATGCCGAACTGGTAGAGGAAGGTCACCACCGTATGGCTCGAATGCGACGGGCCGCCATTGGATAGCGGGATGATCAGGTCGAACAGTTGCAGGGCCCCGGTAATGGCGAAGAAGACCGAGATGACGATGGCCGAGCGGATCATCGGAATCTTGATATGGCGCACGATCTGCCATTTCCGGACCCCGTCCAGCCGCGCCGCCTCGATGACCTCGCTAGGGATCGACTGCAGGCCGGCGATATAGATCATCATGTGGAAGCCGAAATATTTCCAGGTGATGACCAGCATGATGGCCGGGATGACCCAGAACTTGTCGCCGAGCACAAAGGGCATGTCCACGCCGATGGCGTCGCCCACGGCCGGCAGCAGGCCATAGTTTCCATCATAGACGAATTTCCAGATCAGCCCCGCAGCAACCTCGGCCAGCATATAGGGCAGAAAGAACAGGACCCGCAGCACGTTGATGCTGATCGAACGCTCGGCCAGGGCGATGGCGCACCACATGGCCAGCGGCAACTGGATCGCCAGGGATACGGCGACAACGATCAGGCTGTTGCGGATGGCGGTGCCGAAATTGCGGTGGGTCAGCACGTCCGCATAATTCTCGAAGCCCACAAAATCGGTGATCGGCCCATATCCGTTCCAGTCGAAGAAGGAAAAGGTCGCCGCGTCGATCATCGGCAGAACGACGAAGAGCGTGAACAGGATCAGCGAAGGCGGCAGGAAGATCAGGAGCGGCAGCAGGCTCTTGCGATCCATGTAGCGGCGCGGGCGGGCGGCGGCGATCGGTGTGTCGGCCCCGGCGGCGATAGTAGCCATGATACGATCCGTCCTCGATTTCAGGCCCGGCAGGCGGCGCAGGGTCGTCTGCCGGGCTGGAAGGACCGGGAGCCGAGGGAGTGACGGCTCTCCGGCAGCAAGGGGCGACTAGAGCGAGTCGTCCACGGCTTCCTTGATCATCTCGGCCGCTTCCTCGGCACTGATCGAGCTGCCGGCAAGTTCAGCCGAGATGTCGTTGACGACACCACCCACATTGGGGCCCAGCGCCTGATCGAAGAACAGGGCATGCCAATGGGCATTGCCGATATTCTGGGCGATCTGCACCTTGAAGGGGTTGGTCATGCCGTCCGCAGCGCCCTTGGCGATCGGGATGTAATAGGCATCGGCGGCATATTTGGCCTGGTTCTCCTTGTTATTGAAGAACTCGATCCACTTCACCGCTGCATCCGAAGCGTTCTTGCTGAACAGCACGCCACCAAGGCCACCCAGGGTGTCGGTCGGATCGCCCTTGCCACCTTCGATGGTGGGGAAGGGCAGGATGCCCAGTTGGTCGTCCGGAATACCCTGCTTGTTGGCGGAGTTATCCTTCATCGCACCATAGTCCCAGTCACCCATCAGGTGCATCGCGGCCTTGCCGTCGCCGAACAGGCCCGATGCATCGCCGTAGCTGGCTGCAAGGAAACCCTCCTGCCAGGGCTCGAGCTCGGACAACTGGAGGAAATATTCGCCGGCCTTGACGAAATCCTCGCCGGCAAAACCGTCACCCTCGCCGCGGGCCGCGGCTTCGAAGCCCTCCTGGCCGGCCAGCCGGACAACGAGCTTGGACCACCAGAAGTGAGCCGGCCACTTGTCCTTGGCGCCGATGGCAATCGGCGTGATCCCTGCATCCTTGAAAGCCTGGACACCGGCCAGGAAACCTTCCCAGGTTTCCATGCTGGCGGGATCGACACCGGCCTGCTCGAACAGGGTCTTGTTGTACCAGAGCACGACTTCGCTGACGTCACGGGCGACGCCATAGAGATGGCCGTCGGGCGCGGTAAAGGCCGAGACGCCGGCCGTACCGACATTCGCCTTGGCCTCGTCGCTCAGCACGTCCTCGATTGGGCGCAGCACGCCGGCGGCGGCCTGCTCGTAGAAGACGCCACCACCCCAGGAGTGGAAGACGTCGGGAGCATCTGCCGATTGCAGCAATGTGGTCAGCTTGGCTTTGAACGCCTCGTTCTCCAGGAAGGGCAGTTCGACCTTGATATCGGGATTCTGCGCCATGAAGTCGGCGGCGATACTGTTCATCAACTCCACTTCAGCGGGAATTGAGGTGATGTGCAGGTGTTTTACGACGGTTTGTGCCTGAACAGGCGCCATCAAGGCGAGTCCGAGCATCGCGGCAAGCGCGATTCTTTTCATTGTTTCCTCCTCCTCTATGCGGCCCCGAAACCGGTCTCGGCATCCTCCTCGGCCGCAGCAGCGAGCCAGCCTCCCTGGAACTCACCACTTGCTACTTTTTTAGCATCCCTTAATAAAGACGCAAGGAGGAACGTACCTCATAGACACTCACAAGGCTTCCAGAGAACAGACGATGCCCGTCAACATATTGATTTTAAGCTGAAATCAGCGATCCTGACTTGAGAATTCACCAACATGAGACGATTTCGTATCGGCAAACTTGATACGGATAGCGATTGAAATCCGTTTCCGCTCGGCGCCATACTGGCGGGGCGCCACCACAGAACAAACCTGCAAGCACAAAGTGCAGCAGGCACGAGGAGGACAATGATGGCTGAGCTGCAACTGCGCGGGATCAACAAGAGCTTTGGCGCCGTACAGGTGATCCACGATATCGACCTCGACATTGCCGATGGCGAATTCGTGGTCTTTGTTGGCCCCTCAGGTTGCGGCAAGTCCACCCTGCTGCGCACCATTTCCGGGCTGGAAGAACCCACGGCCGGCCAGGTGCTGATTGGCGGCGAGGACGTCACCGATTTCGATCCGGCGGAACGCGGCGTCGCCATGGTGTTCCAGAGCTACGCGCTCTATCCGCATATGACGGTCGAACAGAATCTGGGCTTCGGCCTTCGTATGGGCGGTATGCCCCGCGACCAGGTCGCCATC
>Ga0065721_10051642_pt1 | contig 14016 bp, 17 predicted proteins | sample Mesricmetagenome_FD_59108 | JGI IMG/M metagenome (GOLD analysis project Ga0065721, IMG submission 59108) | Mesophilic microbial community from rice straw/compost enrichment Sample: eDNA_1 v2 (version 2) | ecosystem: Engineered > Solid waste > Grass > Composting > Bioreactor | place: USA: Davis... | reverse complement strand
GCCGCCGCCCTGGCGGTGTCCGGGTGCGGCGGGAAGCCGATCGTCGGCGACACGCCGATGGATACCGAACTGCGTCTTGACGACGGCAAGGACTTCTATGCCGCGAGGCTAGGCTTCGGCGGCACCTTCATGCTGGCCGAGGTCGACACCGCCGACAACACGATCACGGCGTGGGCGGTGCCGTACTGGATCAAGGGCATGTTCGAGAAGGACTCGCGCGACATGCTGGCGTTCCTCGAGAACGGCGTCATCACCGAAATGGCCACGCCGGCGCCGCGATAGACCGCCAGGGGTCGGGAGCGTCTCTGGTTCGAGTCCGGACCCGTTAACCGCGGATCAAGATCTTCGTGCCACCATGCAATCCACGCGGAACCAAAGCCGCGCCCGAGGATTCCAGGGGCAATGCGTGCCGATATGGCCGGGTACTTGACCTCGGGGTCTGGTTTCGGTCATAGAAGCCGTACCGCTGGCAACCGCCGGGGACATCGAAGGTTCGAGTTGAAATGAACACCGCACGCAACATCGTTGGCACTGTCGACCGGGCTGCCCGCTCGGCGATCGCCGTCGTGCGCGCCGCGACGAACCTCTATCCGCTGCCATTGCCCGCCCTGCTCCCGTATCCCGGGAGCGGGTCCAGCAGGTTGCGCCCTGGCCGGTCGATGGAGGTGTCGTTCTAGGGAACGTACCCGTCACAGGCCAGCCCCAAGGCGAGGCCCCGCTGGACCAGATGTCCGGCGGGGCCTCGCCTTTTTCGTGCCTGGAATCCGGGGAAACCCGCGTCGCCGCAAGGGGACGGATCTTTGAAATCGCAGGGGAATGCCGGAACCGGTCGCCACGCCGGATCCGGAACGTGATGCAATAGCCGGGGCATGGCGCAGCCTGGTAGCGCGTCTGCCTGGGGGGCAGAAGGTCGTCGGTTCGAATCCGGCTGCTCCGACCATTGCATCACAAACATCGATCATGGGCAGGCTGAACGCTGGAGAGTTCACCGCGCTGTAAACGCGACGCCTTAGGCTGTGGGGGTTCAAGTCCCTCCCTGCCCACCATCGGTCTTCGGAGTGTAGCTCAGCCTGGTAGAGCACCGGTTTTGGGAACCGGGGGTCCAAAGTTCGAATCTTTGTACTCCGACCATGAATTCGATCCTTGCCGTCCGGCAGGTCCGCGGTTGACGCGTCGACCTCCCCGGCCAAGGTGACCTTCGCGGCTGTGGCGGAATGGTAGACGCAGCGCACTCAAAATGCGCCGGGAAGCCGTGCCGGTTCGAGTCCGGCCAGCCGCACCAGACCTCGCGGGAGGCTCGCCACCTCCCGCCTCCGGAGTATGGCGCAGCCTGGTAGCGCACCTCGTTCGGGACGAGGGGGTCGCAGGTTCGAATCCTGCTACTCCGACCATTTCGGGTAGAGCGCCTTGCCGGCATAGCTCCCCGCCGAGTTTGCAGCCGTGGTGGAATTGGTAGACACGCAGCGTTGAGGTCGCTGTGTCGCAAGACATGGAAGTTCGAGTCTTCTCGGCTGCACCACCTTACCCGCGGGAGCGGGAACCCCATGTGCGAGTGTGGCGGAACTGGTAGACGCGCGGGCTTCAGGTGCCCGTGTCGAAAGGCGTCCGAGTTCGAGTCTCGGCACTCGCACCACCCTTCGGAAGTCGAGCGCCTCGATGGCGGCTCCTTCCTGCCGACCCGTGCGCGTGTGGCGAAACAGGCAGACGCACCGGATTTAGGTTCCGGCGCCGCAAGGCGTGGAGGTTCGACCCCTCTCACGCGCACCAGCTTACAATCCATGGCATCCAGGGCTATGGTCACGACATCGGAGTGTAGCGCAGCCTGGTAGCGCACCTGCTTCGGGAGCAGGGGGTCGTGGGTTCGAATCCCGCCACTCCGACCATTCCCTCCGGGTCAGCCGCCCCGGGCCACCCGGCGGCGCCTGCGGATATGGCCGTCGACAAGCAGCGCCACCGCGCCGAAGGCGACCGCCGACAGGACAAGCCAGGACGGCGCCAGGACGACCCAGGACCAGGGCGTCAGCCCCAGGGTCGCGGACACCGCGAACGGGCAGGCCGCCTGGGCGCAGACTACCCCGACCGAGACAACACCCTCCATTGCCGCTTTCACACCGAAACCCCTCCGCTTGGCCGCGTCCATCATAGCCGATTCCGCCCCGGACGCCCCAAGGGCTTTGTGGCTGGCAGCATGAGGCGCTATCTTCTCCCCGACACGGGAGAACCCCTCATGCTGCACACGCGCTCGAACGCCGACACGATCATGCCGGGTGAACGCATCCTGCTCGGCACACTGACAGCCTCCCGCAGGGACGAACAGAACCGGTTCCACGCCGATTTCGCCATCGTCACCGTCGACGGGCTGGACGACGGTTACCTCACCGGCACGGAGGAGAACGGCGACAGCGTCCGAATCGACACCCGCCACGGAAACGCCGGCGACGGGCGCCGCATCCTGTGGAGCGTGCCCTTGCCGGAGGGCCCGGAAGACATGGTACGCCGCTTCTGCACGGTGGCGCTCGAGGGCGGCGACATCGACGGCGCCCTGTTCCTGGTCGAGTCGGTCGAAGGGGACGTGGCGACCGCCCGCTTCGTCACCTCGCCGACCTACGCGGAGATGGCCGCCAGGAAGACCACCCCCGCGGACGGGACCTCCCTGGCGCCGACCGGCACCAAAGGGAACGCCGTCTTCGCCGGCACGGTGAGGCTGCACGTCCCGCTGGTGCGACAGCGCGACCCGGTCTCGGGACGCATGGAACGGTTCCCCAAAACAGAGAAGGCGGCATGGACGGCGGGCGACCTCGTCGCCTGCGTCGACTATTCCTGCGCCTTCGTGGACGGGGCCATGACCTACACGCCGTCCGAGTGCGTCGTGGTCGGCAACTTCGCCGACGACGCGGCCCTCGGACGTTTCCTGCCGGCGACGCCACCGCCCCGCCACGGGGTATTCGCGTCCCGCGACCCCGGTCCCGGGGCCTACTGGAAGCGCGACCACGAGGAGGGCCTCGCCCGCGTGGCCCTGGAGCCGGACGAGGGCCTGGTCCTCGCCTATGGCCATGGGGGCGAGCATCCTTACCCCGCCTGCTCCGTCCTCGGCAGCAGCGGCCTGACATTCCATGTCGAGAGCGACGTCACCACCACCCTGGCCGGCGTCGCCCCGGGCAACGGCCTCTGGGTGATCGAGGAGGCCAAGCACTGGGGCCACCGCTACGGCGACGGCGAGTACGAGACCGGGATCGGAGGCAAGTGGCGCCCGGCCACCCGCGAGGATTTCGCCAGGTTCGGCCTCACCGAGCGTGACGTCGAGCTCGAGCTCGCCGACGCCTTCGACATGTATGCCAAGGACATGGACCAGCAGGTCGACCGCTATATCGCCCTGGCCGAGGAAGCCCACCTGCAGGCGCAGGCGGCGCCCGTGACGCCCTAGCCGGGCTGGTGGTTTTCTGGCCGGGACGGCAGACTGGCGAACACACCGGAGGACCGAACATGCGTACCGTCATCCTGCACGGCAACCGCTACGACAACGCGACCTGCTACGACCCGTTGCTGCGCGAGATCCGGATGGACGTCTCCCCGGCGGACATCGCGCTCGCCCTGCAACGAAACCTCTACGTGGCCGTGGCGGTGTCCGAAGAGACCGACCTCGAGCTCCTGTATTCGAGGACGCAGAACGGCGGCGGGCACTCCTCCTGGTCACGGGCGGACGACCCCGCCTACACCGTACTCGGCGGCGGCACCGTGCCTGGCATGCAAGGCCGTCAGCTCGGCTACATGTCGACCAGCGTCGGGGACGTGATCGTGGTCGACGGCGTGGCCCATGCGTGCGACCGGTTCGGGTTCGTCCGGCTGGACGGCGTCAGTGTCGACCTCGAGGGGATGCCGGTCGTCAACGGCGGGCGGCTCCCGGACCAGATGCCGTCGCCCGCCCCCTGATGGAAGGGGCCCAAGGCCTAGTCACTTGCCAGCCGCCAGGGCATCATCGCCCCGGACCCGAGCCGTGAAGGCGACCACACGGAGAGAACCATGAGCCAGGCGAACGAAGCGACAGAACCCACCATGCCCTACGAGGAGTGGAAGGCCCAGGCGGTCAAGTATGCCTGGGAAACCTACACCCTGCCGGCCGACTGCGTCGAGGACGACATGTTCAGGCCCTACTTCTACGAGCGGGGCGCCACCCCGGAGAGCGCGATCGACGAGCACTGCGAGGATTGCGACATCCAGAAGACCAACGGCGCCTGGGGCATCGGCTACTAGCCCCCGCCCGGCTTCCTGAACACCGAGGGCCCGACCGTCTCGAGGCCGAGCCCCACCCCGATCGAGCCCTCGGTCAACCCGAGCAACATGTAGCCGCCAGGGCGCAGGTGCCCCGCCAGCGTGCGGATCACGTGCCGGCGTCCGGCGTCCCCGAAATAGATCAGCACGTTGCGCAGCATCACCACGTCGACATCGCGGTCGACCGGGTAGGCCGCGTCCATCAGGTTCATCGGCCTGAACGAGACGTGGCGGCGTATCCGCGGCGCCACCCGAAACAGGCCGGCCTTGGCCGGGTCACCGCTCGAGCGCATGTATTCCTGCCTGAACGCCGGCGGCACCAGGTCGGCCAGCGACCGGTCGTAGACGGCCCGGCGCGCCTCCGTGATGACGTCCGTCGAGATGTCGGTCCCAAGCACAGCGTAAGGAAACCCGCCCTCCTGCGCCTGCATCGACTCCAGCATCATGGCGACCGAGTAGGCTTCCGCCCCGTTCGAGCTGGCCGCGCTCCATACCTTGAGCCGGCCTGACGGGCCGGCATGGCGGAGGAGCCTCGGCACGATCGTCGAGCGGAGGGTCCGGAAATGCACCGGCTCCCGGAAGAAATGGGTGGTGTTGGTGGTCAGGGCGTTGACAAGACGCTGCCGCTCGGCGGGGACGGCGACCGCCGAACTCCAGTACCGGTCGAAATCGCCGCCTGACGCGCGGACGATCCGGGCCAGCCTGCCCTCGACCATGACCCGGTGCGACGGCTTGAGGCTGATCCCCGTCTGGGCGAGCAGGAAGGCCGCCACCGCGGCGAACTCGCGGTCGCCGATGACGGGTTCGGGGATCTCCCCCTGGTCTGGGTAAGGGAACGGGATGGTCACGGAAGGGGCTCCTGCCTCGTGGCAGGATAGACCGGCGTGCCGCAATGGACACGCCGGTCCGCGGGCTAGAGCAACGGGTCGATCTCGGCCGCCAGCATCTCGACCGTCTTGTTGCCGGTCAGCTGCTTGCCGTTCAGGTAGAAGGTCGGGGTGCCGGCCAGCTTGAACTCGTCCATCGCCTGCTGGCGCGCCGCCTCGAGGCCCACGAAGGTATCCTGGTCGCGCAGGAGCTCGTCGAAGCGTTCCTCGGTGAAGCCGAGCTGCACGGCCACGGCCAGCAGGGCGGCCTTCGGGTCCGGCGCCGTCGACCAGGTGGACTGGGTGGCGAAATAGGTGTCGAGGACGTCGTGGAACCTGTCCGGACCGGCGTCGAGCGCGACCATGAAGATGGCGGCGTCGATCACGTTGCGGGCGAACGGGCGGAGGATGAACCGCACCTTGCCGGTGTCGACATAGGCTTCCTTGAAGGCCGGGAAGACCTCGTTGGCGAAGGCGGCGCAATGCGGGCAGGTGGGGGAACTGTACTCGATCAGGGTCACCGGCGCGTCCTCGGCGCCGAGCGGGATGTCGGTCCACCCCTTGGGCGCCATCAGCGCCGCGGTGTCGAAGGTGTCGCCTTCCTCCGCCATGGCGATACCGGGAACGGCGACGCCGGCGGTCACGGCTGCTGCACCCAGGGCGAGGAAGTCACGTCTGTGGAAGTTCAATGTAGGGCTCCGGTTGGCGGCGAATCGGGCCGCGGTGGACACCGGGGTTTCTAGCAAGCGCCCGCGCCCGCCGCAAACCCGGCTTCCTAACGGAGCTCGATCTTCCCGCCGAAACGGGGCATGAAAAAGCTTTGCCCGCCCATGGTGATCGGATCCTCCAGCACGAAACCGTAGAGGGGCCGGTGGACGGCCCAGCTCTCCGACACGATCACGGTCCCGGTCGGCGCCATGGCGGTGATCGCGTCAGGCAACTCGAAGTCCGCGCCCTTCGGGAGGATGGTGGCGCCACCTGCCTGCACCGACCACAGGACCTTTGGCGTGCCGGTGGGCGACACCTCGACCGCCGTCACCGCCTGCCGCAGGCCATGCCTGTTCCCCGGCATGATCGTGCGGGCCGCGGCAAAATAGTCCATCACCTGGGTCTGCTTGACGGTGCTGTCCGACTGCGAGACGAGGTCGCCCACGGCGCCGGCGACCTTCTGGACGTTCTTGGACAGCGAGATCATGGCGGTGACCTCGACGGTGCCGGCATAGAGCACCAGCATCACCGGCACCACCAGGGCGAACTCGACGGCGGCGGCGCCCCCGTCACGCGAGCGGAACCGGCGGAGCGACAGGCGGAGGCGGGACAGGGCGGACAGGGTCTTCCTCACCGGGGCTTCCTCCTCAAAAGGGCTCGTTCCGGAACACTTCGACGCCGGCCATGAGGCGCGTGCCGTCCGGCTGGTCGGCAAGCCCGAACCCGCCGATGTTCAACATGGTGGGCCACTTGTAGTAGACCCGGACAAGGACGATCTGCTGCCCCTGGCCCGGCACGAAGCTTTCGTCTTCCGCCCAGTCGCAGGTGGTGGTGCAGGTGGTCTCGACCGGGGGCGGGACGTTGACGCCGCCGAACCCGCCTTCCACCACGGAGACGTTCACGCGCAGGCCGGAGCAATCGAACAGGCCGTAGAGCCTGGTGCACACCAGGGAGCGGAAACCGTCCGCGGTCATGCGCGCCTGCTGCGCCTGGCCGGTGCGGATCTGGCGGCTGGCGTCATAGACGGCGGCGTCGAGGACCTGGGCGCCGAGGAACACCAGCGAGGTCTCGAGGATGGCGCCAAGCAGCGCGAAAAACGGCAGGGCCAGCAGGCCGAACTCGATGGCCGTAACGCCGCGCTCGTCTCGGACGATCCGGCTCCCGGCAAGGCGTCTGGCAATGGCAGGCAGCTTCGGCATAAGGGGCGGCCCCGTTTCATTCGGGACCACCCTACAGGGCCTTGGCTAACGCGGGCTTAACACTCCACCTCGGCCAAGGCATCCGTGGTAACGTCGTTAACGCACCGTTCCCACATGTCAGGCGATCGTTATGCAGCGGTGGGCTGGGCGCTTTCCTGAGCAGCATTGTCTGCCTCATCCGCCCGCTGGACCAGCTCAACCAGATGGTAGCCGAGCCCGATGTCCAGGAAGCCAGCTGACAGGGCCATCAGTTCGATGTTGTCCGTACCGAAAAAGATCCAGCGGATCAGCCAGATGGGAAGCATCAACTTGGCGACCAGGCCGATCCCGCGGGCGAGGCCGCGATCACTCAGGCATTTTTCCCGTCCGGTGACAACCCCCAACACCAGCACGCCGCTGGTCACGATGTGCAGAAGGTTCATGAACGCCGTGAACGGTGTCGGGGCGACAACGAGCTGATGCAACCACATGCCGGTGCTGATCAGCCAACCGATGTAGCAGATGCCAGCGATGATCGTGTCGCGCGTTCCGAACGGTGGGTCCACACGAAAGACTCCGTCGACCGCCGATCTCGCACCAGCCGGCTCGGTCGCGGAAATGCCGAGCACGGACGCAACGGCGCGCTTGCTTTCGGCACCGACTGACTTGCCGGCCTCGAGACGCCGGACGGTGCGGATGGAGATGCCGGCGGCGATGGCCAGCTCTTCCTGCGTCATCGGGCGGGCAATGCGAGCGTCCTTGTAGCGGTTCGTCATCTCGGGCGAATCCCTTGCTGGTGGTCCCCTCGATGTTGCCCGTGACCGTCCACGCCGCAAGGACTTTGCCGCCGGAAAACCAAGATTGTCCGGTTTCTGTCCACTTATTGACCGCCTGCGCCAACGGTCCGCATCCCGCCGTGCAGAAGCCGTTCACCTCGTCGACGATGACGAGACCGGCGCGCGGAGGCAGGGTGAATGGCACCACGGCGAGAGAAAGGCGCGAGCCATGGCCTCCGCGGGGGTCTCCGCCAATGGTTGACGCGTGTTTTCGAGGATGGTCTCGGTCATGCCTTCGTTCCCTTGCCACCATTGGCACGAGCGGCGTGCATCCGCAGCGCCGCTTCCGCCTTTTCGTCCGGCTCGTCGCGCAGCTCGCGCCACTTGCCGTCGTCACGCAACACCAGCACCTTGTCCGGGTTGCGGCCCTCTACGAGCCGCGTGCCAACCGGGTACTGCCCCTCCGCCACCTCGAGCAGCTTGTGCACCTTCACCGGCTGGCGCAGGTGCGGGGGATAGTTCATCTCGATGAAGTCCCACAGCCGTGCGGGGACGTAGTTCCTCCATTCCGGCTCGCGCCATTCAACCAGGAAGCGGACATCGCGGCCCGAGGGAAGGCCGATCTGGACGCGGTCGACCACGTGGAGGCGGCGGACCGTGTTCGTCTCGCGGTCCAGGCGCTCATAGACCCGGATGCCGCCGGCGTCGCGGACCGGCTTGCCCCGCGTGCTGGCGAAGAAGTGCTCGTACCAGCGGGCGTCAACCTCGGAGCCGGTAAAGTAATCCGTGGGTTCGGGCAGACCCGAGCGGGTGATGCGGTCGAGGACGTAGGCCATCCACGATTCGTTGTCGAGCGTGGAGTCGATGTCCTGCAGCTGCACGAACTTGAACATGGGGCCGCACGCGCCCTCGAGCATTGCCTTGCGCTGCTCGAACTGGAACGGGTGACCGAAGACGCCGAACTTCTCGCACGACCCGAGGGCGGCGATGGCGGTGTCGCATGTGGAGGCCATGTAGGAATAGAGGTTCCTGTGGCCGTCGTGCAGGATCTGCAGCTCGCCGACCGCCAGGCCGACCCGGCCGCTGCCGACATGCGGGTGGTATTCGTGTTTGCGTGCCATGTCCGTCCCCTACACCTTCACTTCTCGTTCGCCGACGCCGTCATGCCCGAATACCCGGCGATAGCGGGCGATCTCGTCCGCCGGGCCCGTGGCCTTCGACAGGTTGTCCGACAGCTTTACCGCCGGCCTGCCGTCCGCCTCGACCACCTTGCACACCAGGGACACGGCCTTCAGCCGGTCGCCGCCTGACGGGTCGAGGCCGCCGAAGTCGTTGGTGAGGTTGGTGCCCCAGCCGATGCTGACATTGGTCCTGCCCCACAGGTGCCTGACGGAGGCCTCGATCGTGTCGATGTCCATGCCGTCCGACAGGATCACCACCTTGTCCATGGGATCCTCGCCGTGCCGGCGCCAGTATCCGATGAACTCCTCGGCCCCTTCCAGCGGCGGCTTGCTGTCGGGTCGCGCGCCCTTCCAGCCGGCGACCCAGGCGGGGGCGTCGCGCAGGAAGGCGGTGGTGCCGAACGCGTCCGGCAGGATGATCCGGAGGTTGCCGCCATACATCTCCGCCCAGTCTTCCATCACCCGGTACGGGGCCGCGCGCAGGGCGTCGTCGTCCGGTGCCAGCGCGGCGTACACCATCGGCAGTTCGTGCGCGTTGGTGCCGATCGCCTCGAGGCCGGTGTCCATGGCCATCTTGACGTTCGAGCTGCCGACGAAGCTGTCGCCGATCCCCTCCCGCAGCGCCTGGATGCACCAGAGCTGCCACAGGAAGCCGTGCCGGCGCCGGGTCCCGAAGTCGGCGACCTTGAGCGGGCCTTCGGCGGCCAGCGCCCGCAGGCGCTCCACCTTGTCCCACAACCGCGACTTGGCGCGCGAATACATGACGTCGAGCTCGAACCGACTCATGTCCTTCATGGCGGCGCGGGCGCGCAACTCGTTGACGATGGCCAGGGCCGGGATTTCCCACATGGTGGTCTCCTGCCAGGGCCCGTGGAAGGTCAGGGCGTATTGCCCGTCCTCGACCCGCAACTCGTATTCGGGCAGGCGGAACCCCTCGAGCCAGGAGATGAACTCGGGCGGGAAGATCTGGCGGGTGCCGTAGAAGGTGTTGCCGGCGAGCCAGATCAGCTCGTTCCTCGCGAACCTGAGCGTGCGGGCATGGTCGAGTTGCGCCCGCAGCTCGCCCTCGTCCACCTCGTCGGCGATGCGGACGGATCTGGTCCGGTTGATCAGCCCGAAGGTGGCGTCCACGCCGGGATGCTTGCGGTGGATCATCGCCAGCATCAGGAGCTTGTAGAAGTCGGTGTCCAGAAGCGTGCGGACGATCGGGTCGAGCTTCCAGCCGTGGTCATGGACCCGGGCGGCTATGTCAACGTGCATGCCGGCCTCCCGCGAGTCGGGGGCGTGGCGTTGTCGATGCGGGGAAGGTGTCGCGACGCGGCGCGACCGGGGTGGCGTGTGCCATTCGGTTGCCTTTCTCACCCCTGCGAAGGGACGGACGGACCTATGGGTGCCAACGTGACCGCCTGGACGGCGACCCGGTGACAGGCACAACATCCACCCGAAAGACGCCGTCGTCAACCCGCGTTCCGGACTGGGTCTTCCGGCAGTGCAGGGGCCGTGGCACGTGCTGCAGCAGCCCGCCGCGGCGATGGTGCCCGCTTCGCCAAGGGCAGCCAGGCTTCAGTGACCCTGAACCGTAAGGACCAGATCCGTCTCACCGGGCTTGGCAGACGTATCGCCGAAAAGATGCGTCTGGGTGGCCTTGCCGAAGGGCGCCGCGTGCTCACGCATGGATTTCCCGGGGAATACCTCAGACAACACTTCCCTGGTGATATCCAAGGTGAGCCGCCTTGCGTCAGTTCGCACGTAGATCACCGCGTCGTCCGCCAGCATCGGTGAAGCCGCCCCGAACGCTCCTCTCAGCAACTCCCGGTAGGCAAGCTCGCCCTTGAATTTGCCCTTCCAGCCGCCACCCGTCTTGGTCGGGTGTTCACTCTCTCCCAGCATCCAAAAGCGAAGCCACTGGTCGTAATAGTAGGAGGTTACGCCGCAATACGGGGGAGACGTAAGCAGCAGCTTGGCAGGCCTGAACCCATGTCTGGGAAACACGTCGCGACAATCCCCCAGAACCACCCGGCTGTCGTGACGCGGAAGAACTCCCCTGGCATACCTCCATCTCAAACGCGCCTTCAGAAAGGCCACCGGATCTATCACCGGGGGTTCGTCGTACCCGTTCTTCCGCCACCACTCCACCGAATAGCCTGGAGCCATCGCCTTTGACTGCCGCATCTGGTTGGAGAGTGCCGAGGGCCTCGATCCGGACATTTTCCCGTGCAGGTGCACCAGGATGAACGCCATGGCCGTCGCGTCCACCCCGTTGCCGCGCCAATCCAACTCCGAGCGCGCCGCCAACAGGAACCGGAGGACGTTCCGGCAGAAGCAGACATGGAAAAATTCCGGCATGTCTGCCGCGGCATGATCCCAAGGATTCTCGAGGCTTGTGGCGTAGATCTTCCCTATCCGGTCAACCACCTGTTCTTCCGGCGCGGGACCGAGCTTCACCTTCGCGTACAGCCACCCCAACGCGGTGATCTCCGCACCCACGCCGGTGCGCCCGGCTTCGGCGGCACAGAAAACGGTTGTGCCTCGACCCGAAAACGGGTCGATCACCGTGTCGCCGGAATCCGTGTACCGGGCTATGACCCGCCGGGCGAAGTCGAGCGGAAACATCGCGTAGTAAGGCCCGAACGTCGACCACCTATCCCCGGCGGGAACGATATCAGATGACGCCTCGTATCCGCGAGCGGCACTGGCGCTCATCGCCCGCCGAACGCCCAGCCCGGCAACGGGTCGACTTCCTTGGCGGCCTGCATGACCGGCTCGAGCTCCTCGCGCAGCCAGGCCATGATGGCGGGGAAGTCGTCCTGGATCGCGAAGCGCTTGGTGACCTTCTCGTTCTCCCACCGCGACGCTTTGGCTTGCGCGAACTCGTCCGAGAAGCCGGGGCAATCCCACATGCTTTCGGGGAACTCGCTGCCCTTGAACCGCATGGTCGCCGCCAGGGTCTCGGCGAGGAAGGCGGGGTCGACCAGCCCCTTGCCCAGCACGAGGCGCATGTCGGCATAGTCGCGGACGCGCTTGTTGGCCATGCCGTAGCGGACCGCCGCCTCGAACTTGTCGGCCACCATGAACTCGAACGGCACGCGGCGGATGCGCGGCGGCGGCAGGTCGGAATCCGGGAAGATGGACGGATACGGCACCACCGGCGCGGTGTCGTGCATGGGACGCGCGTCGAAGGTCACGTCGGTCTTCACCTGGATCGGCAGTTGCCCCACCTGGCCGGGGATGACGAGGCTGCCGCCGGTCCCTTCCTCGCGGTCGCGGGCGACCCGGATGGCCTCGACGTCGAACCTGACGCCGTCGTCCGGGCCGGTCAGCGGGGGACCGCCCAGCCCGTTGCGCAGGATGCCGGCATAGTCGTCCATGGTGCCGCCGAACGCGGCGAGGTGCAGGTCGGCGTCGCCGGTGGACCGGCCCTCGAGGGGAGGGACGTCCTCGGCGAAGGTCATGGTGAGCCCGCCCTTGACCGTGATGCTGGACACGTCGAAGGGGATGTCGTTGCGCCCGGTGACGAACAGGCGCCGGACCGCCTCTTCCGGGGATTCGAAGATCCGGAACAACAGGCGCTCCAGCACGTAGCGGGTGGCGACGTTGTAGATCGGCTCCCCGGTGGCGGCGGCGAGGTCCTTGATGCGGACGAAGGCCTCCCTGCCGGCCTCGCAGTCCAGATGCGGCTTGCGGCTCATGGCTCGTACCCTCCGGGGGTGTATGCGTGGATGGCGGTCTCGACGGTGGCGCGGAGCCCCTGTTCGAACTCCCCGGCGACGTCGAGCAACTCGGTCGCGTCGCCGTTCTCGCCCAGGTAGGTGTGCAACGCCTCGATGCCGTGCCGCCAGTCGTCGCTGTTGGTGTCCCGCGCCCGCATCAGGTCGACCACGGTGCGGGCCCGCGAGGTGATGCGGATGGGGATGCCGAGCTCGGTGGCCTGCTCCTCGATTCCCACTGTGAACGATTCGGGGCGGCGCGGGCGCACCACGCGCAGGTACGGCTTCTGCACCAGCATGTCCCGGGGGACAAGGACATCCCACCGGTGCGGCAACGCCGTGGTCAGGCCGTGGCGCCGCGACGCGGTCTGCAGGGCGATGATCCCGCTCCCGCCGGTGGCCACCATCACCATGCAGTCGCTGTAGTCCGGGTCGTTGTCGGCGCCGGGCGCCGCGTAGATCCCGCGCTCCGGGTATCCCGGCATGCCGGCGCGCACGATCGCGCCGTCCGCCACCGCCTGCGCGATCTGGCGCTTGGTCAGACCCGCCGCGACAAGGTCGGAGGTCCGGAAGATCGACTGCCGTCCGAGAAGGGCGGAGAGCCCGTCATGTCCCATGATATACCCGTTTTCCGTTATGGGTAGGATAAGAGACGCACCCGAAAACGACAAATGTCCCGTCCTATTCCCGTTTTTGGTTTTGGGTATATGAAGGGACAAGGAGGCGGGCGTCACTCCGCGGGGACGACGGAGGGGACGCCGGGGCGGGCCGAGGCGCGGGAGCGCAGGAGGCACACGAGCACCGCCACGGGATTGCCGTTGGCGCGCGCGGCCCGGTTCACCAGCCGCAGCACCTGCCGCCTGTCGATGCGCCCGGAATCGTCGAACCGCATGATGCTGGAGCTCGACCGCGACCACCGCGACGCCTTGGGCAGGGCACGGGCTAGTTCATCCAGGACGTCGCGGCGGCGGATGCCGGGCGGGACGGTGTCCTCGACGATCTGGACGATGCAACGCCTGGGCGCCGCTTCCGCCTCGTATCCACGCCAGGAACGGGAGACGGTGGTCCGCACCGCCAGCAGGTCAGCCAACAGGTGCGGGTTTCGGGACATCAGAAGCGCCTTACCGGGATGATCGGGTCGCCGAGAACCGTCTTCGGCGCCACGCAGCCGGGAACCGGCGCCACCGGGTCGCAGGCCACGGGCTCCGCCTTGGCGGCCTCGACCGGCCTCAGGTCGTCGGGCCGGCTCGCCGGAACCGGCGGCCTTGCCGGAGGCGTGGCCGCGGCGCGCGGACGCGACGGCGCCGACGCGGCTGGCTTGGCCGGGCTGG
>Ga0065721_10005532_pt1 | contig 14017 bp, 9 predicted proteins | sample Mesricmetagenome_FD_59108 | JGI IMG/M metagenome (GOLD analysis project Ga0065721, IMG submission 59108) | Mesophilic microbial community from rice straw/compost enrichment Sample: eDNA_1 v2 (version 2) | ecosystem: Engineered > Solid waste > Grass > Composting > Bioreactor | place: USA: Davis... | reverse complement strand
TATTCTTCTGCGTTGATCTGGATTTCTGCGAGAGTCTGAAGTGCTCCTGCGTGTCGCTGGTTCAATTGGAGTGTCTGCTCCAGAAGATCTCTGGTTTGTTCTGGATCAGACTCCCGCATGGAAAGAGCCAATCCATAGAGAACGTCCGGATGCTCAGGGGCAAGAGTGCGTGCCTGTCGAAAGGCATCGGCTGCGGTCGCAAAGTCCCGTTTCTCCAATGCCAGCTGCCCGAAAAGCAACGAGGGCTCAGGCCGGGTCGGATCGAGTTCCTGTGCCCGCTTGATCATCACCTCTCGAACCTGTTTGGGGTCAGCACCCTGATGCAGGACGAAGCGAGCGAGGGTGAGGACATTGTCGCTGTCCCGCATGAACCGTCCCGTCGATCCGCCAACAACAACTTCAAATTCGCGCTGCTGTTGTTTCTGAAGGTCAAGTAGATCTGCATAAGGGGCCAGTTCGATGAGGAGCCATCGCAGCTGAATATCCCATGGCCGTGACTGAATGGCATCTCGCAGGGATTCGCAGGCTTCTGCGTATTTCCCAAGTGCAGCCTGAGATCGGGCCCGCAATTCCACGAATCGTCCCGGCTCGAGTGTTCCTTGTTCCAATTGCTTGGAGGCAAAGGTGATGCACTCTTCGTATTGCCCATGCAGCCAAAGGTCCCGGCACGACTGAAGATCGTCCCCCCGGACAGGGCCGAACGGACTGATAGCGAGGATTAGCACGAAAGCGTGGAAAAGCCGTCGGAAGTTCTGCATGGCTGGGCCTTCAGGGAAAGGGGCCGATGCCTGAGATTCTATCAGAATAATGCAGGGGAAAGTTACTCATATAAGTAATGCGCGAAGCGTTTCCCGACACAATCGATTTAATCAGACCGATTTCCATTGCGGAAAGTGAACGTGTTGGGAGAGGCGTTTCCGGGATGCATCACTCTGTGAATTTTACGCGGAAGTCTGAGGAAACATTTGCTTTCCAACGTATGGTTTCTCCGAAGCAGGAGTGTTTGCCTGCAGTTCAACGAATTTCTCCTGCATGTCAGGCGGCGTCAGTCAGACCATGTTGCGAAGAATCCCTCACCGAACGAACGGTCTCTCATCATCACAGCGAAGTGGTGCTGTGCTGGTGGAGAACGCACTTGTCTGTTCGGTTTTTGGCATCTTCCTGGCAGGGATTATGGAGCTTGGGCATGCGTACATGGTGATGAACACCATGAATGCGGCGGTCAAACGGGCCGCCCGATATGGGTCGACGGATGGGATTTCCACTGCGCAGACGAAGGAGTTTGTGAATCAGATCATCAACTCCGCGTTCGACTCTTCGAAGGCAACGGTTGTGATCAAGGATGGCAGCACCTTCGACACTGGCAATATGAATGCATCCAACATCAATTACGACTCGCTTCCCGATTTGGAACTTCTTGAAGCGAAGAGGCAGCAGATGTTCATTGTTCGGGCGACCGTCCCTTACAACAGCGTGGCCCTGCTTCCTCCCTTCTGGGTCAGAAATGCCACGCTGAAAGCACAGGCAGTGACGCGACATGAGTAGGGCCATGCCACAGCCAGGAGTTTGAGCACCGTTCTGTAGCAGCGCTGACGAGATGAGGTGTCGGGGAGGTTCCCCGGATTGCAAGAGCGGAACGGCAGGCTGTGACAATTTAAGAGGATTCGTTTCCGATGTTTCGCAGGTTGACAACGAGGCAGACGCAACAGGGACAACAGAATCGGGATGGAACCGCAACAGTGGAACTGGCTGTGGTTCTTCCCATCTTTATGACAATTCTTCTGGGAATTGCCGAGATGTCTCGGGGGCTGGATGTTTCGGAGCGGCTTGCTTCTGCCGTACGACAGGGGGGGCGTGCCGCAGCTAGTGATCTGTCGAGTGTCATGCCTTCAGGAACGACGCTGAATCAGAAAGTGATCAACGACATTCGCAATATTCTCACTGCCAGCGGGATCGATGGGGAGAAAGTAACGGTCACGATCACGCATGCCGACGGACCAAGTGAAGGGAATACGTTCGATCTCTCTGACGGCAGAAATTATCTGAAGTACTACAAGGTGACTGCGACCGTCGATTATGCCGATGTCGGCCTGTTTCCAAAAATCCTGAGTAATCAGAAGCTGGGAGCGTCGGTTGTTTTCCGATTGGGACGCAGCTCTTTGACTCAATGATCCCCGATTCGCTGTTTCGTTTTCTGATGGACTTCCAAGCGGCCCGATAATCACAGATCAGGCAGGACTTCTATGAAACGCATCTCCCGTTCCGTTCTTCGTGATGAAGCTGCTGGTGCCTTCTCGCTGGACTCCCGTCAGGGGAGCATTCTGATTTTGTCAGTTGTCCTTCTGATTGGACTTCTGGCAGCAACGGCGCTGAGTGTTGACGTCGGTTACATTCAGGTTCAGAAGACACGCATGCAGAACGGTGTCGATGCAGCAGCGCTCGCGGCAGCTCAGGAAATTACCCATGCTGTCTCGACCGCTCCTCCGGGAACGGAAGATCCAACTGCATATGCCATCTCCGCAGCTCGGACGACGGCGGCGTATGTGGCGGGACTGAGTGGCATTCATGTCGATCCCAATCGGGATGTCTTCTTTGGGCAGCGACAATACAACGCCTCAACAAAGACGTGGACAACGACCTGGGGCGGCTCGCCGGTGAACACGGTCAAAGTCGTTGCTCGGCGCACCGAAGATGATCCCAATCAGCAAGATGGAAAGATGCGGCTCTTCTTCGCCGGAGTGATTGGTTCATCACATGCCAAACTACAGGCGGAGGCGATTGCTTATGTGGAGGCCCGGGACATCGTTGTGGTTCATGACTTCTCCCGGTCCATGAACTTTGACAGCCATTTCCCGTTGAATAACGAGCAACCTGCTGCGACCCGCATGAGTGATTCGCAGGTCATTGCGAACATGAAGATGCTCTGGGACGATCTCAATCTTAAGCTCGGGAGTCTGACCTTCGAACCGCAGTACCTGACCCTGTCGCAAACAACAAACGGAGTGACGACCTCCTGCCGCTTCATGTATGACAAGTGTTACGTGACGACAACGACATCCATCACAAGTGTCAAGTTGAAGTACACGAACGGAACAACATACACGAAGAACTATTCCGGAACGGTCAAGACGGCCCATGTCGAAGGGACCAGGGATATCTCTGAAGTGGAGGTGACGGTCAAGAGAAGCAGTGGAAGCAATACCTATGTGAAAACGTTCAAGGATACGAACGACAATGTCCGTACCGCCTTTGGTTTGACCGGGACTTATCCGTTCTCCGGTCATGAAGGAATTTCCAGCAATGATCGCTGGAACAGATTTCTTGACCACTGCCGAAACGATGAACAGCTCATTGCCCGTGGGTATCGGGAAATGTACGGCGGACTGACATTCATCAATTATCTGCTGCGACGAAACTCAGGTTATTTCCAGACGCCTCAACTCTGCAAAGCCCGACACTATCCGTTCAGTGCGATCAAGTCAGGGCATCAGCAGCTGTGTGAGTTCCTCGAAACACTTTCATTCGATGACCGGATCGGAATGGTGAGCTACGACACGGATCATCGTGTCGAGATGATTTTGAACGAACCAGATCCGTCCATTCCATACGTGAACATTTCCTCCAAACCGCTGACAAACGACTATCAGGCGGTCAATAACCTGATGAAGTACAAGCAGTGCTACTACTATTCAGCGGGAACAAATATGGGCGGCGGGCTTGCTGAAGCGATCGGACTACTGGACTCCCACGCTCGCCCGGGAGCGCAGCCCACAATTCTCCTGATGACGGACGGTCAAAGTAACCAGATGGATCCCGGAACGAGCAGCAAGCTCCCGGATGATTGGAGTTGGGACAATCTGTTTGATTACAACGGTGACGGAACGCGGGATTATGAAACGGGTGATCCCCAGAAGCAGTTCGTTCTCAAGCAGGCAAAAAACGCCATCGACAAAGGGTATGTGATTCATACCATCGCCGTCGGATCGGATGCTGATACCCAGCTGATGAAAGCAATCGCCTGGATGGGGGGAGGGATCTACCTGCATATTCCCGGGGGGACCAGTGCGGCTCAGATGGAGGCACAACTTGAAATTGCGTTCCACCAGATTGCTTCCATGGTTCCACCTGCCAAACTCCTGAATTCGGAGGGGACCTGATCCCCGAATAAGGAGTCACGGAATCGGGGCGAAGGTGACTCGAGCTCATCTGACCCGAATTGAAGAGAATCCGACGCCAGAACCGAACAGGAGCTGGCGTCGTTTTTGTTTTACAGGGAGGGCTGGAGAACTCATCGCGCTGAGGGAGACTAAGTGGCTCAGGTTCCTCCGGCGCGTGCCAGTCGGTTAGGCAGAGGGAGTTACGAGTAAAAGTTCTCGCCGTGCAGGTTCAGTGGCGGGGTCGATTCGACTTCACAATCTCCGTTGACTCTGGTCTGGCAGGCGAGCGTCATTTCCTCTTCATGGCCGATCCGGGCAAAGAGCCATTCCGGATTCAGGAAGACCAGGACCTTCTCCCACCAGGTTTTACGCTGCAGGTTCTCCGCTCCGGATTTGACCAGAACGCGACAGCTGCCACAAAACCCGTTCCCCATACAGTTGAGGACCTTCCTGGGGCCAGCATGAATTGGAATTCCCTGCTTCAGGGCTTCGGTTCTCAGATTGCCGCCAGGAGGAACGTCAATTTTCTTCTTCAGATTGGTGAATGTGACGGTCGGCATCGTTCTCAAACATCCTGCGACTGGGGGGCGACTTCGGGATGAATCAGTGACTTCTGATGTTACGCGGTTCTTCCGGGGACGTGAAGTTTTTCTCAAAAAGTTCCCGAAGTGGAGAGTCCCGTCAGGCGTCCTGCCCCTGATCGAATCAAGTTGCTGTCTCTGGGGAGAGGTCCGGTGAAGTTCGCTCTCCCAGACTTGCCAACTCCGGGCCAGCCTCACCCAATCATGCCGCGACGCTTCAACTCAGCGACGACACTTCGAACGATCTGGTTGACATCTTCCCCTTGCGGATTGCCCACGGGTGATCCAGAGGCATTCGGAATGGGGCATCCGCCGACCGGCTGATCGGTGAATCCGTGCTCCCAGAGGAGGCACTGCAGGGTTTTGCTCAGCTCGGAAAGATTCGCAAGTTGTGTATCGGAAAGGGGTTGACGCCCGCGTCCCATGCGAAATCCTCGCAGTTCCACAGCGGCCCGGAACCCTTCCGGAAACTCAGCCTGATAAATCATCGTGTCGAAGATTTTGACCAGGTCATACTGGACCGCCCGGGCTTCCTCAATCCGATGGGCGACTGTCAGGTCGTAGAGCTTTCGGGTCACCTCCGGGATGACCCCGCTACTGGCATTCGTCCCTCCGTCGCAGCCCACCAGCAGCATCGGCATCAGGGCAGAATCCCATCCCGTCAGGAAGCTGAATTCGGGCCGGTTGGGCCGGACCGCCTGAATCATCCGGATCATGTGTGACAAATCCCCGGATGAGTCTTTAATAGCGATGATCCGTTCGCACTCTTCGCTCAGCCGCTGAACGGTCGGAACATCGATCGGGCTGGCAAACATGGGAATGTTGTACAGGGTCACATCGATCGGGGTATTCCGGCCAATTTCGCGGAAATAGGCGTAGACACTGGCGGGACTGAGCTTGTAGTAAAAGGGGGCAACAATCGCGACGGCACGAATTCCCAGATCGGCGTAGAATTCGCACGCAGCGAGGGTCTCCCGGACATTGGCTTCGGCCGCTCCGGCGAGAATCGGAACTCGTCCGCGGACCTGATCGGCAATAATGATGGCGATTCGGCGGCGTTCTTCCGCTGTGAACCGGGTAAATTCGCCAGTGGAGCCGTTTGGGTAAAGTCCATGAACGCCGCGTTCGATTAACCAGTCGACATACCTTCGGAGTTCGGCTTCGTTGATTTCCCCCCGGGCGTCGAGCGGAATGAGATTGGGGGTAAACACCCCGCGAAGACGGGAGGACTCAGGGGTGGAGGTCGACATTTGAAGTCTCTCGGAGTTAGAGAATGAATTCGGAAGGATTTTCAGGAACGGGAAAGTTCCCATTCCGATTTCCCGTTTTCACTCTAAAATGTGTGTGATACAAAAAGGTAATTCGGCAAACTCGCCGTCGGTAGTGAAGAATGAAACAGTGATCGTTGTGATCCGCGGCTTCCTACGGTGCAGTGACTCTGTCGCGAAACAATCCCCTCGGTCAATTTATCGGTCAAAACAGACCCCTTTGCGACGTCTGTCCCCACAGGCCCTATAATCGGCCTCGTCGCAATGGTTATTGGAGTGAACGCTGTGTCGGTTGATCCCGTGCCGTTGTCCAGTCAGAACCTGGAATTTGTTGAGTCACTTTATGCCCGGTACCTTGAACAACCCGGCAGCGTTTCCGCCGAATGGCGACAATATTTCGACAATCTGGAAAAACCACCCGGGATTGGGCCTGACTGGACGGGGTCGTCCCCCTTCCCCGCCCGAAGCATTTTTGCCCCCGCCCCGATGGCGATTGTCGAGAATCCCAGCCGCCCGCTGATCTCCTCCAATTCCAGCCAGCTCGAAATTGCTGCCGCTCAGGAGCGATTGGATCAGTTGATTCGAAATTACCGGGTTCGAGGGCACATTCTGGCGAATGTCGATCCGCTCGGGAAGCAGCGCCCCAGTCCACCGGAACTGGACCCGACATTTTATGGCTTCGAAGAGTCGGACCTGGACAAGGAACTTTCGACGTCCTGGTTCGGTGGACCGGAAACGAGGACTCTTCGAGGGATTCTCGATTGGCTGAAGCAGACGTACTGCCGCTCCATCGGGGCCCAGTTCATGCACATCGACAGCCTCCAGGTCCGCCTGTGGCTGGCCCAGCGGATGGAGGAGACCGGGAACCGGATCCGGTTAGCCCGGGAAGAGCAGCTTCGAATTCTCAAACGCTTGGCGGATGCCGTGGTGTTTGAAGAGTTTCTCGCCCGCAAGTTTGTGGGAGCCAAGAGTTTCTCGCTCGAAGGGGCGGAGAGCCTGATTCCGTTGCTGGATATGGCGATTGAGAAGCTCGGGAACGACGGAACCAGAGAAATCGTGATCGGAATGGCCCATCGTGGTCGTCTGAACGTTCTTGCCAACATTATGGGCAAGAATCCGCGAGCGATCTTCCGCGAATTTGACGATGCCGATCCGCAGCTCTATCTCGGACGCGGCGATGTGAAGTATCACCTGGGTTACAGTTGGGACTGGCATACCTCCAAGGGGAATAAGGTCCACCTGTCCCTCTGCTTCAATCCTTCCCATCTGGAATTCGTCAATACCGTTGCGATGGGACGAGTCCGGGCAAAGATGGACCGGTTCCAGGACTTCCGCCGTGAACATGGAGCCTGTTTGCTCATTCACGGGGATGCGGCCTTCGCTGGGGAAGGGATTATTCAGGAAATGCTCAATATGAGCGAGCTGGAGTCCTATTCCGTCGGCGGGACGATTCACGTGATCGTCAACAACCAGATCGGGTTTACCACGTCACCAGAGGAAGCCCGGTCCACGCAGTACTGCACCGATATCGCCAAGATGCTGCAGATTCCGATTTTCCACGTCAACGGGGAAGATCCGGAAGCGGTGGCACAGGTCCTTCATCTAGCGCTGGACTTCCGCAAGCGATTCCAGCGCGATGCCGTGATCGACATGTACTGCTATCGTCGACGCGGACATAACGAGGGGGACGAGCCGGCGTTCACTCAGCCGGTGATGTACAAGGAAATCCGTAAGCGCCCCAGCGTTTATGAAGGCTATCTGGAGCACCTCGAAAAACTCAAGGGGGTGACTCGGGAGGAAGCGGAAGCGCTGGTCGAAGAACGTCGGCAGAAACTCGAAAACGAACTGACCGAAGCGCGACGGACGGATTATATCCGCTGCCTGGAGCACTGGGGCGGGGTCTGGTCCGGATACCACGGTGGGTCTGCAAGTGAAGCGGATCATCCGGAGACAGGCGTCCCGGTTGAGGTGATTCGGGAAAATCTGACCAAGTTGACCCAACTGCCGGAAGGATTCACTCCGCATCCTAAAGTGGAACGTCTGCTTCAGCAGCGACGCGATATGGCAGAAGGGAAGGAGCCTCTCGACTGGGGGGCAGCAGAAGCGGCTGCGTTCAGCACCATCCTCGCGCAGGGGCGTCCGATTCGCATGAGCGGGCAGGATGTCCGACGGGGAACCTTCAGCCATCGGCACGCATTCGTCTATGACTTCGAAACGGGCGAGCCGTTCAATACCTACCTGAACGTTGCCCCGGATCCGGGACTGGTGCGGATTTACAATAGCACCCTCTCGGAAGCAGGCGTTCTCGGCTTTGAGTACGGCTACAGTCTGGACTGCCCGGAAGGTCTGGTGATCTGGGAAGCACAGTTCGGTGACTTCTGCAACGTGGCTCAATGCATCATTGACCAGTTCATCACCAGTGCCGAAGACAAGTGGAATCGGCTCAGTGGTCTGGTCATGCTGTTGCCTCACGGGTACGAAGGGCAGGGGCCTGAACATTCCAGTGCCCGACTGGAGCGGTTTCTGAGTCTGGCGGCTGAAGACAATATGCAGATCTGTCAGCCGACCACACCGGCCCAGATGTTCCACCTGCTACGGCGTCAACTCCTTCGGAAGTGGAAGAAGCCACTGGTGGTGATGACTCCGAAGAGCTTGTTGCGAAATAAGGAGTGTGTCTCCACGCTGGATGAACTGGCGAACGGCCATTTCCAGAGCTTCATCCCTGATCCGACCTTTGATGGGATGAAGGGGGTCAAGCAGGTGATGGTCTGCAGTGGAAAGATCTACTACGACCTGATCGAACGCCGTCGGCAAGGGAATTACGACGGAGTGATGATTGTCCGGATCGAAGAGCTTTATCCGTTCCCATCCAGCGCTCTGAAGAAGTTCTTCGCCGATCTCGATTCGAAGACTCCGTTCCTCTGGGTGCAGGACGAACCTTCAAACATGGGGGCGTGGCCATATATTCGGGCCCGCTTTGGGGACAAGTTCCTGAAGCGATTCCATATCGAACGGGTTTCACGTCCGCGATCGGCCAGCCCGGCCACGGGATCGAATCACTCGCACCGTCGCGAACAGGAAACGTTGCTGGAAGCGGCATTCTCAAAATCAGAACGGAAAGCCACGGTGAAGGAAGAGTCCGTCGCCCCCGCGAAGGAGCCGGTATAACACTCTCCCTTCCAGTGGGATTCGTCTGACGAACGAAATCCCCGGCATTGAAACTTCTGACAAAGCAAACGGCCCCGAGCGTTATTGACGTTCGGGGCCGTTCTCTGCGCTTGCAGAATCGGGACTCAACGACTTACTCCTCGAGTTCTTCTGCCAGTTCGCACCATCTGTCTTCGGCTGCCGTTAACTCCGCGCTGACAGCGGTAAACTCTTCGTGAAGTTTCAAGGCCAGATCGGGATCGGTGGCTGTCATCAATTTGTCGTTGAGTTCCTTCTTCTGTTGATCCAGACGGTTGATCAGCTTCTCCAGATTCAGCTTTTCCTTGCGAAGGGCGCGATCATCCCTCTTTGGTGGGGCCGGGGCCGGCTGGTCACTCATCTTGCGAGCGGTCGATGGCATGGGAGCGGCTCGCGTTCCTTTGCTGGCGGCCCGTTCCCGTTCTCCCTCTTCAATTTCCTTGTTCACAGAGTACAGATAGGCCTCGTAGTCCCCGCCGTAGTTCCGGACCTTCCCATCACGAACTTCAATCACACAGGTGGCCACGTTTTTCATGAAGTGGCGGTCGTGGCTGGTGAACAGAACGGTGCCCTGAAACTCCAGCAGAGCATTTGTCAGAGATTCCACCGTCTCGACATCCAGATGGTTTCCGGGTTCGTCCAGCACGAGAATGTTGGCTGTCCCGAGCATCAAGCCCGCCATGCAGAGCCGTGCCCGTTCTCCTCCAGAGAGAACCGAGATCTTCTTTTTTGTATGCCCTCCGCGAAAGAGGAGAGCTCCCGCACCGGCAAGCAGCTCCTGAGTTGTCGTCCCCGGCTTCGCAACACGATCCAGATACTCAAGTACGGTCATGTCAGAAGGAAGGCTGGTGTAGACGTGCTGGGCATACACTCCAATCTCGCAGCCATATCCCCATCTGACTTCCCCGGAGATCGGCTTGAGAGAATCCACCAGTGTCCGGAGGAGCGTCGTCTTCCCTTGGCCATTGTCCCCAACGATGGCGGCCCGTTGTCCATGATCAATCTCAAGATCAATCCCGCTGGCAATGACATGATCTCCGTATCCAATGGCAAGGTCCTTACAGCGGACAGCTGGTCCCTGACGCGGTTCGACACGAGGAGCCCGGATCTGGGCGACAGGATCGTCGGCGGCGATCTCGATGGTCTGGAGTTTTTCCAGCTGTTTCTCGCGTGACTTGGCGCGGGCAGCAGTGCTGGCGCGGGCCTTGTTCTTGTCGATGAACCGCTGCATCGCCTTCTGCTTGGCGATGATGGTCTGATTGACCCGTTCATCGTGTTCGCGGCGATCTGCCTGATACTCTAGAAACGCTTCAATCGGCCCGGGGTACATCGTCAGTTTCCCACGGGTCAGGTCGAGAGTGTGTGTGCAAGTCGCTCCCAGAAAGGCACGGTCGTGGGAGACAATCAGACAGGCCTGATCGAACCCCTTCAGGAAGTGCTCCAGAAGAATCTGCGTTCGAAGGTCGAGAAAGTTGGTCGGTTCGTCTAGCAGGAGCAGCCTTGGCTCGTGCAACAAAAGGGCTGCCAGTTTGACGCGGGTCTGCCATCCGCCGGAGAGTTTGGAAATGGGCCCATCGAGGTAGGCCCCTTTAATTTCGAACTGTCCGGCGACCTCGCCACACTTCCAGTCTGGCTGACCCGAATCCCGCATCAGGAACTCCAGGGCAGTTTCGCCCGGCAGAAATGGGTCATGCTGCCGGAGATATCCAATACGCACACTTGGGGCCAGACTGACGGAACCGCTGTCCAGCTCTTCCTCCCCCAGCAAGACCCGGAGCAAGGTGGATTTTCCCGCACCATTACGGCCGACGAATCCGACCTTCACTCCGTCGTAAAGGGTCAGATCGGTGTTGTCCAGCAGCACCTGATCGCCGTAACTTTTGACGGCACCACTCATTTGAAGAAGGACACCCATTTCGTCGTTTTTCCTTGTCCGGACGCCTGATCCGCGGAGATCGTAAACCGGGGAATTGTTCCGGTAAAGCGGGGCATCGTGAACGGAGGTTTGCTAAGGAGAAGTTTCACCCAACCTGATGACCCAAAGAGCCTGAAAGGGTTCGTTTTCCGTCGACTGACCCATTGGGGAAGCATCAAATCTCATTCTGCGAGTGCAGTTTGAGCCGATTTTCTTATGGAAATGCCCTATTTCTTGGCAATGAACCCAGATTCCTCTCGATTCCAGTCCCCGGAACCGGCTACCTTGCATCAACCCGGGGCCGGGGTGAATTGCAGCGACACAATGTGTCCCTTCAACAAGAACCGGAATCGATGTTTTACGGGCTCGCGCTTTCGGGGAATCCGGAGTTTTCGAACGTAGCGAAAACATTGTTGCGGAATCGGGACCTTAGAGTCAGTTGAACGTTTCTCTATGCGATTGACTCCACTGCCATCAGACATTCCGGAGATCCAGAGTGATCCTCGCGGGGACATGGGCGTCGATCCTGTGACCGGCTGCGAGCCTGCCGCTCTTCTGGCAAACGAGGAAGAAAATGATCTTTCGATTGTCACTCCCGCGCCTGAAGAGCAGACAAGTGTCCCGCCGGAAGCTCCCCTGATCCACACCATCGGATCGCTCGTCGGCATCACGATGCCGTTCCTGGGGTTACTGGCGGCGATGGTCTACAGCTGGCAGCATGGCTGGCTCGACTGGACTCAACTCTCGATCATGATTGTCGGGCAGTTACTCACTGCGCTGGGGCTGACGCTGGGGTATCATCGGCTGCTGACTCACCGTTCGTTTTCGACGTACTACTGGGTCCGTGTCTTCTGGATGATGATGGGAGCGCTGGCCCTTCAGAAATCACCGATTGAATGGTGTGCCACGCATCGAAAGCATCATGCTCTCAGCGACAAGCCGGGGGACCCGCACACTCCGTATGATTACGCACCCGGATTCATCAACACGATGAAAGGATTCTGGCACGCGCACGTCGGATGGATCATGACCGGCCACATCATCGCCACGGATCAGAAGCGATACGTTCCGGACTTGCTTCAGGATCCAGTTGCGGTCTGGATTCACCGCTACTGGGAAATCGTCTGGTTCCCGCTGACCTTTATCATCCCGACCCTCGTTGCCTGGGGGATTACTGGGACTGGAGAAGGGGCCCTTCTCGGGTTTCTCTGGGGGGGATGTGCCCGGGTGTTTATCGTGCAGCACATTACCTTTTCCGTGAACTCCATCTGCCACATGTTCGGGCGGAAGGAGTATCACTCAAATGATGAATCACGGAATAACTTCATCTGTGGGATTCTGAGCGCGGGAGAGGGTTTTCATAATACACACCACGCCTTTCCAACTTCGGCACGGCATGGGCTGGAATGGTGGCAACCAGATCTGACGTGGTACGTCATCAAGCTCCACGAGCTTTGCGGACTGGCCTGGGATATCAAGCTCCCCTCAGAGGAACAGCGTCAACGCAAGCGAATAGTCACTCAGGACTCTCAGTGATTGTGTGATTGTTGATGCCTTCGTGAAGAAGACGAATTGGCTTCCAGGAGAAACAAGCGTGCTCAGATTTCTACGGGCGTCCCGCACAGCCACAGCACCAGTTGCTCCAGTTGAAGTTGTTCAGGCAGACGGCTCCCCCCTTTGAGTCCATAATCAGCTTTGGCCAGTGTCTCCAGAATCAATTCCGCGCGCTGGCGTTTGATTCGTCGGAGGTAGCGCTCCGCAGCAGGGATGTCCCGAGGGAAGACCCCCGCCTCTTTCAATGCTGGCTGAAGGGCTCCTGTCTTGCGTGAAATTTCGGCGGCGATGGCGAACTTGCGAAAGACGTAGTTAATTCCTCCGAGAATCTTGGGACCCGGTTCTCCTGAATAGAGCAGTTTCCCGAGACACTGGAGTGCTGTTCCCGGGGAGCCATCCCGGATGGCATCGATCATTGCCCAGGTGGTTTCACCCTTCCAGCCTCCGACCAGTTTTCGGACATCTTCGGGAGTGATGCTGGGGGCTGTCCCCACATAAGACGCCAGCTTTGACAGTTCCTGTTCGAGAAGGCCCATGCCAGTTCCCGCGAGTTCGACCATCAGCGCCGCTGCGTCCCGGCTGAGCTGTTTTCCATATTCCTCCTCGGCTCGTTGCGAGAGCCAGTTCGTCAGTCGAACCCCTTCCAGTTCGCTGCAGTCAATCTCCAGACCATCCGACTCAATTTTCTTTGCCAGGCGGGTGTTCTTTCGCCATGTTTTGACATCCAGCACCAGAACGGCCCGCTTGCTCGGCTTCTCGGCGTAGTTCTCCAGCTGGGCGCGGTAGTCGGAAATGAAATCATCCGCATCTTCCACCAGCACCAGCTTCTGGTCGGAAAACATCGAGACCATCTGAAGTTCGTCCCGGATCGTTTTGTATTCGAGATCCTTTCCGGGATAGCGGACCAGTCCGATGGAGTCCTGAGCATCTGTTCCAAGAATTTCCTGCGTGAGGAGCGATAGCGACTGGGTTTTCAAATGCCGTTCCGACCCGTGGAGCACGACGAGACCCACTTTGCGGGCGGCTTTCGGTTTCCGGGCAAACTCGGTGGCGTGCATGGTCTCGGCTTGACTCAGATTGACGCAATTCGGGATTTCGCAATACAGTCTCGACCCCGCAGGGAAGGTGTCAGCGTGCATTCGGCACACTGTTCATAATGTACCGTGACGGGGGGACATTGGCATCCAACTCCGCCGACAAACTTCCGTCACGAAAGCGCTTCGCCCAGCTGTCCTGCGCAAGATGTCTGTCTGGTTTACTTCAAAACACCGGGAGTCATGTTGATGAATTCGACAGACCTTCTGCCGGTGGTGACGGAGAAGCAGGAATTTCTTTGCCCGCTGGAGAACCGGACCA
>Ga0065721_10051641_pt1 | contig 14018 bp, 12 predicted proteins | sample Mesricmetagenome_FD_59108 | JGI IMG/M metagenome (GOLD analysis project Ga0065721, IMG submission 59108) | Mesophilic microbial community from rice straw/compost enrichment Sample: eDNA_1 v2 (version 2) | ecosystem: Engineered > Solid waste > Grass > Composting > Bioreactor | place: USA: Davis... | reverse complement strand
TGAACAGACCCTCGCTGCGTTCGTCTGAGCCCCGCATCGTCCCCTCGCCGGCCACATTCTCCACGACCGGAGAGAATCACGACCAGTCGGCCGTGCACAGCCTTTTTCCGCGTCCTGTTAGAGCTGGTCAAGGTGGTCAAGCAAGTTTGTGCGGCTTCCTGCTGGCCGCAGAAAGAAGCGCCGGTGAGCGTGTCTGAAACTTTGGCAGCGTTGGACGCGCGCCGCTGCGCGGCCGCGAAAACTCGTGAGATGATAATAACACGCTTTAAGCTTGATTTCCCGTTTGACAAAAAAAGGCCTAGCGCTCGACTATGCCGTACCAACATGGCCATGACTGTGCCTGGTGTAAGTTGCCAGTCATGCCATCTGCCTGGCTCGGATTCCGTAAGGGGGTGCCATGAGGACGCCAATCTCTGCGCCGCGGGGTAAGGAACAGCTGGTGAGCCATCTGGCGGCGTGCGCCAGGTCATACAGTGCGGCGCAACTGGCCCGATCGAATGCCATTGATCAGGCGTCGCGAGCGAGCGGCCGTGGCACTCCGGGCACGCGCCGGAGCGCCTATAGCGTGTTGCAGGACCTGAGTGACCGAGTTCGTTTGGCGGAACGGCAGCTCATTCGGGCGATCGCGGAAGCCGCCGAGACTCTAGCACCGAATGAAATCGAAGCAGTTGTCAGGCGTGTCGATTCCAGTGAGTTGCCCGATGGCGCGTTGGTGCTGGTGCGTTCGACCGTTGCGGTTCCCGCCTGAAGCAACGCCGCCGTCATCAAGCCATTCGTGCCCGGTCGTGGGTCGCTCACCAGGAGCAGGCAGCCGCGCATCAAAGGACGGCAGTTGGCGTTTCCAGGTCGCTTCGGGCGACGAAGACGATGTGATCTGGCGGTAAGCGGGCGACCGTGGGCAACGTCCAGGCATCGCCGTGGGGCATGACCCAGGTCACGTCATAACTGCCTTGCTCGCCGGATGGGCGGAGGTCGGTTACTAGCCGCCAGGGTCCGTTCGGCGCTGTGGCGAGCAGCCACGCAGCCGGGCGATTGCTCAGTGCAGCGTAGGCGTTTAGGGCCATCGGATCGTGTGACGGCATCAGCCCTGGTTCCTGGTGGCGCGATGCTTCGACGATCTGAACTCCTGGTCCGCCGTATAGAAACCGGATGCCGGCGGCCGTAAAGGCGGCCATCATCCTGTAGATCATCTTCGGCCGTGTGGTGCCCGTGCCTTTCTCGAAGCTCTGAACTGTGCTGCGCGACACGCCAGCTGCATTCGCAAGATGCTGCTGATCCCAGCCGAGCAGAGTCCGGGCGGCAACGCATTGGCGGTCGGTGATCGGCCGCTCAGGTGTGTCGGCCGGCCGCCGCATAGGGGGCTGTTTCAGGCTCATAGCTCGAAGCTATCGGCTTAAAAATCAGGCTTCAAGCTTGAAGAGGCCCTTTGGGAAAAGTGGATTTCCGCTTGGAAAAGGAGCGGAGAGCGGTCACCTTCAATTCAAGCCTGTAAGCTATGCAGATTTTCAGCCCGTTCTCAACGCCAACTTAGCAATACCCGCGATTCTTGGCGACAGGGTATAAGTCAAAGGCCTGTTTACGGCAGAGCGCATTGATATATGTAACTAACCTCACATGACATTTTAAATTATCATATTCAGCCTAAGCGGTAATCCGTTTGTGGCTTCTTGATTGATCAATTATCAATTTACCAGTTAGCGCATTCTTGTCTATGGGGATATGAATCAGTCGTCGGCGTTTTATGGGCAAGCGAAAACTGCTCATCGTTTCGTGCTGGAGCGCGTATTGAATAAGGGCAAGATGGTTCCGTTATCTAAGCTGTTTCGCATTAGACTGGCTACATTCCGACCCATTTGGGGAGATGGAAAATGGAAGAAAGATCAAATAAAGATGAGCTCGATCGTTTGAGTGAATTAGAGATTCAGATAAAACTGAAGACGCTCGAAAAGCTAAACGCAGAAATATCCGAGATTGGCCGGAGATCATCTACATATGAAACCGTTTTTGAAAAGAGGTGGAAGTTTGTTATCGGTGTGGTTGCGCCCTTGGCGACGGCGACGCTAGCTGTCGTAGCCGCTTACATCTCATTTCATTCGCAGGGAGAAGTTTACGAGAACAATCAAAGTAAACGTATTGTCGAAAGGCTTACGCATGCAGATCACGCGGTAAGGTTGAGCGCGATTGCGTCGGTGCCAAACCTCTCACAGCGGTGGAGGGATGAAGCGCTAGATACTCTTGTCCGAATTGCGTTATTTAAGAATGATGATGAGCAACTAGAAGCAGAAAAAGCCCTTGTTGCTATAGGCGGCGATCGGACAGCGAGTTACATGGAGTACCATGCAACATCAGAAGATCTAAAAGTAGCGACTGCCGCTCTCGAAATAATAGGGCGGATAAGAGCGAGAAGGTCGTTGCCTTATCTGCTTTCAGCATCCCAAATGCCGTATACCGAATATGCAAGCTATGGAAAGGCCGGTCGCGCGACTGGAATACTTGCTTACTGCTATAGCGACGCGGTGGCGGCGAAGATACGAGAACTCCGCTCGACGGGTTTTGACAATGATATAATACCTCTACTGGATGCAGCTTGGCTATTGGACGATGCCTCGGTGAATGAGGTGCTGAGAAAATTGCTTGCTTCTTACTTCATTGAAGGGCGTTGGATTGGTATTTATGAGTATGAAATTTACATCAGGATGTTGTTCCAAATTTATGCAAGCAGGGCCACCGTTGATGTCGCTGAAAATGAAATGCTGGCCTATGAGCTTATGAGCAAATCAAATGACAACGACTCAAAGGTGATATCCGCTATATACTTGCTTAAGTCAAACCACGACCGTGAGGCTCGCGAGTTTCTCATGACAAAACGGTCGTTCAGTTTCTTTTTCGACAATGCCGGTTTCTTCCGGCCGCTCAAAACCCTCGTCGAGAAGGATGCAGAAATTGCGAGCATGATTCTTAGTGATATTCTAGAAGAGGCGGAAAAATGGTCCCAAGGAGTTGCCGAGTATGAATCTGAACGACCTGACGAAGGGCCACTGCCGCCTCCACCTCCTGAATTTAGGGCGCGCGTGGAGCGCGGTCTTGTCATTTCGTCCATTGAAGGCTTGCACATACGAGAAAGCCTACTGGAAGCTATCGCAAATCAACCTAATAACCCCTTCTACATCGTTTCTGCGATTATTCTCTTTAAGCAAAGCCCGTCAATTGCGAAAAGGACGCTAGCTTTTCGTGCCGCCTCGGATAGAGTTCGCACACTTCTTCTTGCTGAGTCGGATAATGATGATGACAAATTGGAAGCAATAAAATTTTGGAGCTCAGCCTTGGTCGATCAAAAATCCTTTTATCATGATGAATTGGAAGCCGATACCTTGAAAAGAAACGCCGAGGAAGCCTCCAGTTATTTTACGCGAGTGCCCGATAAGGTTCAGTATGCCGCAATGTCGGACAAAATAGTCTCAATCTCCAAAGAAAGAGGTGACGTATTTAATAGACCAGAAGATTTTAAAGACATATCAGACAATGCCGTTCTAGCTAAACTATTGCATGCCAATCAGCGTAAGTTAAATAAAGATTATGTCGTTAATAGAATCCAGGAGATCTTTCGTGATGGCCGTGCAGAACCCGAAGCAGTTAAGGTGTTGCAGGACATCGGGTATGAGGATGATGCTCGCCGTATCATTTCGAGCTTGGGTAAGCAGCCGGAGGAACACGGATTCTATTATGTCTTTGATTTCGACAGCCAAGAAGGTAAGCTCAGGGCGTTGTCAGCCGTGATGGCCTTTATCGATCGACCCTCACCTATTGACCACGTGAAAAATATTGCCATTCCGAGGGTGGTTTTCGATATGAGCAATCTGCGGTCCACTGACGCCATAGTCGACGACACAAGGCTCAACTTTAAAATGCTTGAAGCATGGTGGCACGCTTACGCTCGTTATGAGCCAGCATCTATTTGTGGGAGGGGCAGAGCGGGCTAAGGGTAAGGCATGGGACTACCTGCTCGATCTGAGTACGTGGCATCGGTCCTTGGTAAAGTATAGTCGCATTCAGTTGCCGAAGTTGGTGAGTTTAGCGAAGAATATTGAACTTCTCATGTTACATCGATGTGACTTGACTATGCCGCGCAATGGTGGATTGTGGCGCAAGAACTTCGGCGAGCGCCGCGCGACTACGAGCGATGGCACGATCGGTCTCCTTCATCAGTGCATCCCAGTCCTCTGCGGTGATGATCACCTCCAGTTCTGGCAAGGGAGAAGGCGGCGGAAGGGGAGGGCGGGGGGTATCCCGGTCGGATTGCTGGCTGGTCAACACGTCATCGAGCTTCCGCCGGCGACGGCCGACCGGGCGAGGACCGGCGGTGTTGAGACGAATCGGGGCGAGCGTCTCGAGGCCATAGAGGCGGCGCGTGCGTCGTCCGGTCAGCTCGGCGACCGCGCCAAGGCTGGCGAGCTCCTCGCAGATGGCTCCGGACTGACGCAGAGACAGGCCCAGAAGGCCAGCGAGACGGGCTGGGCCAGTCAGCGGCTGGGCGGCGATGAGATCGAGGGCACGCGCGATGCCGGCGCCGGAACGCACGGCCCGCCGCCGTGGCTGGGAAGCGCGCGACTTCAGCGCTTCGCGTGCCGCGGCCCAGGCCTGCTCCAAGCGGTGGAGCCGTTCCAGCCCGTCGTCCGCCTCACGCCCGACAGCGTCGACGAAGGCGGTCAGCCAAGACGAGCCGCGGCTCCCGGCGTGCAGCACTCCGAGGGCGGCCGCGCCGGTCAGGCCGGTGAGTGGGCGGCGGGAGAGCCCGCGGCTGGCGAGCAGATGCGGAATGGCGGCGCGGGCCGGCCCGCGCTCGCCCCCGCTTTCCAGCCACCGCCACAGCCCGGCGCCGGCGGCGATCAGGGCTGGAACCCCGCTTTCGGCCCCGAGCGCCCGGTGCGCGTCGCGCACCGCGCCCCCGGCACCCTCTTCGTCGTCCAACGAGGCCGCGTGCCAGGCGTGCAGATCCAGCGCGTGGGCGAGCGCCAGCACCTGCGGCGCGCGATCTGCTGGTGACAGGCCGGCGGCGACTTCGGTGGGGCGTAGCCCGGCGGTGAGCGCGGCCAGCCGGTGAGCATCGACGAGATGGCCATCGACGCGGCATTCGCGGACCACGGCAGCAAGCCGCTGGTGCAGCGTCCAGGCAGGCGCCAGAGGGTGTCCGTGCAGCGCCTGGTCGAGGGCGCCGATGCGGCGGGCGGTGTCCTCAATGGCCCGCAGCAAACCCCAGCCCATGACGCCGAAGCCCGGCAGAGCGGCCGGCTGTGGGGCGCGTCGGTGCGCCTTGCCCCTGGGTAGCGGGGTGTCCGAATGGTCGAGAATCATCGTCAAAAGCTAGGTCCGCGCCCGGTGAATGAGCCGATTTCGGAAGGATAATAGCCTTACCCTTCACAATCGCAAAATCTCGTTCGCGTGGCTCGAATTAAACCACCGATAATGGCACTTATGGGAGGTTTAACCGTGTCGTTGTCCCAATGCACGGATTGATGAGAACGGCGGTCCGCCACGGCGGAAAAAGCGTCCATTGCGAAAATGGGACCACACAAAATGGCCTGTAATTGTGAGAATCTGACCTCAGTTGATGATAATTTCCGCAATTTTCGGATGCCGGACCAGCCTGAACGGAAGGGTTCTCTGTCGGAATCTCGGTCGCAATAACGTGAACTGGTGCCTGTTCCCGCTGTCGTTCCTTCCTCAATAGTCTTTACTGACGCCCCCAATAACCTTGACCGGCGCTCCGATCTGGCCGGACCGAAGCCTCACGCCATTGGCAATTCAACGCCCCGGCCGGAGGTCCCGGACCGGCTGTGGGACATGCGCGATCACCCGCAAAATTTTTCCGCTGATTTTCAACCGCCCGGTTGTTCCCCAGCGCAAGGCTTGAAAATCACGGGGGGTGGCGGTACGGCTTACGCGGTGGTCCGGCTTCCCGAACGAACTCAGGGCCGGATACGCCCCGTGGACAAGAGAAGGCAGGGCCCATGGCGCTCATCGGCTACGCGCGCGTCTCCACCGAGGACCAATCGACCGAAGCGCAATTCCTTGATCTCAAGAAGTTCGGCTGCACCGAGATTTTCCGCGAGAACGCGTCGGGCGCCGACCGCGAGCGCCCGCAGCTCAAGGCGGTGCTGACCCGGGTCAAAAAGGGCGACACGCTGGTCGTCGTGCGCATCGACCGCTTGGCCCGCTCGCTCGCCCACCTGCTCGAGGTCATCGACGCTCTGGAGCGCCGGGGGGTGGCCTTCAAGTCGCTCGGTGACCCGATCGACACCGGCAGCCCGCAGGGCAAGTTCACCCTGCAGATCCTCGGCGCCGTGGCCGAGTTCGAACGCTCCCTGATCCGCGAGCGGACAAAGGCCGGCGTGTGGGCCGCCAAGGCGACCGGCAAGCAGCCGGGCAACCCCGGCCTGATCGCCAAAGACCCGCTCACCCGCCGACGGGTCGTCCGGGCGCGGGATGACCAGCGGAGCGAGCGGGTCGCCGCCGGCGCCAGTGAGTTCCTTCCCATCGTGCGCCGTCTCCGGCCGGCCCAACCTTGGGACCGCGTCGTCGACGTCCTCAACACGGCCGTGAAGAAGCGCCCCGGCGACAACCCGGCGCCGTGGACGCGCGACGCGCTGATCCGCGCCGTCCGCCGCCTCGTCGCCGACGGCTTGGCCGATCCCGCCCTGCTGAAGGCTGCCCCGCGCCGCTCCAAGAAGGCGGTGGCGCAGGACAAGCGCCTGGTGGAGCTGGTCGCGACCATCCACAACGCCGCCGATGGCGACAAGCCGACCCTCACCCGCATCGGCCGACAGCTGGAGCGCCAGGGCGTTCTCACCAAGACCGGGGCGCGGACCTGGGCGCCGTCGAGCGTCAAGGTCCTGCTCGACCACGCCCGCGAGCGAGGTTTGCTCGACCAGGAGGACGGCCCCGCGGTGGAGTAGGCGGTCACGCCGGCCACCGCGCTCCGGCTCCTCGCGCGGTGAGGCTTCGGCGCACGGCATCGGCTTCGGGGTCGAGCCAGGGCAGCGCGTTCCCGTCCATCCAGTCGGTCAGAACCGATCGGGCCCGTTCCAGCGCAAGCGCCGCAGCCCGCATGCGGCGGAGCTTGAACCGGGGTGGCAACGCTTCGTAGGAGCAGGCCCGCTCCCTGGCCGTGGGCGGGGCCACGCCCACATCGGCCCACACCTCGGCGATCCCCATACCACGCGGCGAGCCATCGGGCACGACGTGGGCCAGTTCCTCGATCACAGCCCGAAGCAGTCGAACCCATATCCCGCCCGCGATCCGGCCGGTCGCCGTCTCGACGATGCCACGCGTGACCGCTTGATGCGTCGCGCGATCCAGCCGCAGCAGGTCCTCCTCCGGAGGCGCGCGGCCGAAAGGCCGCTCCTCCATGACGTCCCAGGTGCGGCCTGGCTGCACCAGGACGCGGTTCAGGAAGGCCCCGTGCAGGGGGCAGGTCAGCATCCAGGGCAGATACCAGGACAGACGCCGGTACGGCGCATCATCCGCCTCCAAACAGGCGCTGCACGCCCATTGCTCTGTCCAGGTCCGGTCGATCCACGGCAGCGTCTTCGTTTTGACGATCCGTTCATCGGGCCCGGTGATCAACCGCGTGCCGGCGACATAGGTGGCCAGGCACGCAGCCGGCGGAGCCACGCCGTCGAGGAGAAACGGCACAAAGCCCGACAGCGTCATCGCCCGGATGCGGCGCGGTGCTTGCCCGGTTTTGCGCGACAACCACGCGACCAAGTCGTCCGGCGGGTCCTCATCGAGAGTCACGTCGGTCCCCATCGCCGCGGGACCATCGCTCCCGAGCAGTTGGTCGCCGGCCAGCCCATACTCCTGGCCAATTCGGGCCAGCCAGCTCGACAGGCTCTCGCCCGGTTGGGGCGGCGGAACGACCGGCCAGGGCCGGACGGCCGCGAAGGAGCTGTCGGCGGGTGCGCTCATACGACGGCCGGAAGCCTGATGTGCTCGATCACGTCGGTGGCGGTGATCCGCTCCTCCTCCGACTGAACCGCGCGGACTCCGAGTTCGATCAACGTCTCGAACACGGTGGCGGTCACCCCTTGGCTGTGTGCGGCCAACGCCTTGACCGCCCGAGCGGTCAGCACCGAGGGCCGGCGCAGCGGCAAGGAGCGCAGCACGCCACCAACCAGTGCATCAAACTCCTCGCTCGGCGCCCAAATCGGCAGGTCGATGAACCGGAACCGGCGGGCGAGCTGGCGGTCGTGCAGCAACGCCTCGCGGGCGTCCTGGGTGCCGAACAATACCAGGGGAACCTCCAACGTGTTGGACAGATGGCGGATGACCGCCAGCATGGTCCGCTGCTGCCGGACCGTCCCCATCAGCATGTTGTGAGCCTCGTCGATGACGATTTGCCGAACGTCCATCAGGCGGTAGAGATGGACGATCCGCTCCGCCATGAGCGGAAGCTGCATGCGTCCGGTCAGGGGTGGGGGCGTCGATGGCCCGCAGCAGCTCCGTGTAGAACCACTTGATGTCGCACAGCGGCGGCATCTCGATCCCGATCACCGGAGTCCGCCGCACACCCGTCGTTCGGGTGGACACGGGCGGATGATCCCGTAGGTGCTTTCGGACGATGGTGGTCTTGCCCTGGCCGGGCTCGCCCCAGATGAGCAGGTTGAGCTTGATCGAGCCTCTCGGCCGCTCGAGCTGCTCGGCCATCAGGTCCAGCAGCGAGCGGCAGCGCGGATACTCCAGGAACCTGCGGGAGCGCATGGCCGCGATGCGCTCCGCCGCCGGACGGTCGATGACCGCACGCGCCGAGGCCGCGAGATGCTCGTGGACATCAGTCATCCCAGTCCTCCGTGTCGTAGAAGGGCAGGTTCAGCGGGACGTCGTCCTCGTCCTTTTCCGCGCTGACGGTGCCGTCGATCGCCTTCGGCTTGTCCGGCGCCATAATCGGCCGAGCGTCGCGGCGGCCGTCGCGCGCCAATTCAAGCCGCGCCCGCCGGCTACGGCCGCGCGCCTCCTCCAGCGCCTTGCGGCGGGCCAGCACCATGGCGAAGATCATGTCCTCGTCGACACCCGCGCGCCCCTGTCGGCGTAGCGCGCGCGTCACCGCCTTCAGCTCCCATTTCGAGATCGCCGGGCGCCGGAGGTTGCGGTACGCCACCTCGAGGAAGTCGCCCGCCAGACCGCGCACGAAGATCTTCGAGAGATCGGCCGGGTCGTAGTGGACCGTCACCCGGGTCTTGTCGTGCAGAAACGGGATGAGAGCGTCATGCCAATACCGGACGCCGAACAGATGGACGCCGTCCCGCTGCACGCTGCGCTCCTCGAACGGCAGGAAATCCCGGTGGAACGCCCGCAGGTCCGCCGGCATCCGCAGCGCCCGGCCGGCCGTTTCGCTCTCCCACTTCGCCAACGGCGCCGTGCCAATGCCCTCGTGAAACGTGGCGTGATGCTCCAGGATGATGGTCGCCACCATCCACTCGATTTCCGCCAGGGTGAGGCAGGCGTTGCCCTCGGCGTCGTAGGCTCCGCGCTCCTGGACGTTGGAGAAGGTGGTCCCGTCGAGGAGATGGATCTCCTGGGACAGGTGACCGATGCGGCGCTCGACATGCCCGCCCATGTGCGGTGTGGCCGGCGGTCGATGGAGCACCGCGATCCCGTAGTTCTCGCAAGCGCGGGTGAACGCCTTGGAGTGGAATTCCTTGCCGTTGTCGACGTGGATGACCTCGCACAGCCCGGCGACTGGCCACCGTGGCGGAAGGTTCCGCGCAGCCAGCCAATCGCTCTTGTCCATCACGGCATGGGCAACGCAGGCGGCCACGCTGGCCACCGAGGGCGGGTCGAACGTCAGGAAGAAGCCGCAATACATGCGGGTGCGAACATCAACCGCCAGCGTGATGAAGGGGCGCCCGATCACCTCCAGCGTCTCCGGTTCGATGGCCATGAGGTCGCAGGGCGTGTGGTCGATCTGAACGATCTGCAAGGGCCGCTCGGCCTCCAGAGCCCCCCAGATGGGAGCGAACTCGTCGCGGGCTTTCTTCGCTCCGGACCGGCGCCTTGCCTGCTCCCGTTTGCTGACCGCCGCCAGTCGGAGCTCAACCGTTTCGCGCGCCGGCTTCGGCACCCCCTCCGTCTTGCATCGGGCATGGATGCCCTTCACCAGCTTGGACTTTTTCGGCTTCAGAAGCCCCAGATATTGGGTCTGGATCTCCTCCTCAATGATCGCTTCCACCCGCGGATCGAGACGGCGCGTTCCCGTCTTGCGGCCGGGGGCCTTCGGCAGCAGTGATTGGGCCCGCGGGTCGGCCTCGTAGGCCCGCATGAGCCGGTAGAAATGCTGGAGCGAGACACCGAGAGCGTCAGCGGCCGCAGCAAGTTGCTCTCCTCGCGCGCCGTAAGCCAGCCGTTTCAAGACAAGAGGCCGGATGGCTTGCTCACGCTCCCGAGCCATTTGCCAGAGATTGTCGGGCACCCTGGTCAAATCGCGCTGCGGCTTCCGGTGCTCCGACACATTTCACCTGGTTAGCTCTGCAATTCTAACCAGGATAGGTCTGATTTTCTCATCATTAACCCGTCAACGCCGAGCTACACCCGTTGCGGCGCCTTGACCAATTTTCGCCTGATTAACCCAGCAGCGACAAAATCGGTTCAAAATCCCGGCCGCGAAGCCCCCGCAGAACTGCAGGATGCCCCATGGCTCTCGTCGCCTACGCCCGCGTCTCCACCGAGGAGCAGTCCACGGACTCGCAGTTGCTGGCTCTTAAACAGGCCGGCTGCTCGATCATCTTCGAGGAGCACGCCTCTGGCGGCGACCGCGACCGTCCCGTGCTGGCCAAGGCGCTCGCCAGCCTCAGGAAGGGCGACACGCTGGTGGTCGCGCGCATCGACCGGCTGGCGCGCTCGCTGTTCCACCTGCTGGAAGTGATCGACGGCCTGGGTCAGCGCGGGATCGCCTTCAAGTCGCTGGGCGATCCCATCGACACCACCAGCCCGCAGGGACGCTTCGCCCTCCAAGTCCTGGGAGCCGCCGCCGAACTGGAGCGGGCGCTGATCCGCGAACGTTCCATCGCCGGGCTGAAGGCGGCGGTTGCCCGGGGCAAGGAGCCCGGCAACCCCGGCCTGCGGCGGCGGGACCCCGCGGCGCTGGAGAAGGCCCGCCAGGGCCGCGAAGCCGCTCGCGACGATCTGGTCATCACGCACGCCCAGGACTTTCTGCCGACCGTCGAGGCCCTGCGACCGGCGGCGCCGTGGGATCAGGTGGTGCGCGCGCTGAAGGGGCAGGGGAGGACCCGGCCGTGGGATCGTAAGCCATGGACGCCCAACAGCCTGATCCGCGCCGTGCGCCGGCTCGCCGCGGTAGGACTGGTTCGTCAGGACGTTCTCGATCCGGCGCCCAAGCGGGTCGACAGCGACGATCTCGTACTGATGGTGGCGGGGTTGGCGCGGGCCGAACCCGGCATCACGCTCGATGGCATCGCGCGCCGACTGCAGGGCATGGGACAGCGCACGCCGCGCGGCGGTCTGCGCTGGAGCCGGTCGTCGGTGAAGAACATGCTGGACCGGGCCAAGGAGCAGGGGCTGGTACGAGACGCGGGGGCCGCGTAGCGGTTGGTCCGCCGCCTACGCTGTGGGCTGGTGGGAAGACCGTCATTTTGGTCAGTCCCCACCCTCATGGCGTCCGACAAACCCGGCGCGATTCACCCTGGGCATGGAAATCGCTCCCCAGCTTGTGGGTGATTGAAAGTGTCGGGCGTCTTGGCAAACTAGGGCTTGCCTGCAAAGATCAGAGCCATAGAAGAATCGCTGCGATGGTGATCATAGCGAGATAGTTGACGGCGCGTTTCTCGTAACGGGTGGCGATCCGGCGGAACCGCTTCAACTTGTTGATCAGCCGCTCGACGCGATTGCGTTCGCGATAGGCGTTGCGGTCGAAGGTCGGGTCCGGTCGCTCATTGCTCTTGGTGGGGATCACCGACTGGATGTGGCGACGCCGCAGAGCGGAGCGGATCACACCGCTGCTGTACGCCTTGTCGGCGGCCAGCCGGTCGGGCTTGAGGCGTGGTCGCCCGCGGCCCCAGCGCCTGATCCAGCCCGTTTCCATCAACGTGGCAAACGCTTGGCTGTCGTGCACCTCGCCGCCCGTCACGGTGAAGATCACCGGCTTACCGAAGCCCTCGGCGCGGATGTGAACCTTGGTCGAGAAACCGCCGCGCGACCGCCCGAGCGCCTCGTCATCGGAGCGCCGTTCGGTTTTCCGGGCACCGGCGGCGTGCTGATGAGCACGGACGATGGTGCTGTCGAGGAAATGCAGAGACCAGTCCACTCGGCCCTGCCGGTCGGCCCGTGCCTGCAAGGCTTCCAGGATGCGCTGCCAAATCCCGGCCGTGCGCCAGCGATAGAACCGGCTCGACACCGTGCCGACCGGCCCATAACACTTTGGCAGGTCCTTCCATGGTGCGCCGGTGCGGTTGATCCAGAGAATGCCATTGAGGATCCGGCGGTGAGGGTGATTTGGCCGCCCAGTACGCGGCTTCTCGGGGGGAAGCAACGGCTCCAGCCGCCGCCACTGTGCGTCCGTCAGGTCAAAGCGTCCCATCCGATGCAGATGGGGAGTACGGCGCGAGGGTCGGATCGTGAACGCTTTGCCACGGATGACCCACCCAATTCCAGAGCATCCGTTCGCCGCTCGCTCAACCATCCTCCGAGCGGCGGAGAGCGCCCTCTTCCCGCGCATCAATGCGCTCCTCCGTAGTGTGCACAACCCCTTCGACTCTCTCAACGCCATCATGCGTCCGCCCGACGGTCTGATAGATGCGGGTGAGGTTGCCCTCTAGGGCCTTGAGGTTTCGTCGCACATCGGCCTGAAGAGCCTTCGACCGTTCAACGGCCGTCGGCGCGCGTATTCCGTGCGGCGACACGCTGTAATGATGCTCCAAGACCAACCGAAGCCAGTGTTCAACCCACGCCCCGACGGAAACCCCGTCCTTGGCCGCGACCTCGGCGACCTGCCCGACCAGAGCGCCCTCCGGGTCAATGCCCTCCAAGAGCCAGCCACGCGAGGATCGGCGCTTCGTCACCATGGCAACCTCCTTGCTCCGCGTGGCGACCTTGGGCGGGCAGTATGACACGCGAAGGGTGGACGGCTGCTGCCGAAAGCGGGGTATCCGAAGGAACCACCGCAAGACGGCTTGGTTTTTTGGCGATGAGCATGGAAGGCATTCCTGTGCCCAAGCTCCTGGTTCAGAGTGCTCGCGAGCAGACCGCCCGGCTGCTTGAGGAGAGCCGCTTGGCTCGTTCCAGATCGGCGGAGTTGCGGCTCCACTCCCAAGACCTGCGGGCGCGTACTCAAGCCCTGCGGGCGCATACCGCCTTCGCCCGGGACGGTGCCGCAAAGGAAATTCTGCGCGCGAGCTTCGTCTCGGTGCTGTCTGAGCCGCTTCCTGAACGCCTACGCAACGCCATGTCCGGCGGCCCGCCCATGAACGATACTGATCTGAACTCCGAAACCGCAAAGCTGAACCAAACAGCGCAACGTGCGAAAGAGTTCTCTCGGCAGGCTGCCAATATGGCTGGAGAGTCCCGCAAGCAGTCTGATAAGGCCCATCGGCGAGCGCAGCAAGCGCATGATCGTATGGCGGATGCGCGCCAGCACACCGAAGGCATTCACACCCAAGAAGAAGCAACGTACCAGGCCCCTGATGATGCGCATTATCAGTTGAAACGGGACCATAAGACTGCAAGCAAGCAATAGAACTTTCGCACCCTGGCAGGTGCCGCAAAGGCCATTTTGCGCAGAACGGGCTTTGGGAAAGCTATGGGCCAACAGAGCGGACAGCCCCCGGCAGACTTCCAGAATGGGCGCTCAACCCGCTGCACCTTTGCAGACGCGCCGTAGACCAGTAGCGACTTCAGGAACTGGGCCCCCTTTTGGAGAGGGAGGTCTGCATGTCGGCTGATGGGGAGAGCGTTTCCCTGCGGGTGATCGATCCGCGGAGGGACGTGATGAGGACGCCGGACGAGGTTGC
>Ga0065721_10051639_pt1 | contig 14018 bp, 12 predicted proteins | sample Mesricmetagenome_FD_59108 | JGI IMG/M metagenome (GOLD analysis project Ga0065721, IMG submission 59108) | Mesophilic microbial community from rice straw/compost enrichment Sample: eDNA_1 v2 (version 2) | ecosystem: Engineered > Solid waste > Grass > Composting > Bioreactor | place: USA: Davis... | reverse complement strand
CCGGCACGGTTTCTTCGCAGTGGTTTTTAATTCAAAAGAAAAATTCAACCGATCTCCCACACGCAGTTTCTTTTTATCGAGCTTCAGACCGGATATTTCGCAGGCCGCTTTCCCGTTTAATCCAAACAATGCATACGCTTCGCGATCCGCTTTTTTTAACAGGCCGCGACAACCATGACGAATAATCCAGTCTGTTTCAGGACTCTGGCCTTTCCACGACTTTGCAAGCTCTGTTACAACGCGTGGATGATCTTTCGCGATGTCATTCAAATTGTTCGCAACACTTTTTCTTACAAAAAGAGATGGATCATTTTTCAGATTTTCAAGAATAAGAATAATGAGTGATGGATCTTTTTTCAGCTGCGGCACCGCCATGGCCCAGGGCAACCGCGGGCGGCATCCTTCGCTGGAAAATCTTCTGACATGGGGATGAGAATGAAAACTCCATTCCAGCATGCGGGTCATCACCGTCGGTGTGTCCTGCAGCAGAAAAGGCCGGATGGCAAATTCGCAACTCACAAATTGCGTCAGGGTTTCCATTGCCTGCAGCGAAGTCTGCGGATGTTCCAGTCCATATTGTTCAATAAAATCAGGAAGAAACATATATGGGAAACTCTCTTTCACTCCTGACTCTTTTGCTTCCTCAACAATCCGAAGAATGTATTCCAACTGCTCTTCATAATTGCCGGGAAGATGCCTGTGAAGCACGGAAGCAATGTGCCGGATTCGTTGTTTCAGTTCCATGTCCTGCCATTGCCGGTCGAAAATCTGGTTGAGGAAAACCTGTTTTTTAAAACGCGGTGCAACTTTTTTCAGGATGGTGGTCAGTCCTTCGAAGAAGGTAGGACCGTACATGTTTTTAAGTGGTTCGGGCATAAAAAGGTGAATTTGCCGGCGAAGCTAGAGCGGGTGAGTGACAACCTTATGGCAGCCGTGTTCAGAAACTGAAAGAGATTGAAGAGCGGTAAAACTGGAAGCCGCTCATAACTGAAGAGCCGGTAAAAAGAAAGAAGCGGGACAAGATAAAGCGCTCGAAACATCAAACTTGAAAACCCTCACATCTCCCCCCGATTTCGTAGTTTTGCAGCTATTTTTTAAACCGTCAGGAGACCAATATGGCCAGTCGATATAAAGAGTTTAAACAACTGAATCTTCCCTCGATCGAAAAAGAGGTTTTAAGCCGCTGGAAGGAAGAACAGGCATTTGAAAAAAGTGTTGAACTGAGAGAAGGAGCCAGGCCCTTCGTGTTTTTTGAAGGTCCGCCCAGCGCCAACGGCCTGCCCGGCATACACCACGTTATTTCCCGCACCCTGAAAGATCTGGTGTGCCGGTACAAAACCATGCAGGGTTTTAAAGTGGAACGCAAAGGCGGATGGGATACCCACGGTCTGCCCGTAGAACTGGGTGTTGAAAAAGAACTGGGAATTACCAAAGAAGATATCGGGAAAAAAATCTCCATCGAAGAATACAATCAGAAATGCCGCGAAGCCGTGCTTCGTTACAAGGACAAATGGGATGACCTTACCACAAAAATGGGTTACTGGGTTGATCTCAAAAATCCTTACATCACTTTCAAAAACGAATACATTGAGTCGCTGTGGTGGTGTTTGAAAGAATTGTACAACAAGGGTCTTTTATATAAAAGTGTGTCCATTCAACCCTATTCGCCAGCAGCAGGTACCGGCCTCAGTTCTCATGAGCTGAATCAGCCCGGTACATATAAAATGGTGAAAGACACCAGCGCCGTGGCGATGTTCAAAGCCAAAAAAAATCAGGCTTCGCAATTTCTTTTTGATGCGGCAGGTGATGACGAACTCTATTTCCTCGCCTGGACAACCACACCATGGACACTGCCTTCCAACCTCGGTCTCACCGTGGGTGCCGATATCGATTATGTGATCGTTCGCACATTTAATCCTTACACGCATCTGCCGGTTCATGTGATTCTCGCGAAAAATCTGATCGGAAAATATTTCAAACCCGAAGGAGAAAATGGCGATTTTGATGGATACACTGCGGAACAGAAAATCATTCCATGGTCAATCAAAGCTTCATTCAAGGGACGGCAACTGGAGGGTCTGGAGTACGAACAACTCATGCCTTATCCAGCCAACTCTCTTGAAGCTGTTCGCAATATCACACCCGATGCAAAACCATGGCGCGTGCTGATTGGAGATTTTGTGACTACTGAAGACGGAACGGGTATCGTGCATACTGCTCCTGCATTTGGTGCAGACGACTTCAGGGTTGGAAAAAAATACCAGATCGGAATTCTGACGCTGGTTGACAAAGAAGGAAAATTTGTAGATGGCCTCGGAGAATTTTCCGGCCGCTATATCAAAGATTATAAAAACGAACCAGGATATGTTGATGTGAATGTCGACATCGCCGTGAAACTGAAAAAAGAAAACCGTGCTTTCAAAGTTGAAAAATACGAGCACAGTTATCCGCATTGCTGGAGAACCGACAAGCCGGTGATCTACTATCCGCTCGACGCCTGGTTCATTAAAACAACAGCGCTTCGCGACAGGATGGTGGAACTCAATCGCACCATTCAATGGAAACCGGAAAGCACCGGTACCGGCCGTTTCGGCAACTGGCTTGAGAACATGGTTGACTGGAACCTGAGCCGCAGCCGCTACTGGGGAACACCGCTTCCTGTTTGGAGAACCGAAGACGGAACTGAAGAAAAATGCATTGGTTCAATTGAGGAATTGAATGCAGAAATCAAAAAAGCCAATGCTGTTTTAGGCGGTGATGTCAATACGCGTTATCTGCATGATGGCATTCTTGATCTTCACAAACCTTATGTTGATGAAGTGGTGCTGGTTTCGGACAGCGGTAAACCCATGAAGCGTGAGCCCGATCTGATTGATGTTTGGTTTGATAGCGGAGCCATGCCTTATGCACAATGGCATTTCCCGTTTGAAAACAAAGAGACATTCAAACAAAGTTTTCCCGCAGATTTTATTGCTGAAGGAGTTGATCAGACACGGGGGTGGTTTTATACTTTGCATGCACTGGGAGTGATGTTGTTTGATTCTGTTGCTTACAAAACTGTTGTGTCCAACGGGTTGGTGTTGGATAAGAATGGCAACAAAATGAGTAAACGTTTGGGGAATGTGGTGGATCCATTTGACACCATCGAAAAATTTGGTGCCGATGCCACACGCTGGTATCTCATCACCAATGCATCTCCCTGGGACAATCTCAAGTTCGATCTCGAAGGTATTAAAGAAGTGCAGCGGAAGTTCTTTGGTACATTATATAATACATACCAATTTTTCGCGCTTTACGCAAATGTGGATGGATTCAGGTTTAAGGAAGCACCCATTCCAATGGAGCAACGTCCCGAGATCGACCGCTGGATCCTTTCTTCACTGCAAACATTGATCAAAAAAGTTACTGCAGCTTTTGATAATTACGAGCCAACACTTGCCGGCAGACTGATTGAAGATTTTGTAGATGAACATTTGAGCAACTGGTATGTGCGTTTGTGCCGTCGCCGTTTCTGGAAAGGAGAATATGAGCAGGATAAAATTGCAGCATATCAGACTTTGTATGAATGCCTGGAAACTGTGGTTCGTCTCATGGCGCCAATATCACCATTCTTCAGCGATGAATTGTTCATAAATCTGAATAGTGTTACGGGTCGTCATGCGGAAGGTTCAGTGCATCACGCACGATTCCCTGTAGCGAATGAATCTTTGATTGATACATTGCTGGAAGAAAGAATGCAATTGGCGCAGGATGTTTCATCGCTCGTGTTGTCGTTGCGCAAGAAAGTGAACATCAAAGTGCGTCAGCCATTACAAAAAGTTTTGATTCCAGTGTTGAATCCTGCCATGGAACAACAATTGCAGGGAGTGGAAGATCTGATCAAGGCTGAAGTGAACGTAAAAGAGATAGAATATCTGACCGATACTGAAGGTTTCATTAAAAAGAAGATCAAGCCGAATTTCCAGGCACTGGGAAAAAAACTTGGTCCAAAAATGAAGGCAGTGAGCACCGCTTTGGCTGCATTTTCCCAACATGAAATTTCTTTATTTGAAAAAGAAGGCAGATATTCAATCCCTGTAACTAGTGACGAGTTCGTTGAACTTTCTCTGAGTGAGGTCGAAATCTCCAGCGAAGACATTCCGGGTTGGACGGTGGCCAATAAAGGTTCGCTGACAGTCGCGCTTGACATTAACGTCACCCCTGAGCTGATTCAGGAGGGCGAGGCCCGGGAATTCGTGAATCGCATCCAAAAAATACGGAAGGATAGTGGTTTCGATGTCACCGACAGGATAGATGTCATAGTTGCAGCCAATAACGGCATCGGCCGGTCATTGGCTAAGTATAATGACTATATTTGCGCCGAAATTCTGGCAGATAAGCTGGAACTGGCAACCGAAATCGACGGTGGCACGGAGATAGAGGTGAATGATAACCAGCTGAAAGTCATCGTTTTAAAAAAGGGGTAAAAAATTGTATGGCTACAAAAAAGCAAAAACCCAAAAAGGCTGTGAAGTCAGCGAAGCCGGCAAAAAAGGCTCCGGCTAAAAAAGCTGCCCCTTCCAAAAAGGTAGCGGCAAAAAAGGCGGCGCCTAAGAAAGCTGCTAAAAAACCCGCTCCGGCAAAAAAACCGGCAGCAAAGAAGGCTGCTGCCCCTAAAAAAGCGGTTAAATCGGCTTCAAAACCAGCTCCCAGGCCGGTGAAAAAAGCTGCCGCCCCCGCCAAAAAAGCACCCACTCCGGCTAAAAAAGCTCCGGTGAAAACCGTCGCTGCCAAGCCGGCTGCCCAGCAACCAGTGAAGAAACCATCCGTAGCCGCCACTACACCTCAGGAAGTGAAACCTGCGATTAAACCCCTGGTGCAACCTCCGGTGAAAAAAGAACCACCGAAGCCCACGAAAATTGTGATACCAAAGACATCAACCAATAGATCAGTGAAGTACGATCCGGACTTTACACGATCTGTGTTGGATTCCCCCCAAACTCAAGAAAACACCGGCCCAACTATGCGTTATTCAGATTCAGAACTTGCAGAGTTTAGAGAGTTGATCCAGAAGAAACTGGATACAGCAAAAAAAGAATTGGCCTATCTACAGGGACTTATCACCCGTAAAGATGAAGGAGATATGGAGGATGGCCGATACATGACCATGGAAGATGGCAGTATGAGTATGGAAAGAGAGCAGTTGAGCCAGATGGCCAGCCGTCAGATCCAGTTCATCGACCATCTCGAAAAAGCCTTGATGCGAATTGAGAACAAAACCTACGGCATTTGCAGAGTTACCGGCAAACTGATCGACAAAGCCCGTTTGCGCGCTGTTCCTCATGCTACGCTGAGCATCGAAGCCAAACAAATGATGAACAAATAATCTGATTTTATTTGCTTACGAAGCCCTCAGAGCTGAGGGCTTTTTTCTTGCAGCAGTTGTAATCAGCTGTGGCAGAGTTGTTATGCATTCTGATCAACATTATGCATCGCGATGATGATGTAATTGCGTCGAAAAAACTGAACTGACAGAAAACTCTGTTGCAATCGGTGCATCCTTAATAATTTTACCGCATGACGATTGAATTCTCCTATAACAAAAAACAGGTGCTTCAGGCTTTGCGGTATCATTTTCTTTCCAAGCGTGAGATTCGCATCATGATCATTGTGATCAACCTTTTTGCACTGGGATCAGCAATTTTGTTTTATCTCAAAAAGATCGATCCGTATGCTTTTCTTTTCAGCTCCTTTTTGTGGTTTTTATTGTTGATCAGTTTCTGGTTTTTATTACCAGGTATGGTATACCGACGCAATGCAACTTTTCGTGACCATTTTAAGATGGACTTTGAGGACAATGATTTTACTGTAGGAAATGAAAGAGGTTCAAGATCGTGGCCGTGGACAGTTTTGAAAGAATTTTTGGAAACCACGCATTTCTTCTATTTGTATTTCGACAAGGCTTCTTTCTTTCTTGTACCCAAGAATGCATTTGAAGATCACGATGCCATTTATGAATTCAGGCATTTGCTGAAGGAAAAGGTTGGGAAGTAATCACAGATCTTTTTCCATGACATAGTGGGGGATGGTGATTTCTTCGAATTCTTCACCTCTTTTTCTATAGCCCATTTTTTCGTAGAAGCCAACGGCATTCTTACGGGCATGCATAGTGATTTTTTTAAAGCCGCGGTCGCGGGCCAGGTTTTCCGCAAATTGCATTAATGCCCGCCCAATGCCTTTGCCCTGGAGGTCGTTGATGACAGCCATCTGGCGAAGGCGAACTGTACCGGGTTCTTCCTCTACAAGCATGCAGCAGCCCAGCATCTGGTCGTCTTCGTATGCAGCGATGTGCAGGTTGTGTTTTTCTTTTTCCAGTTCTTCAGGAGTAAATTGAAGTCCAAGCGGTCTGCGAAGGATCTCATCCCGCAGCCGAATCATCTGCTTGTATTCTTCCGATCCGTGATCAATGATTTTCAATGCCATCGCCCATTTTTGAATGGTTCAATTTACAAATATCCGGTTATGCTGCAAACTGCAAGTTTTGTTGCTTCACTCAAAAAATTTGCACGTAATTTTACCGCCAGGATCAAAATGTGAGATAATTCAAAAACTTATATTTTTGCACCACTATAACCAAACTTTTACAAAATGTCAGACATCGCAGCAAGAGTAAAAAAGATCATTGTAGACAAACTCGGAGTGGATGAAGCGGAGGTAACCAACGAAGCTTCTTTTACAAATGATTTAGGTGCCGACTCTCTTGACACCGTAGAACTCATTATGGAATTCGAGAAAGAATTCAACATCTCCATTCCGGATGAACAGGCTGAGACCATTACTACTGTAGGTCAGGCTGTTTCTTATCTTGAAGAGCACGCAAAGTAAATAATCGATTTGTTCCTTTGGAACTCATAAACTATTCCGCCTTCCGGTTGCACGTGCATCAGCGAAGGCGGTTTTATCTTACAAAATCCTTCGCAGCCTATGCAATTTAAACGAGTTGTGGTTACCGGAATGGGTGCATTAACACCCTTGGGGAACTCGGTGCCTGAATACTGGAATAATCTTCGCAACGGTGTCAGCGGCTGCGATTTCATCACGGGGTTCGACGCTTCCAAATTCAAGACTCGTTTCGCATGCGAGATCAAAAACTTCGACCCCACCAATTTCCTCGATCGCAAGGAAGCCCGCAAGGTTGACCGCTTTACTCAAACCGCCATCGTTGCCAGCGACCAGGCTGTTAGCGATGCTGGCATTGATAAAAACAACATCGACCCCGATCGCGTGGGCGTTGTGTTTGGCAGCGGTATTGGCGGACTGATAACCTTCCAGGAAGAAGTGATCAACTTTGCAAAAGGAGATGGAACTCCTCGTTTCAATCCTTTCTTCATTCCTAAAATGATCCTCGACATTGCGCCCGGACACATCTCCATGCGTCATGGATTCAGAGGTCCCAACTTTGCTGTTACCAGTGCCTGCGCTTCATCTACCAACGCAATGATGGAAGCCTTCAACCTCATTAGAATGGGCAAGGCTGATATTATTCTTACCGGCGGATCGGAAAGTGTTGTCAGTGAAGCTGGCGTAGGCGGTTTCAATGCCATGAAGGCTCTCAGCGAACGCAACGATGATCCCAAAACTGCTTCACGTCCTTATGATAAAGACCGCGATGGCTTTGTAATGGGAGAGGGCGCCGGTGTTCTGGTGTTTGAAGAATATGAACATGCCATCAAAAGAGGCGCAAAAATCTATTGTGAAATTGCAGGCGCAGGTGCTACTGCGGATGCGCATCACATAACCGCACCCCATCCTGAAGGACTGGGCGCCAAAAATGTAATGATGGCAGCTCTTGCAGATGCAGGCATGAAAGCTACCGATATTGATTATATCAATACACACGGCACTTCCACACCATTGGGAGATATTGCGGAAGTGAAAGCTATCCTGGATGTATTTGGTGAACATTCATATCAGTTGAATATTAGTTCTACCAAATCCATGACAGGTCACTGTCTGGGTGCAGCAGGTGTGATTGAAGCCATCGCCTGTATCATGGCGGTTCAGAACGATATCGTTCCACCTACCATCAACCATTTTACGGACGATCCCGAACTGGACCCCAAGCTGAATTTCACTTTCTGGGAAGCACAGAAAAGAACGGTCAATGCAGCATTGAGTAATACCTTCGGCTTTGGAGGTCACAATGCGTGCATGATCTTCAAAAAATACTCAGCCTGATTTAAATAAGGTTGCAGGAACGTTTGCGCAAGAGGTCAGGGGCAGCCCGACTGTCCACGAATTCCGGACCTGCTTGTAGCATCTGCCATAAAAAAATTGTAGTTTACCATTTGTGGATTTTTGGAAGTCATTCTATAAAAAGAAAGAACCTGTCGATCCTTCCTTCAAAAAACAATTGAAGGGAATACTGGGATACACTCCCGGCAATACTTCTCTTTACAGAACTGCCCTCACGCATCGTTCCGTTAAAGACACCATTGACGAAAACAACGAACGCCTCGAATACCTTGGCGATGCCATACTCAGCGCACTGGTTGCCGACTATTTATTCAAACGTTATCCTTACAAAGAAGAAGGTTTTCTCACCGAGATGCGCAGCAAAATGGTGAATCGCCAGCAGCTGAACGACATCGCTGTGAAAATGGGATTGAAAAAAGTTACCGTCTACAATAAATCGGACGCTTCCCTCAAAACCAGCCAGATTTTTGGTAACACACTCGAAGCCCTCGTTGGCGCCATCTACCTCGATCGCGGTTACAAAAAAACCAGTCGCTGGGTGAATGAAAGAATCATCATTCCCCACATGTTTGTTGAAGACCTTGAACTTCTCGAGATCAACCACAAGAATAAATTGTATGGCTGGGCCAACAAAAACGGCAAGCACCTCGAGTTCGAAACCATCGGCGAATCCATGGAAAATGGCCGCAGGCTGTTTACCATCGCCGCCGTAATCAACGGAAAAGTCATCGCCCAGGGCAAAGCCTTCAACAAAAAAGACGCTTCTCAAATTGCTGCCCAGCTCGCTGTGGAAAAACTCGGCATCGTGAATTCCGACTCTCCCTCCGATATTGCCAGCTAACCCCCCGCAGTGTTTTTACTTAGTTCGAAATAATACCATTTCTAAGTGTCCGGAATGACGATTTCAGGGAATTTTTCAGGGAGTTTTACCACAAACCGCCGGCTTTTTCGTCAGAATCTATCGTTTTTTACCGATCCCCTTATTTTTTGCTAAAGGAAACACTTAGGTTTTTTAGAATGACTATCAACGTTTTACGAAGAAATCGTAAAAATATGTGTGGTTTTTACCGCGAAAAAGGTAAAAACACTTGCAACTCTACGATGTGGCGTATACATTTGCTCTCGCTAACAAATCAGTAAGCAAAACCCCTTAGAAAACTATAACTGATTTATTTAGCAACCCTAAAAGACTAACTAAATGTTCCGTACCATGAAAAAGTTCTACCTCTTCGTCCTTTGCCTTTTCCTGTTCAATACCCTTTTTGCAGGTAACATAGTAGGCACAACTAACAACGGCTCCTGGCAAAGCAACGGCACCTGGAACCTGAATCGTAAACCTCAAAGTGGCGACACCATCACCATCCCCGCAGGCAAAACCATTGTCGTGTCAGGTCAGATTTCATTAAATAACGTATTTCTCAAAGTTCATGGCACTGTCAAGTTCTCTGGCCTTCTGAGCTATCTGAGCCTTGACGGTAATAGTAAAGTGCTGGTTCAGCCCGGTGGTAAAGTGCAGTCAACAATTGACTTGCTTCAATACCTGATTCTCGGTGGACAAACCATCTTCTTTGCAGGTGAGGTTACAGGCCCCCGCCAGGCCAGTGTAGGATCAAACGGCTTCCAGTTCTTTGATCCCCTTCCTGTAAAATTCATCGGATTCAGTTTAACACGCAGAGACAAGGACGTTCTCGTACAATGGTCAACTGCTGAAGAGGTGAACGCTTCCATGTACGAACTAGAGCGCAGTCTTGACGGCCGCAACTGGGATGTGATCGCTTATGTAAGTGCGATCGGCAACAGCTCGGAGGTAAATAATTATTCTTATACCGATAAGAACATGACATCATCCGTGGCCTACTATCGCATTCGCCAGGTTGATGTTGACGGAACCTTTACCTATACAGATATCAAAGTAATTCGCACAGAAAATAAAGCAACGGCCAATGTTGTCATCGCTTCCCTGCCGCAAAAAGTGATGCTGCAATTCCCTGAAGAAATTAAAGGCAAAGTGATCGTTCGCTTTGTAAATACAGCCGGTCAGGTTGTTGACCAACAGCAACTGACAAACCCGGTAGGACAGGTAATCCTGAACTCAAAGGTGACCGGAATGCACATTATTTCCCTGAGCAATGGCCAGGATCTGAATATTGCCAGGCAGGTCATTCTCTAAACTCGTTTTTTTAGGCGTTGAGGAATAAGACCCTGGGTTTCTACCCGGGGTTACTTTTTTTCCTGGCAGAGCTCTACCAAAACGCCATGTGTATTCTTCGGGTGCAGGAAGCAGACCAGCTTGTTATCGGCACCCGACTTGGGCTCTTCGTTCAGGAGGATAAAGCCTTCTTCTTTCAGTCTCTTCATTTCGGCATGAATATCTTCCACCTCAAAGGCGATGTGATGAATGCCTTCACCCTTCCGGTCAATATATTTTTGGATCACACCCCCGGGGTCTGTGGACTCCAATAATTCAATTTTTGTTTCACCCTGGCGGAAAAATGCCGTATTTACCTTTTCGGAGGCTACCGTCTCGGTTTTATAGCACTGACTATTTAACAGTTTTTCAAATAGAGGAACGGAATCTGCAAGGGATTTTACTGCGATTCCGATGTGTTCAACTCGGAGCATGGGGGTTGTTTTACGATTTAGGTAAAATTAATCCCTAAAGCTTAGGTGCGATCTTCAATAAACAGGCTATTTGCGGTAAATTTGTCCATTGAACGAAAACGAATAGAATTATATGTTGAAACTCCCCATTTACCTTGACCATAACGCCACAACTCCCTGCGATCCCAGGGTGGTGGAAGCCATGCTGCCTTATTTCACAAATAATTTTGGAAATGCGGCCAGCAGGAATCACCCGTTCGGCTGGCAGGCAGAAGAAGCGGTTGATTATGCGCGCGAACAGGTTGCTAAACTGATTAACGCCGATCCCAAAGAGATCATCTTCACTTCAGGTGCTACCGAAGCTGATAACCTGGCGTTGAAAGGCATATTCGAAATGTATGCTTCCAAAGGAAACCATATCATTACCTGCAATATCGAACACAAAGCAGTACTGGATACATGCAGACATCTGGAGAAAGAAGGTGCTGAAGTAACCTATCTCGAAGTGAATGCAGAAGGTCTGGTAACTCCCGAGCAGGTGGAAGCAGCCATCAAGCCGAACACCATCCTGATTGCGCTGATGTATGCGAACAATGAAATCGGCACGGTGATGCCTATTCGCGAAATCGGCGCCATCGCTCATAAACATGGTGTGTTGCTGTTTACCGATGCTACGCAGGCAGTAGGAAAAATTCCTGTTGATGTGAAAGCAGATAACATTGACCTTCTGGCAATGACAGCACACAAAATGTATGGTCCGAAAGGTGTTGGTGCATTGTACGTAAGAAGAAAAAATCCTCGTGTGAAAGTTACCGCTCAAATGGACGGCGGCGGCCATGAAAGGGGAATGCGTAGTGGTACGCTGAACGTTCCTGGCATTGTAGGTTTTGGAAAAGCCTGCGAATTGTGCATGCAGGAAATGCAACAGGATGCAGAACGTTTGAGCAAACTGCGTGACAAACTTGAAAGCGCATTGCTGAAACTCGAAGAAGCTTATGTAAATGGAAGCCGCGAACATCGCCTTCCTCATGTGAGCAATATCTCCTTCAAATATGTGGAAGGTGAAGGTCTCATGATGGGCTTCAACAAAGACATTGCACTGTCTTCAGGTTCTGCCTGCACATCAGCTTCGCTGGAACCTTCTTATGTTCTCAAGGCTCTGGGTCTTGGTGATGATCTGGCACACAGTTCGCTCCGTTTTGGATTAGGAAGATATACAACTGAAGAACAGATCGATTACACCATCGAGCAGGTTTCAAAAACTGTAAACAAACTCAGAGAAATGAGCCCGCTTTGGGAAATGTATAAAGAAGGCGTGGATATGAATTCCATCGAGTGGCAGGCACATTAATGATGAACAAAAAATTATTTGAAATAACCAGAAACCTAAACTTAATAATATGGCATACTCAGATAAAGTATTAGACCACTACAATAATCCGAAGAACGTTGGAACGCTCGACAAGAGCAAACCCAATGTTGGTACCGGACTTGTTGGTGCTCCCGAGTGCGGCGACGTAATGCGCCTGCAAATTGAGGTGGACGAAACAACAGGAGTGATCAAGGACGCCAAATTCAAAACTTTTGGATGCGGTTCCGCTATTGCTTCCTCTTCTCTCGCCACCGAATGGCTCAAAGGAAAATCTATCGACGAAGCAGTGAAGATCGATAACATGGAGATCGTTGAAGAACTCAACCTGCCTCCGGTGAAGATCCACTGTTCCGTACTGGCCGAAGACGCCATCAAAGCAGCGGTAAATGATTATCGCAAAAAGAACGGACTTCCTGAACTGAAGTTCGAAGAGAGTGTAGTTCACTAAAAAGTAAAAATTAGAAAGTGACCAGTCGAAACGGGGAGACAATTTTAGCTGCACGTTTTTGACTTTTGACTTTTGATTTTTGAATTTGAAAATTTATGGTCGCAGCAGATAACGCGATATACGTAAGTGATAAAGCGAAAAACAAGATCCTGCAGTTGATGCAGGAGGCTGGCATCGCTAATGACCCCGCATATTTCGTAAGGGTCAGTGTGGTGGGTGGAGGATGTTCAGGTCTTAGCTACAAGCTCGACTTCGACAACGAATCCAAACCCATGGACCAGGTGTTTGAAGACAATGGTGTGAAAGTCGTAACAGACCTGAAGAGTTTTCTTTACCTCGTGAATACCACACTTGATTTTTCTGATGGTCTCAATGGCAAGGGTTTTTATTTCAACAATCCGAACGCCAGCAGAACCTGCGGTTGTGGCGAAAGCTTTGCCGTGTAAAAATTGCACAACTTTATATCCATCCTTCCTGTTACAACAGGAAGGATTTTTTTTGTCCGCACGCGGGATTTTAATCGGAAATCACTACTTTTTACTAATCAAAACAGGAGCATGAGCACAGCCACCGCCGCTGCACTAATTCACCTCGAATGTATTGATGGCCGGGACGATCATTTCAAAGTTGAACTGGCCCCGGGCGACAAAAAGATATTTGGTGGCACCGATGAAGAATCCATCACAAAACTCAAAGAGCTGGAACATCAGGGCGGTGTTGTAATTGTAACCAATAACAATGGACGTCTGTTTATTGACGCTACAGATTGTCCGGTTCCGGTGAAAATTAATGGCACTATCATCTCTCGCGCGGAACTGAAATCGCACGACTTACTGAAAATAGGTGAAACCATCTGGAAATCCACGCACCCCGGTGTGGAAGAACCAATTACCGAACCAAACTCCGGACGAACTTCATTTACCAAAAGATTCGGCGATATTCTGGGGCTGGAAGAACTCAGGGATTTCAAACTGAGTAATCTTTTTTCCGAAGTATTCAAAAGACATACACTGGAAGAAACGGAAGAACAACTGGTAACAGGCACTACACGTCACACACCTTCATTGACAGATATCGAAATCAGTTGGGCAAAACCATGGTTATTTTCCAGACTGATTGTATTAAGTGTGGTTCTTACCGTGTTGCTTACCGCGGGCTACAATATGTTTCAGAATCCCAAGCTCGTTCCGGGATTGATTTTTATTGGAACATTTGTGATGCCACTCGCAACCGTTATCTTTTTTATGGAAGTGAATGCGCCGCGCAATATTTCTATTCTGTTGCTGTTGATCATGATCTTTACCGGAGGTGTAGCCTCGTTGTTTTTGACATTGCTTGTTTCTGAAAATGTGCAATGGTTGT
>Ga0065721_10051640_pt1 | contig 14019 bp, 12 predicted proteins | sample Mesricmetagenome_FD_59108 | JGI IMG/M metagenome (GOLD analysis project Ga0065721, IMG submission 59108) | Mesophilic microbial community from rice straw/compost enrichment Sample: eDNA_1 v2 (version 2) | ecosystem: Engineered > Solid waste > Grass > Composting > Bioreactor | place: USA: Davis... | reverse complement strand
CCTGCGGCAGGCCGGCCAGCGCGGCCACCATCTGGCCGGTCTGGTTGGAGTCGTCGTCGATGGCCTGCTTGCCCAGGATCACCAGCTGCGGCTGCTCCTTGTCGATCAGCGCCTTCAGCAGCTTGGCCACGGCCAGCGGCTGCAGGTCTTCGCTGCTCTCGACGAGGATGCCGCGGTCGGCGCCGATCGCCATCGCGGTGCGCAGCGTTTCCTGGCATTGCGCCACGCCGCAGGAGACCGCCACGACCTCGGTGGCCACGCCGGCTTCCTTCAAGCGGACCGCCTCTTCCACGGCGATCTCGTCGAACGGGTTCATGCTCATCTTCACGTTGGCCAGGTCGACGCCCGAGCCATCGGACTTCACACGGACCTTGACGTTGTAGTCAACCACGCGCTTGACTGCGACGAGTACTTTCATGCGCTCACTCCACTGATTGTCAGAAATTTGGTTCGCTCGCCATTATAACCACCGGGTCGGCGGCGCCCGGAATTTTCGAACGACCGTACTATTTTATAGGCAAAGAATTGCCGGGCATAGCCCGGCAGGCGATTTCGGTCGATGACTTCGCCGATCACTGAGCCGCTTGTTGACCGGTATTGTGCCGCAGAAAACCCTTCACGGCACAGACGTGACGGCCGGTTTCGAGGTTTTGTTCGATACCCGGCCGCACGTGCGGGGCCCCCGGCTTACCAGGCCGTGATCACCGACTCCTTGAACGTCCTGGTGACGTAGTCCTTGATCTCCGGCGAGTGGTAGGCCTTGATCAGCTTGGCGACCCACGGCTTGTTCCTGTCGGCCTCGCGCACGGCGATCAGGTTGGCGTACGGACCCTTCGGACCTTCCATCGCGATCGCGTCCTTGGTCGGCGACAGGCCGGCCGATTCTGCGTAGTTGCCGTTGATCGCGGCGGCATCCAGGTCGTCCAGCGAGCGCGGCAGCTGCGCGGCGTCCAGTTCGACGATGCGGATCTTCTTCGGATTCGCGACGATGTCCAGCGGCGTGGCCTTCAGGCCGGCATCCGCACGCAGCTTGATCACGCCCTTGCTCTGCAGCAGCAGCAGGCCGCGGCCGCCGTTGGTCGGATCGTTGGGCACGCCGACGCGGGCGCCCTGCTTGAGCTGGTCCAGCGACTTGATCTTCTTCGAGTAGACGCCCATCGGGAACGTGACGGTGTAGCCGACGTTGGCGAACTTGTAGCCGCGGTCCTTCATCTGCGCCTCGAGATACGGCAGATGCTGATAGCTGTTGGCGTCGAGGTCGCCGGCGGCCAGCGCGGCGTTCGGCTGGATGTAGTCGCTGAACTCGACGACCTGGATATTGAGGCCATCCTTGGCGGCGACCTTCTTGACCTGTTCCATGATCTGGGCGTGCGGACCGCCGGTCACGCCGATCTTGATCGGCTTGTCCTGCGCCACCGCGGCGGTGGCGAGGCTGGCACCGAGCGCGGCGCCGATGATCCATTGCAGCAGGCTACGACGTTGCATGTCTGACTTCCTTTGCGATGCGTTCTGGGTTGAGTCTGGGATAAAGCAAAACGAAACGGGAAACGAAACGATACCGGCCGATGCCGATGCCGACGAGGCGCTCAGCGATGGCTGATCCGGCGGACCAGCCAGTCGCCGAAGCTCTGCACCGCCTGCACCAGCACGATCAGGATCAGCACCACTGCCACCATCACCTCGGTGATGTAGCGCTGGTAGCCATAGCGGATGCCGAGGTCGCCCAGGCCGCCGCCGCCGATCGCGCCGGCCATCGCCGAATAGCCGACCAGGCTGACGAAGGTGATGGTCAGGCCGGCGACGATGCCGGGCATGGCCTCGGGCAGCAGCACCTTCCAGACGATCTGGCCGGTGCTCGCGCCCATCGATTGCGCCGCCTCCACCAGGCCCTTGTCGACCTCGCGCAGCGCGCTCTCGACCAGCCGCGCGATAAACGGAATCGCCGCGATCGTCAGCGGCACCACCGCCGCCGCGGTGCCGATCGACGAACCGGCCAGGAAGCGGGTGAACGGGATCACCACCACCAGCAGGATGATGAACGGGATCGAGCGCACCGCGTTGACGACCACGCCGATCAGCCGGTTGAACAAGGGGTGCGCCAGCGGGCCGCCCCGGTCCGTCAGATGCAGCACCACGCCGAGCGGCACGCCAAGCAGCGCGCCGATCACGCCCGAGATGCCGACCATCACCAGGGTCTCGCCCAGCGAGGTCACAAACAGGTCGAACAGCTCAGACCACATGCTCGTATTCCTCCACCACCACGCCCTGCTCCTGCAGGAATGCCATTGCCGCCCGGACGTTCTCGGTCTCGCCGGTGGCCATGATGGCCAGCGAGCCGAAGGCCTGTCCCTGGATCTCGTCGATATGCCCGTGCAGGATGTTGAAATCCAGCCCGTAGCGGCGGATCGCCTGCGCCAGCACCGGCTGGTCGACGCCCTCGCCGGTGAACGCCAGACGGTAGACATGGTCGCGCCCGTTGCCGAGCCGGCTCTCGACGCGCTTGAGCACGCTCGGCGGCAGCTCCTGCGCGATCACGTCGCCGATCATCGCGCGCGTGACCGCGTGCTGCGGCCGCAGGAAGACATCGATGACCTGGCCCTGTTCGACCACGCAGCCGGCATCGAGCACCGCGACGCGATCGCAGACCTGCTTGATGACCTCCATCTGGTGCGTGATCATCACGATGGTCAGCCCCAGGTCGCGATTGATCTGCTTGAGCAGGTCGAGGATGGACCGCGTGGTTTCCGGGTCGAGCGCCGAGGTGGCCTCGTCCGACAGCAGCACCTTGGGCTTGCTGGCAAGCGCCCGCGCAATGCCGACGCGCTGCTTCTGGCCGCCGCTGATCTGCGCCGGATAACGGTCCTTCAGCGCCGACAGGCCCACCAGGTCCAGCAGCGGCAGCACCGTCGCCGCGATCTCGTCGCGGCTCTTGCCGGCGAGCTCCAGCGGCAGCGCCACGTTGTCATAGACGGTGCGCGAGGACAGCAGGTTGAAATGCTGGAAGATCATGCCGATGTCGCGGCGCGCCAGCCGCAGCGCGGACGAGTCCAGCGCGGTCAGATCCTGCCCGGCGACGATCACGCGGCCGGCGGTCGGACGGTTCAGCAGGTTGATGGCGCGCACCAGCGTACTTTTGCCGGCGCCGCTGCGGCCGATGATGCCGAAGATTTCGCCGGCCGCGATGGACAGGCTGACATCCCGCAAAGCGTGCACATCCCCGGTCGCACCGGGGAATCGCTGCGAGAGACCTTGCAGTTCGATCATGAGACAGAGCGAAAAGAAAACGGCAACAGCCGGGACGGGGTCTCCAGCGCTGCTGCCGCATTTATCGTTTTTGGATGTAACGGGCTATTTTAAGCGATCCGCTTCTTACCAGAAACGACTTTTTGCCGATGTCTTTAGACGAAAAAGGAATAAGGCCCCGTTTCCGAGTGCCGAGATGTCAACTCTGGATCCTCTGGATCAACCCGAACGCCAGGACGGCGGCCGCTTGTCGATGAATGCCTGCACGCCCTCCAGCGCCGATTCGTCCATCATGTTGCATGCCATGGTATGCCCGGCAAGCTGATAGGCGGCCTCGACGCCCATTTCGAGCTGGCGGTAGAACAGCCCCTTGCCGGCCGCGATGGCTGCCGCCGGCTTGGCGCAGATGCTGGCGGCCAGCTTCGCCACCTCCCCATCCAGCTCGGCGGCCGGCACCACGCGATTGACCAGGCCGCGCGCCTGCGCCTCGCGGGCATCGATCATCTCGCCGGTCAGCAGCATCTCCATCGCGTGCTTGCGATGCAGATTTCGCGACAGCGCCACGCCGGGTGTCGAGCAGAACAGGCCCAGGTTCACGCCCGACACCGCAAAGCGCGCGTCGTCGGCGGCTACCGCCAGGTCGCACATCGCCACCAGCTGGCAGCCGGCCGCGGTGGCGATGCCGTGCACGCGCGCGATCACCGGCTGCGGCATGCGCTGGATCGCCAGCATCATGCGGGTGCAGCGGTCGAACAGGCGGCGGTAGTAATCGTGCGAAGGCTGGGCGCGCATCTCGCGCAGATCGTGCCCGGCGCAGAAGGCGCGCCCCGCGCCGGCCAGCACCACGACCCGCACGGCGGGATCGGCGGCGATGCGGGTCAGCGCCTCGGTCACCGCGTCGATCAGCGCCTCCGACAACGCGTTGAAGGCGTCGGGACGTTGCAGCGTCAGGCGCAGCACGCCCGGGGCATCTTCGCTTTGCGCCAGCAGCGCACCGGCGGCTTGGGCTTGTTCGGATTCGGCCATGATCGTCTCCTGGTCTGCTGTTGTCCTGCTGCGGTGGCGCTTGCTGGAATCCGCCTTGTCGAATCCGCCTTGTCGAAACCGGCTTGTCGAAACCGCCTTGTCGAAACCGGCTTGTCGAAACCGCCGTGTTCAAACCGGCTCGTTGAAAACCCGCCCATCGCTGGGCCGGCTCGCCCTAGCGCTCCAGCAGCACCTTCAGATGCGCCAGCACGCTGCGCCCCAGCGCGCTGAGGTTGTAGCCGCCTTCGAGGCAGCTGACGATGCGTCCCTGCGCGTGCAGCCGCGCCAGCGTCATCAGCTCGGCCGTGATCCACGCATAGTCCTGCTCGACCAGCCCCATCTGGCCGAGGTCGTCCTCGCGATGCGCGTCGAAGCCCGCCGAGATGAACAGCATCTGCGGACGGAAGGCCTGCAGCCGCGGCATCCAGATGGTCTCGACCACCTCGCGCACCGCCATGCCGTTGGTATAGGCCGGCAGCGGAATATTGGCCATGTTGTTGGCCACGTGCTCGGTGCCGCTGTACGGGTAGAACGGATGCTGGAAGAAGCTGCACATCAGCACGCGCTCGTCGCCGCGAAATGCGGCCTCGGTGCCGTTGCCGTGATGGACATCGAAGTCGATGATCGCCACGCGTTCGAGCCCGTGCGCGTCGAGCGCATGGCGGGCGGCAATGGCGACGTTGTTGTAGAAGCAGAAGCCCATCGCGCGATCGGGCTCGGCGTGGTGGCCCGGCGGCCGCACGCAGCAGAAGGCGTTCTCCAGCTCGCCGGCGATCACCGCGTCGGTGGCCGCCACCGCGGCGCCCGCCGCATGCGTGGCCGCCGCCAGCGTATGCGCGTTCATTGCGGTATCGGGATCGATCGCATGGTAGCCGCTGGCGGGACTGGCTTCGTGCAGCCCGTCGACATAGCCGGGCAGATGCACGCGCTCGATCTGCTCGCGGCTGGCCGCGGGCGCCTCGCGGCGGTCCAGCAGGCCGTCGATGCCGTGCGAGATCAGATGGTCTTCGATGGCGGTCAGGCGTTCCGGGCACTCGGGATGGAACTGCCCCATCTCGTGCAGCAGGAATTCGGGATGCGTGTAGTAGCCGGTCGGCATGGGAATTCGGCGCGTTTATCGAGGCGTTGTTGGGCGCGTGGCGGGCACTTCGTCGAGTGCGCCGCTGTCTCCATCCCCGTACGTTAGCACAGCGGATGGCCCGCAACGCGATGGCCGCTCGCGGCGCCGGTCGTATCGTTCCGTGATGTTTTGCGCCGGATGCGTCCGCTATACTCGGTCCGACTTGCAAAGGACACCATGACCGAACACACGCGTACCCTGCGCCGCCCTCTGCTGGGCGCCGCGCTCTGCTCCGTGGCGCTTGGCCTGTGCGGCGCCACCCCTTCGCTGCTGGCGGCCGGCAAGCGCCGCGTCAGCTTCCAGGAAGAAGAAATCGATCCCGGCCGCTATCGCAACGGCAGCAACCCGCAGGCGGCCGCCTTCATCGACGAGATGGTCGCGAAACACGGCTTCTCGCGCGCGACCCTGAACGACTGGTTTGGACAGGCCGTCTATTCGGCCACGGTGGCGCGCCTGATCATGCCGCCGGCCACGCCGGGCCGCAAAAGCTGGCGCGCCTACCGCTCGCGCTTCATCGAGCCGATCCGCATCAACGCCGGCGTCCGCTTCTGGGAGCAGCACCGCGACACGCTGCGCCGCGCCGAGGCCGAGTTCGGCGTGCCGGCCTCGGTGATCGTCGGCATCATCGGCGTCGAGACGATCTACGGACGCGACATGGGCAGCTTCCGCGTGCTGGACTCGCTGTCGACGCTGGCCTTCGATTATCCCGATACGCCGAACCGCGCCAACCGCTCGGCACTGTTCCGCGCGCAGCTGCAGGACTACCTGCTGTGGTGCCGCGAGACCCGTACCGATGTGTTCTCGGTGCTCGGCTCGTACGCCGGCGCGATCGGCATTCCGCAGTTCATGCCGACCAGCCTGCGCGAATACGCGACCGACTACGATCGCGATGGCCACATCGACCTGCGCAACAGCCCGGTGGACGCGATCGGCAGCGTCGGCCGCTTTCTGCAGCTGCACGGATGGGAGGCGGGCCGGCCGGTGGTGTGGCGGCTGGCGCAGGACGAAGGCAGCCGCGGCATCGCGGCGGCGGCGGCCGACGGCGAACCGTGGCCGACGCGCACACTCAATCAGCTGACGCGCGCCGGGCTGCGGCTGGACGAGCCGATCGACGCGGCGCGCGAAGGCGAGACCGGGGTGCTGGTGGTGGACCTGCCGACGCCCGATGCGCCGACCGAGTACATGCTCGGATTGCGCAATTTCTATGTGCTGACGCGCTACAACCGCAGCTTCTTCTACGCGCTGGCGGTCTATCAGCTGGGCGAGGCCGTCAAGGCCGCGATGATGTAAGGACCGATCGGTCCGGCCGGCGCTGCTGTGGTTTCAGCGGGCAGCGCCGGCGTTCATCGGCTGGGGTTCATGACGCAGGTTCGTTGACCCGCGTTCATTGCCCCGGATGATTGCCCGGGATTCATGCCCCGGGTTCATGCCCCGGGTTCATTGACCCAGGTTCAGGCGGGGAAGACGCCGGTCGACAGATAGCGGTCGCCGCGGTCGCAGACCACGAACACGATGGTCGCGTCGCGGACTTCTTCCGCGATCCGCAGCGCGACGCACAGCGCGCCGGCGGCCGAGATGCCGCAGAAGATGCCTTCCTCGCGCGCCATGCGGCGGGCCATGTGTTCGGCGTCGGCCTGGCTGACCGGCTCGGTGCGGTCGATGTAGCGCGCATCGTAGATCTTCGGCATATAGGCTTCCGGCCATTTGCGGATGCCCGGAATGCGCGAGCCTTCGGCCGGTTGCGCGCCGATGATCTGGATCGCCGGATTCTGTTCCTTCAGATAGCGCGACACGCCCGTGATCGTGCCGGTCGTGCCCATCGCCGAAACGAAATGCGTAACGCGGCCTTCGGTGTCGCGCCAGATCTCGGGACCGGTGGTCTCGTAGTGGGACTGCGGATTATCGGGATTGGCGAACTGGTCGAGGATGACGCCCTTGCCGTCGCGCTCCATCGAATCGGCCAGGTCGCGCGCGTATTCCATGCCGCCCTTGACCGGGGTCAGGATGATCTCGGCGCCGTAGGCCGCCATGCTCTGGCGGCGCTCCACGCTCAGGTCCTCCGGCATGATCAGCACCATCTTGTAGCCGCGGATCGCAGCTGCCATCGCCAGCGCGATGCCGGTATTGCCGGACGTCGCTTCGATCAGCGTGTCGCCGGGCTTGATGCGGCCGCGCGCTTCGGCACGCGCGATCATCGACAGCGCGGGCCGGTCCTTGACGGAGCCAGCCGGATTGTTGCCTTCGAGCTTGCCCAGAATCACATTGCCACGCTCGGCGTTGGCGGCTCCGGGAATACGCTGCAATTGCACCAGCGGCGTATTGCCGATGGTGTCTTCGATCGTCTTGTAGGCCATGATGGGGCGAGTCCAAATGTCGGCGCCCATTGTAATGCAGTCGTCATGACCCTGCCGCCGGCGGGGCGGCGGGCGGTGCAAGCACTGCCAGAACGGCGAAGGGCTGCGGCGCTGGGAGGCAGCGAGGCAGCGAGGCAGCGAGGCAGCGAGGCAGCGAGGCAGGATCGCCCGCCCCGCTGCCAGGTTCCTCAGACGCGCGTGCGGCCCTTGCCGAGCAGGTGGTACAGCAGGATCGCGCCGAAGGTGGCGGTGCCGATGCCGCCCAGCGTCATGCCGCCGAAGCGCAGCGTCAGGTCGCCGGCCGCAACCGTCAGCGTGGCGCCGACGGTGATCAGGTTGCGCGAATCGGAGAAGTCGACGCGGTTCTCGACCCAGATCCGGCCCGCGGTAGCGGCGATCAGGCCGAACACCACGATGGTCAGGCCGCCGATCACCGGGCCCGGAATGGTCAGGATCAGCGCACCGAACTTGGGCGAGAAGCCGAGCAGGATCGCCACCAGCGCGGCCACCACGAAGATCAGCGTCGAGTAGATCCGGGTCACCGCCATCACGCCCATATTCTCGGCATAGGTGGTCACACCGGTACCGCCGCCGGCGGCCGACAGCATCGTCGCGACGCCGTCGCCGATAAAGGCGCGGCCGATATACGGGTCCAGATTGCGGCCGGTCATCACGCCGATCGCCTTGATATGGCCCAGGTTCTCCGCCACCAGCACGATCGCCACCGGCGCGATCAGCAGCATCGCGTTCAGTTCGAACACCGGCGTGGTAAAGGCAGGCAGGCCGAACCAGCTGGCGCTGGCGACGCCGGAGAAGTCGATCGGCTTGCCCAGGCCGAACGCATTGGCGCACACCCAGTAGGCCAGATAGCCGATCAGCCCGCCGATCAGCACCGGCAGCCGGCCGATCATGCCGGGCGCGCGCACCGCCACCAGCCCGACGGCGACCACGGTCAGCAGGCCGATCCAGGTATCGAGCGCGGCCGCGCTGACCGCCTTGACCGCGACCGGCGCGAGATTCAGCCCGATCGCGGCGACGATGGCACCGGTCACCACCGGCGGCATCAGCCGTTCGACCCAGCCATAGCCGGCGGCCTGCACCACCAGGCCGATCACGGTGTAGAGCAGGCCGGCGGCGATGATGCCGCCGAGCGCCAGCGGAATATTCGGATTCGGGCCGCTGCCGGCATAGCCGGTGGCCGCGATCACGACGGCGATGAAGGCGAAGCTGGAACCGAGATAGCTGGGCACGCGGCCGCGCACGCACAGGAAGAAGATCAGCGTGCCGATGCCCGAGAACAGGATGGCGATATTGGGATTGAAGCCCATCAGGATCGGCGCGATCGCGGTCGAGCCGAACATCGCCACCACGTGCTGGATGCCGGCCAGCACGGTCTGCCCGGTGGGCAGCCGTTCATCCGGCGCAATCACGCCCTCGGTCTTCAGTGTCCAGCGCGGCAGGAATCCCGCCTCGTCGCCATTCGCCATCGTTCAGCTCCCGTTCTGAGGTGGCCGCTGGCGCGCCGCGCCCGGCCGTTCTTGGTGATGTGTTGGTGATGTGTTGTGGCCGGCAGGGCTTGCCGCACGCCGCGGCGTGCGCCCCCGGTGGCTCCCGGACCGCGCATCGCGCGCCGCCAGCCCCTTCCCTCCCCAAGGAGAGACGAACGAGGCGCCCTGCCGCAGCGCCCGCATCATACTCCCTGGCCCAGGGCCTGCGAAGCGCCACGGCGTCCGATCAGTGGCGCTGACCGGCCGCGTCGCGACATCGCCACGCCGCTGATGCGCTAGCACGAGCCATACCAGCACGGGCCGGCAGCATGGACTGAGGGCGCCGCCAGGCCGCTCAGTGCGCGGCCTTGTTCGTCTTGCCGGAACCCTTGCCGGCGGGCGAGACTGCCGCCGCCGTCGGCGCGGCGGCGGTCTGCTTGCCTCCCTTCGCCGCGGGCAGCGCCCCGCCCCGGCCGATGTTCAGCCCCTCGTTCTGCAGACGCACCACCGACTTCGGCCCCAGGCCCTTGACCCGCTCGGCCAGATCGTTGGCGTCCTTGAATGCGCCCTGCTTGCCGCGCTCCTCGACGATCCGGCGCGCCATCGCCGGTCCGATTCCCTTGACCGAGGTCAGCGCCGCCTCGTCGGCACTGTTGACGTCGACAGCGGCCAGCGCGCTGCCGGCCAGCGCCATCGACATGCCAAGACAGCACGCCAGCGCCAGCAAGGTTTGCTTGATCATGAACAGGCTCCTTCTCCGGTGACCGGAGTTCGGCTTCGTTGGCGATGCCCGGACGGGCATGCCGCCCCGCCGTCGCGACGGGGTAGGCCGAGAATAAGAGCGAGGGGAACAGTCGGCGCGCCGCGCAACAAATGTTGACGCGATTTGGCCGGAAAGCGCGGCGCCGGTTTGCGGCGATACGACAGGGAGGAAGCGGCCGCGGGGAGATCGGCGGCCGCGCGGGCTTCAGCGTGCGGGCTTCACTTGCCCAACTTCAGCCGCCGCGCTCGAGCAGCCAGCGGCAATAACGCGCCACGCCTTCCTCGACCGTATAGAACGGCGCGGTATAGCCGGCGCCGCGCAGGCGCGACACATCCGACTGCGTGAAGCACTGGTACTTGCCGCGCAGCGCGTCGGGGAACTTGATGTATTCGATCAGCCCTTCCTGCTCCATCTCCTCCAGCGTCAGTGGCGGCTTGCCTTCGGCGCCGCGCAGCGTGTTGACCACGGTGGTCGCGATGTCGTTGAACGGCTGCGCGCGTCCGGTGCCGAGATTGAAGATGCCGGACTTCTCGGGATGGTCCAAGAAGAACAGGTTGACCTTGACCACGTCCTCGACCGAGACGAAGTCGCGGCTGTGCCCGCCGGGGCCATAGCCGCCGTATTCGCCGAACAGCTTGACGGTGCCGTCCGCGCGGAACTGGTTGAAGTTGTGGAAGGCCACCGACGCCATGCGGCCCTTGTGGCCCTCGCGCGGACCGTAGACGTTGAAGTAGCGGAAGCCCACGATCTGCGAGTGCGCATTTGGCAGCGTGCGCCGCACCAGCTGGTCGAACAGGAACTTCGAGTAGCCGTAGACGTTCAGCGGCTTCTCGTATTCGCGGTCTTCCTTGAAGGTTTGCGAGGCGCCGTAGGTGGCCGCCGACGAGGCATAGAGAAACTGCACGCCCTGCTCCAGGCACGCTTCCATCAGCGCCTTGGAGTAGCGGTAGTTGTTCTCCATCATGTAGCGGCCGTCGGTCTCCATCGTGTCCGAACAGGCGCCCTCATGGAAGATCGCGCGGACCTTGCCGAATTCGCCGCGCGCGAAGCGGTCCAGGAAGTCGGTCTTGTCCAGGTAGTCGGCGATCTCGCAATCGACCAGGTTGTGGAACTTGTCGGCGCGGGTCAGGTTGTCGACCGCGATGACGTTGTTCTCGCCGCGCTCGTTCAGCCCCTTGACGAGGTTGCTGCCGACGAAACCGGCGGCGCCGGTGACGATGATGGTCATGGTGAATCCAGCAGTGATAGGAGGCGCGTCAGCCTTGCGCCGCGCCGAACAATTCGGGATAGCTGACCACGGCCGTGCCCAGCTTGCCGACCACGATGCCGCCGGCGCGATTGGCATGCTGCACCGCTTCCTTCAGCGGAATGCCGGCGCCCAGCATGGTGGCCAGCGTCGCGATCACGGTATCGCCGGCGCCCGACACGTCGTAGACCTCGCGCGCCTGCGCGGAGACGTGCAGCACTTCGGCCTCGGTGTACAGCGTCATGCCTTCCTCGGAGCGCGTCAGCAGCAGCGCTTCCAGTTGCAGCGCGCGGCGCAGGTTCTGCGCGCGGATGGTCAGGTCGGCCTCGGTCTTCCAGGCGCCGACCACATGGCGCATCTCCGCGCGGTTCGGCGTGATCAGCGTGGCGCCGCGATAGCGCGAGTAGTCGTCGCCCTTGGGGTCGACCAGCACCATCTTGCCGGCGGCGCGGCCGCCTTCGACCATGCGCGACACATGGGTCAGGCCGCCCTTGCCGTAGTCGGACAGCACCAGCACCTGGTAGTCGCCGATCAGTGCCTGGAAACGGTCCTGCACCGACAGCAGCACCTCGTGCGCCGGCGGATTCTCGAAGTCCACGCGCAGCAGCTGCTGCTGGTGCGCGACCACGCGCAGCTTGATGGTGGTATTGACGCTGCGGTCGCGGTAGAGAAACGGCTGGACGTGTTCCGCGGTCAGCAGGTTCTCCAGCATGCTGCCGGGTTCGTCGTCGCCGACCACGCCGAGCATGCCGACCGACGCGCCCAGCGCGGCGGCGTTGCGCGCCACGTTGGCGGCGCCGCCCAGGCGTTCCTCGCTGCGCTTGACCTGCACCACCGGGACCGGGGCCTCCGGCGAAATCCGTTCGACATCGCCGAACCAGTAGCGGTCCAGCATCATGTCGCCCACCACCAGGATGCGCGATTGCTGGATCTGTTCGCGAGAGATCGGGTTCCTGTTCATGAGCTTCCTTTTGGCCGGCGCGCCGCTCGGCGGCCGCACCGGCATGTTGCGTCAGGCCGCCGCCGCGGGCCGGCCGATCGCGTGATATTCGATACCGGCCTCCTGCATCGCGGCCGGTTCATACAGATTGCGCCCGTCGAACACGACCGGCGTCTTCAGCCGCCGCCGGATCTGCGCGAAGTCCGGGCTGCGGAACACCTTCCATTCGGTGACGATCGCCAGCGCGTCGGCGCCGTCCAGCGTCTCCATCTGCGCGTCGCAGAAGGTCACGCGGTCGAAGCCGCCCTCGATCCCGGCCAGGTCCTGCGCCAGCGCGCGCCGCGCCTCCTGCATCGCGACCGGATCGTGCACCCGCAGCGACGCGCCGCGCGAGACCAGATCGCGCGCCAGCACTCGCGACGGCGCCTCGCGCATGTCGTCGGTATTCGGCTTGAACGCCAGGCCCCAGATCGCGAAGGTGCGCCCGCTCAGGTCCTCGCCGAAGCGCCGCACGACCTTGTCGCCGAGCACGCGCTTCTGCGCGTCGTTGACCGCCTCGACCGCCTCCAGCACGCGCATCGGCTTGCCGCTCGCGGCCGCCGTGCGCATCAGCGCCTGCACGTCCTTCGGAAAGCACGAACCGCCGTAGCCGGCACCGGCATAGAGGAAACTGTAGCCGATCCGCGGATCGGAGCCGATGCCGAGCCGCACCAGCTCGATATCCGCGCCGACCTCGTCGGCCAGGTTGGCCAGCTCGTTCATGAACGAGATCCGCGTCGCCAGCATCGAGTTGGCCGCGTACTTGGTGAACTCGGCCGAGCGCACGTCCATGTAGAAGGTGCGCTCGTGATTTCGGTTGAACGGCGCGTACAGCGCCCGCATGATCGCCTTGGCATGGCGACCGGCGGCGTCGTTGTTGCAGCCGAGCACGATGCGATCGGGGCGCATGAAGTCCTCGACCGCGGCGCCCTCCTTCAGGAATTCGGGATTGGAGACCACCGAGAACTGCAGGTCCTCGAGCCCGCGCTTGGCCAGTTCCTCGCGGATCGCCGCCGCCACGCGGTCGCCGGTGCCGACCGGCACGGTCGACTTGTCGACCACGATCTTGAAGCCCGTCATGTGCCGGCCGATATTGCGCGCGGCCGCCAGCACGTATTGCAGGTCGGCCGAGCCGTCCTCGTCGGGCGGCGTGCCGACCGCGATGAACTGCACGTCGGCATGGTCGACCGCGGCGGCGACGTCGGTGGAGAACACCAGCCGTCCGGCTTCGCGGTTGCGCTGGATCAGGTCCTTCAGGCCGGGCTCGTAGATCGGCACGCCGCCATCGTTGAGCAGCGCGATCTTCTCTTCATCGACGTCGAGGCAGAACACATCGTTACCCAGCTCGGCGAGACAGGCGCCGGTGACCAGGCCGACATAACCGCTGCCGATGATGGTGACTTTCATGAGGACGACTCCGTGAGACGGGGCGGATCAGGCTGGACGCGGACTCAGCCGAGCGCTTCGGTGCGCCGCGGCGCGTAGGATTCCCAGCGGTTGCAGCCGGGGCACTGCCAGTAGAACAGGCGGGCGCGGAAGCCGCACTCGCGGCAGGTGTAGCGCGCCAGGTTGCGGGTGCGCAGCTGCAGCAGGTCGCGGATCGCGGCGTCTTCCTGCGCGGTGGCATCGGCGGGGGTCGCATCGGCGTTGGCGTTGGCCGCGTCCGCGGCGGGCGCGCCATTGCCTTCGGCGACGTCCGCTGTCGCGGGCGCCGGCGCGGCCAGCGCGGCGCGCGCGTCGAAATAGCGGGTCAGCGCCTGCAGCGACGGCTGGCGGCGCAGCTGCTCGCGCATCAGCGCGG
>Ga0065721_10005391_pt1 | contig 14025 bp, 9 predicted proteins | sample Mesricmetagenome_FD_59108 | JGI IMG/M metagenome (GOLD analysis project Ga0065721, IMG submission 59108) | Mesophilic microbial community from rice straw/compost enrichment Sample: eDNA_1 v2 (version 2) | ecosystem: Engineered > Solid waste > Grass > Composting > Bioreactor | place: USA: Davis... | reverse complement strand
ATCTCTCGCCTCGCTAGAGTCGTTCTTGGCGTCATGACGTTGTGGCCCGCGTCCATGCGGGCCGACGCGACGCCAGCGACGCCCGTTGTCTGGGACCTCGGAAAACTGCTCCGCCCGCCCGCGACCTTCCCCGCTCCCGAGGCGGCGCCGCGGGTCGAGGGCGTGGAGGCGCTTTGCTTCGAGGGCCTGCCCTTTCGAGGAAAGCCCACGCGCGTGTTCGCCTACTATGGCCTCCCGGAGGGAGCCACGCCGGACAAGCCCGTGCCCGGCATCGTGCTCGTGCACGGCGCGGGCGGCACCGCATTCGCAAACTGGGTGAAGCGCTGGACGGCGCGCGGCTACGCCGCGATCGCCTTCGACCACGACGGCGGCATCCCCGTCGGCAAATACAGCGCGTGGGAGCGCAACCCCGACGGCTCGGGGCCGAAACGCTCGGGCTTCAACGACGTCGTCACGCGCGAAGTGCCCGACCACTACATGTATCACGCGGTGGCCGACACGATCCTCGCTCACTCGCTGTTGCGCTCGATGCCGGGCGTCGATCCCGACCGCGTCGGCATGACGGGCATCTCGCTCGGCGGAGTCGTCGGTTCGGTCGTGGCGGGGGTCGACCCGCGCTTCAAATTTTTCGTGCCCGTCTACGGCTGCGGTTTCATTTCGGAAAACGAGCACGACGGCTCGCGCTTCATCGACGCGAAGAAATCTTGGGATGAGCCCGAGGTCGCGCATCGCGTGACGACGTGGAACCGGCTCTGGGATCCGAAGCGCTATCTGCCGAGCGCGCGCCTGCCCATCCTCTGGCTCAACGGCACGAACGACTTCGCGTTCACGCTGAGCGCCTGGCAGCGCTCCTATCGCGCCGCGCCCGGCACGCTCGCGCTCTCGCTGAAGGTGCGCATGCCGCACGGCCACAACGAAGCGGGCGAGGGCTCGGCGGAGATCTTCGCTTTCGCCGACAGCGTGTTGCGCGGCGGCGAAGCGCTCGCGCGCATCGTCGCACAGGGCGTGGACGAGGGCGTCGCGTGGGCGGACTTCGTTTCGCCGCGCCCGATCCGAAAAGCGGAGCTCCATTTCACGCGGGCGGGAGGTCGGTGGCAGGACCGTTTTTGGGAAACGGTCGAGGCCGAGCTCGGCGACGGACGCGTGCGCGCGACCCCGCCCGACGATGCGCTGGTGTTTTATTTCAACCTGACCGATGATCGCGGGCTTATCGTGAGCTCACAGCACGTGGAGCTTCCGCCCAAACACCCATGAGAAAATCGTTCCTATCCCGCGCCACGTTCCTGGTCGTGGCGACCAAGCTGTTTGTTGCCGCCCTTCCCGCGGCGGAGTCCGCCACCACGGCCCCGACGCCGCCGTCCGATCGTCCCGCTCTCGTGGTGGGGCTCGTGGTCGACCAGATGCGCTGGGACTACCTGCACCGTTTCGCCGGCCGCTACGGCGAGGGTGGTTTCAAGCGCCTGCTGCGCGAGGGCTTTTCCTGCGACAACCTCCAGATCAACTACGTGCCGACCGTGACCGCGATTGGCCACGCGAGCGTTTACACCGGCAGCGTGCCGGCGATCCACGGCATCGCGGGCAACGACTTCATCGTGCAGGCCACCGGCGAGTCGCTGAACTGCGTGGGCGACTCCTCGGTGAAACCCGTCGGAGCGGCGAAGTCCGGCGGACGCTCCCCGCGTAATCTTTTGGCCAATACGGTCACAGACGAGTTGCGCCTCGCGACCAACTTCCGCTCCAAGGTCGTGGGCGTGGCGCTCAAGGACCGCGGCGCGATCCTGCCCGCCGGCCACACGGGCACCGCCTACTGGTTCGACGACGCCACCGGCACCTTCGGGAGCAGCACCTACTACATGGAGGCGCTGCCCGCGTGGGTGGAGAAGTTCAACGCGTCCGGCGTGGTGGAGGACTACGCGAAGAAGACCTGGGATTACTTGTATCCGAAGGAAACCTACGTGCTGAGCGACGTTCCCGAAAATCCCTACGAGCGTCTCTCGAACGGCGAGTCCACCGGGCCGCTTCCGCTCGAGGTCGGGAAGACCTGGAAGGATCGTTACTACGGCGTCCGCGTGTCGCCCTTCGGCAATAGCCTCACCTTGGATTTCGCCCGAGCGGCGGCCGAGGGCGAGCAGCTTGGCAAGCGCGGCGAGACCGACTTCCTCGCGATCAGCCTCTCCTCGACCGACGCGGTCGGTCACCTTGTCGGAATCAACTCCCCCAAGATCGAGGACGTGTATCTGCGCCTCGACCAGGAGCTCGCCGCGTTCTTCTCGTGGCTCGACGAACAGTATGGGCGCGACGGATACCTGTTCTTCATCACCGCCGACCACGGCGGCGCGCACAACCCGCAGTATCTCCGCGATCGCAAGGTTCCCGCCGGCGTGTGGGATGCGAAACGGCATGTCGGCGAGCTCAACACGATCCTCGAGCGCAAGTTCGGCGAGGCGAAGCTCGTCACCGGCGTGAACAACTACCGCGTGTGCCTGAACAACGCGGTCATCGCGGCCAAGGGGCTCGACGAACGCGCGATCCGCGAGGAGTGCGTGCGCTATCTCACCACGGCCGACGGCGTCGCCTTCGCGGTCGACGTCGATCGCCTGAACGAGGCCACGTTGCCGTCGCTCCTGCGTGAGCGCATCGCCAACGGCTTTTACCGCGACCGCAGCGGCGTGGTGCAGATCATCCTGAAACCCGGCTGGTTCTCCGGCTCCGCGCTCGGCACGACGCATGGTGTCTGGAACCCGCACGACGCGCACATTCCCTTCGTGCTGATGGGCCGCGGCATCAAGCCGGGCTCGACCAAGCGCGCCACGACGATCACCGACATCGCGCCGACCATCGCCGCGCTGCTCAACATCCAGGCGCCGAACGGCACGATCGGCGATCCCGTCGTCGAGGTCTTCGAATCCGCCCGCGCGCGATGAAACGTCTCCTCCTCGGTTTCCTGTCCGGCGTCGCGGCGTGCCTCGCGCATGCCGAGCTCGCGCCGGTCGCGACCACGCCCACGACTCCCTACGACGGGCCGGCGGGCGCGTGGACGCTCGTGGTGTTGCCCGACACGCAGCACTACGTGGACGGGAATCCCGAGGTGTTTCGCCGCCAGGCGGAGTGGATCGTCGCGCACCGCGAATCGCACGCGATCCACTTCGTCGCCCACGTGGGCGACGCGACCAACAACAACTCGCCCGGGCACTGGGCGATCGTGCGCGACACGATGCGCCTGCTCACCGACGCCGGCCTGCCGTGGTCGATCGTGACGGGCAACAAGGACCTCGGCCCCGGCGGCAAGGCGCAGAACCGCGAGACCGGCATGAACGACGCGTTGTCCTCGTCGGACTACCGGAACAGCGCGGCCTTCGGCCTCTTCGAGCCCGGGCACCTGGAAAACAGCTGGCACGAGTTCGAGACGCCGACGGGGCGTCACGCGCTGATCGCGCTCGAATTCGGCCCGCGCGACGCGGTGCTGGAGTGGGCGAACACGATTGCCGCGGCGCGTCCGGCGCTGCCGGTGCTCGTCGTGACGCACGCGAGCCTCCACAGCAGCGGCACCTTGCACGGTTCTGATCCGGCGCACGGCGCGAACCCGAAAAGCTACGGCATCGGCCGCGAGGGCGGCGCGAACGACGGCGTGGACATCTGGCAAAAGTTCAGCTCCCGCCACGCAAACATCCGGCTCGTCATGAACGGCCACGTGACCGGCTCCGGAGCGGCGCGTCTGCGCCTGACCGGCGAGGCGGGCAACGCGGTCGATCACCTCGTCGCCAACTTCCAGCGCGGCGTGAAGCCCGACCGCGGTTTCGGCGGCGGTGGTTACCTGCGTCTGATGCGTTTTCTTCCCGACGGTCGCGGCGTCGAGGTGAGGACGTATTCACCGTGGTATGACGACTGGCTGCGCGAGGACGCGCACGAGTTCACGATCAAGTTTTCCCCCGCGCCCGCACGCTGAGCGCGCCCGCCGCGCCGATTTTTCTCCCATGCAAACCCGTCTGCTCCCCCGTCTTCGCGTCCTAGGTGTCGGCGCGATTCTCCTCGGTTTCGCCTCCGTCGCGCAGGCGGCGGGCGCGCTCGCGATTGGTCTGGTCGGCGACTCGACCGTGTGCGACTACGCGGCGCATTCGCCGATGCGCGGATGGGGGCAGATGTTGCCGGAGTATCTGCCGGCGGGCACGCGCGTCATCAACCAGGCCAAGGGCGGCGCGAGCACGAAGACCTTCCCCGTGGAGCGTTGGGAGAAGGTGCTCGCGGCGAAGCCTGACCTCGTCCTGATCCAGTTCGGGCACAACGATTCGCATGCGAAGGACAAACCCGAGTCGACCGACGCGGCGACCGACTACCGCGACAACCTGCGTCGCTATGTGACCGAGGCTCGCGAGGCCGGCGTGGAGCCGGTGCTCGTGACGCCGGTGCGGCGCCGTCTCTTCCGTGCCGACGGCACGCTCACCTCGGAGCTGGCGGCCTACGCCGACGCGATGAAGGCGGTGGCGGCGGAGATGAAGGTGCGCGTGATCGACCTGCACGCGACGAGCGGCGAACTCTACACGCGGCTCGGCGAGGAAGGTTCGACGCATTTCACGATCAACAAGACCGACAACGCCGACCGTCCGGGCAAGGGCGACCGCACGCACTTCACGCCGGCCGGCGCGCGGGAGATGGCGCGCCTCGTCGCCGAGGATCTCGCGCGCCTCGACCCGCGTTTCGCGAAGCCGGCGCGTTGACGGAGCCAAGCACGCGCGGGAGGAACGGCGCGATCGTTTCGCGGCGACGCTTCCGTCATCCGGCCGCAGGGGCCGGAAAACGCTTCAGCGCGTGGCGCCGGCGGCGATGGCGCCGAGGCGGCGGGCGCGTTGGTCGAGGAAAAGCGACTCGGGCACGAGGTCGTCGCCACGGCCTTCGCCCTCGACGTGATCTTCGGGATCGGTGCCGGAGGGCGCTTTGCGCGGGAGCTCGACTCCGGTGCGCGTGCCGCGGGTGCCGATGACGTAGCCGTAGCGGGCCTGCTCGCTGCGCACGACGGGAGCGTTGAGCGTCCCGGTGCCGCGCGTGTTCCAAAACACCGAGTGCACCGCGGTGAGCTGATGCGGGAGGCGGCTGCCGTGGGGACGGAAGCGCGCCTCGAACCAGCTGTCCTCGGCGGTGCAGGTGTCGACGAGGTTGGCCTGGCTGAAATGCATGTGGTGGTCGCTGCCCTTGCCCGCGGTGCGGTATCCGCCGGTGGAGCCGGTGGCGCGGCCGGTCTCGGCGTCGAGGCAGGCGTGGATCACGTTGCCCGAGGAACCGAAGCCGCTGAACACGAAGCCGTGTCGCGAGAAACGCGCCTCGCTGCGCTGGACGAGACATTCGCCGGAGTTGGAGAGGCGATACATGTAACCGTTGCCGCCCCCGCCGCCGTATTGGGGGCGCCCGAGCGAGCAGTCCTCGATCGTCACGTGCGTCGACTCGCGCAGCTCGATGCCGTTGCTGAGGAGGTGGGCGGTGCTGGTGTTTTCCTCGGGCTGGAAACTCGAGATGCGGCGGATCCAGCAATCGCGGGCGCGGTCGGCGGAGATGAAGAAACAGCCGGAGAGATCGTAGGGCGACGTGCCCGGCGTCTCGGTGGCGTTTTCGGCCCAGTCGGTGCCGGGATGCTGAAGCTCGCCGATCGAAAAATCCTCGAGGCCGACCTCGCCGAGCGGCGCCCGCGCGAGGCGGACGACGCGCGCGCGGTCGCGCAGTTTGAGCGTGTAGCGGACGGGCGCGTCGACGGTGAGCGTGCCGGCGGCGGGATCGACGGCGAGCACGGTGCGACGGTAGGCGAGGCCGCCGAGTTGTTTGCCCTTGCCGAGCCAGACCGGCTCCTGGTGCTCGCGGATCCAGTCGTCGGTGAAGTCGTTGCGCACGACGACGGTGTCGCCGACCGAGAACGGCGCCGTGTCGACGACCGGGATGGTGCGCGTGGAGTTCAGGAGGTCGCCGGCGAGCGCGACCGTCGCCGTGCCGCGCGGGCGAAACGCGGCCTCGGCGGGGCCGGCGATGCGGATGACGCGTTTGGCGCGCATGCCGGTGCGGGTGGCGTTGAGGAGAAACGTCTTTCCGCGGCCCGCCCCGCGCAGGACGACGCCGGGTTTGTCGAGGCGCAGCGCCTCCTTCGCGTCGGCGGGCACGACGAGGCGATAGGTGCCGGCGGGCAGGTAAACCACGCCTCCGCCCGCCGCGCCGGCGGCGTCGATCGCGGCCTGGATGGCCGCGGTGGCGTCGGTCACGCCGGTGGAATCGGCGGAGAAAGGCGAGGCGGTGGCGTCGAAGACGGGGCCGGCGATGTCGGGGATCGGTGCCTCGCCACGGCGATAGCCGGCGTAGGAGAAGTCCTGGAGGACCTTGTCGGTCTCGAGGTCGGCGGCGGACGGGTTGTAGCCAGTTTCCGGATACAGTTCGGAGCGCCACGGGGCGGCGAGGGCGGAGCAGGCGCAGAGCGCGAAGACGAGGAGGCGGGGAAGAGGCGAAACGAGATGGAAACGCACGGGGACGAGGGGGCTTCCGAAAGAGCAAAGTCGGGCGCCCGCCGAACGCGAGCGTGGCGCGCTTCGTGTTCAGGGACTCCAGTCGAGGCGAAGCCGCCAGAAGGCGCGCGGCGCGGGAGGCGAAACCGGCACGTCGACGAGGCGGAGGCCGGGGGCGGCGAAGGCGATCTGATCCGAGGTGATGGGCAGGGTGTCCCAGCGCACGAGGTCGGTGGATTGTTCAAGCGACACCGACGAGTCCGCCGGAGCGGGATCGGCGAGGATGAATCTCAACATGCCGCCGATGAACGCGAGCGGGCCGCCGGCCTCGGCGCGGGAGGGGTCGCGACCGAAGGTCATCTCGAGGATGTTGGGCAGGCCGTCGCCGTCGGGGTCGTCGAAGGGGCCGCGCGAGGCGAGGGGCAGTTGCGGCCAGTTGGCGATCCAGTGCGAGAAACTCGCGGCGGCGGGCGCGGCGTCGATCTCGAGACGAGGACGGAGCGACGCGTCGGCCTGCTCGCGGCTGTGGTAGTAGTGGATGTTGGTGTCGGGCTGGGCCTCGACGACGAGGGCGATGTCGACCGTGGTCCGGCCCGCGCCCCAGGCCTGGAGAAACGGCGTGGTGAGATCGATCACGTCGACGCCGGATGGCGAGGGCGAGAAGGTGGCGAGCACGGTGCCGAAGGCGGGGGCGTTGTTCCAGTTGACCCCGGTCTCGGTCCAGGCGGGCGACGACGCGACGGTGCGCACGGAGATCTGCCAGCCGGCGTAGGTGGCGAGTTCGCGTTGGGCGTGGAGCACGAGGCGCGCGCCGAGCGGGATGTCGTCGCCGAGGGTGGAGAGGTTGAAACGCAACAGGCCGTGGCGGGTGGTGGAGGGGCCGGAGGCGCGTTTGAGGCGGATGGTGTTGACCGTGCCGTAATTCGTGTCGGCCGGCGTGCCGCCCTCGATGTAGGTGTCGGCGACGGCGGGCAACTCGACGACGAGCGGCGGCGCGGCGAGCTCGGCGACGATCACGATCGACTGGGTGCGCACGATGCCGAGGGCCTCGAGCGTGAGCGTGAGTTCCCACGTGCCGGGGCCGGGCACCTGCGCGCGCACGCCGCCGCCGGAGAGCGGGGTGAGAAGGACGCCGGCGGGCGCGGACCATTGAGGCGAGACGGCGCTGGCGGAGACCGGGGCGCCGCCGAGCGTGAAACCGAGCGGCACGATGTCGACGGTGTTGGCGGGAAACGCGAGATGCGGATCGGGCGGGAGCGTAGCGGCGGGACCGATACGGCGGGCGCGTTGGTCGAGGAAAAGCGACTGCGGCACGAGGTCGTCGCCGAGCCCGACGCCTTCGACGTGATCGGGCGGATTCGTGGCGATGGTGAAGGCCGTGGGCGTTTGGACGCCGGTGCGCGTGCCGCGGGTGCCGATGACGTAGCCGTAGCGCGCCTGCTCGGTGGCGACGACGGTCGTGACAAGGGCGCCGGCCCAGCCGGCGACACTGTAGGGCACGCCCGGCGTGGTCGTGCCGCGGGTGTTCCAGTAAACGGAGTGGGCGGCGCTGAGGCCGTGCGGAATGGAGCCGGAAGCGCCGCGGAAGCGGGCCTCGAACCAACTGTTCTCGGCGGTGCAGGTGTCGACGAGGTTGGCGTGGCTGAAGTGCGCGTGGTGGTCGCTGCTGCGGCCGTTGGTGCGGTAGCCGGCGGCGCCGACCTGTCCGGTGGCGTGTCCGGTTTCGGCGTCGAGGCAGTCGTGGATCACGTTGCCGCTGGAGCCGATTTCGCTGATCTGAAAACCGTGGCGGGAGAAGCGCGCCTCGCAGCGTTGGACGAGCGACTCGCCGGTGTTGTGGAGGAGGAACATGTAGCCGTTGCCGCCGCCGCCGCCGTATTGCGGCCGTTGGAAAACGCAGTCCTCGATCGTGACGTGGGTCGACTGGCGGACGGCGAGCGCGCCGCTGAGGAGGTGCGCGGTGGAGGTGTTGTTGGGCGGTTGGAAGGTGGCGAGGCGGCGCACCCAGCTGTCGCTCACGCCCTCCATGCGGATGAAGAAACTGCCGTGCACGGCGTGGCCGAGCGTGCCGCTCACGTCGTAGTCGTTTTCGTCCCAACCGGACCCGGGGTGTTGGAGGTTGCCGAAGGCAAAATCCTCCAGGCCGATCTCGGTGAGCGGTCGGTCGGCCGCGGCGAGACGCACGACGCGGGCGTTGTCGCGGGTTTTGAGCGCGTAGCGGGTCGGCGCGTCGACGGTGATGGTGCCGGCGGCGGCGTTCACGGCCGTCACGGTGCGGCGATAGACGAGGCCCTTGAGCGCGCTCCAGCCCCAATCCGTCGGCACCTGATGTTCCGCGAGCCAGGCGGGGGTGAGGTCGTTGCGGATGACGACGGTGTCGCCGACGGAGAACGGCGTGGTGCCGGTGACGGGGATCACCCGCGTGGAGTGGAGCAGGTCGGCGGAGAGCGCGCGCGAGTTGCTCGTGGTGCCGGCGGGCCAGAAGGCGGATTCGGAAACGGGCCCGCGCACGCGAATGACGACTTTCCCGCGCATCGAGGTGGTGGTGTTGACCAGGAAGGTTTGGTCGCGCCCGGCGCCGCGGAGCACCACGCCGGACTTGTCGATGAGCAGGGCCTGGCTGCCGGAGACGCTGAGGCGGTAGGCGCCGGCGGGCAGGTAAACCACGCCTCCGCCCGCGGCGCCGGCTGCGTTGATCGCGGACTGGATGGCCGAGGTGGAGTCGGTCGCGCCGGTGGGATCGGCGGAAAACGGCGCGGCGGTGACGTCGAAGACCGGGCCGGCGACGTCGGGGATCGGGACCTCGCCACGGCGATAGCCGGCGTAGGAGAAATCTTGGAGGACCTTGTCGGTGTCGAGGTTGGCGGTCGACGGGTCGTAGCCGGATTCCGGATACAGCGTGGATCGCCATGGCGCGGCGCCGAGCGGCGGGGCGAGCAGGGAGGGGAAGAAGGCGAGGGCGAGAAAGAGCGTGGCGAGGGGGGCGGGGAGGCGCATGGTGTTTTTGGGGTCGGGGTAAGCGGGCGCGACAAACGAAGCGCCCCGGCTCGAGGGGAACGGCCGGGGCGGGAGGAGAACGGACGGGGTGGCGCGGACGAAGCGCCGGGGAGGAGATCAGGCCCGGCGGCGTCGCATCGCGACGAGGCCGAGCGCCCCGAGTCCGGCGAGCGCGGCGAACGAGGCGGGCTCGGGGATGGCCGCGGGAGTGAAGGTGATGTTGAGGTTCGAAAGCGTCAGGGTTTCGCCCGAGCCATACAGCGCGGAGTTGCCCCGGAACTCGAGCGTGGTGAAGGAGAAGTCGGGCGAATCGGTGTCGATGACGCTGAAGGTGTAGGCGGATGAGGAGGAGAGCGAGTAGGCCAGCTCCAGGCCTGTTTCGACGCGGGTGAGGGTGAGGGTGGAGGTGTAGAAGGTGTTCGCCGCCAAGGCGGGGTTGGTCCCCCCTCCGGTGGTCCCGAGGCCGGTGGCGTTGGTGTTGTTGGTCGATGCGGTGAGATTGGCGGTGGCGTTCCTCTTGTAGACCACGGTGGAGTTGGCGGTGGAGTTCGTGGAGGCGCCGACGATGTATCCGGTGTAGTTCGTGGCCTCGGCGGGGGCGTTGCCGTAGCCGTTGGCCGTGAGCGCGGTGCCCGGGGTGTTGTCGAACAGGCCGACGAGCAGCTGGCTGGAGGCGCCGGAGTCGACGCTCAGGGCGAAGGTGAAGGAGACGGTGAGCGAGTCGCCGACGTCGGTCAGCGTCTGCTTGGGAAAGTTCACCAGGATGGCGCGTCCGCCTTGGGTGAGCACGAGCTGGTTGGACTCGTTGAGCGAGAGGGCTCCGGTGGAGCCGGAGGATCCCCAGTAGTTGATGCCGCTGGAATCGCCGACCTTGGTGTTCGTGGCGGGGGTGTTCCAGGAGGAGTCGTTGACGACGACCGCGGCGGAGGCGGCGACGGGCAGCAGAACCGCGGTGGCGAGCGAGGCGGGGAGCAGTGTTTTCATGGGTGTTTTCGGGGCTGGGAAGTCAGTCGAGGGCGGAGAGCACGAGGTCGGTCACGAGGACGCGGGCGCCTCGCGGGACGTTGTCGGTGGTGATGCGAATCCGGGTGACGGGGTGCGCCTGCTGGGGAGCGGTGTGTTCGCCGAGAATCGTTTCCGCGCCATCGACGCCGAGGCGGCCGAGTTTGATCTGGAGATCGTGCCCGACCGGGCGGAATTCGAGGAAGAGGCGGTCCTGCATGCCGGCGCCGAGCGAGGCGGCGGTGGAAACACGTTCGCCTCCCGAGCCGAGATGAAGAACGCCCCGGCTGCTCGATTTCAGCTCGACGATGCGTTCGACGGGGGCGGCGACATTGCCCTGGCCGAGGTAGACGCCGAAGTCGCCGACGTGGTCGCGCCCGAGGGCGACACGGAAGGTGAGCCGGCCGGCGCGCAAAGGAGGAAACTCCTGGCGAAGGTTGGCGGGGTTTTCCGTGGAATCGTCGCGGAGCTCGATCCAGATCGCGCCCTCGTGCTCGACCGTGCGCACGGAGATGTCGTCGGCGCCGCGGTCGGAATGTTGCCAAGGTTTGGGCGGAACGACGCCGGCGACTCCCCATTCGGCGGGAGATGCGTGGACGAGGATGTTTTCGCCGCCGAGAGCGGGCAAGGCAGCGGCCAGGCTCCCCGCGAAGAGGAGGGGAAAAATGCGATTCATTTCGATGGACTGGTTGGGGCGGGGTGAAGCGCTGGGGATCAGTGCCGGTCGGTCGCGGGGCGGGTCATTGTTTGCCGTTCCACGCGTATTGGTCGGGGATGGCGGTGTGGCGGTCGCCCCACAGGATTTTGGCGGCGTGTCCGTCCACATAGGCGGCGTTCATGCCGGCGCCGTGGCGGAAGCGCAGGGCGACGAACCCATTGGCGTTGGGTCCGGAGAGGGCGAGGTCGGCGGTCACGTTGCCCCAGCTGCGGGCGGAGTTGGCGCGGTAGGTGGAGGGGTCCACCACGCCGTCCACGATGAGGAGGGTTCGCGAAGGGCGGACAATGGAACTCAGGAGGCGGGGACCGGCGGGCGGGGAGCCTTCGCCGTTGAGGGCGTTGACCGAGTTGCCGTTTTCCAGCGCGAAGCTGGCGGAGTAGTTGAAGACGCTGCTGGTGTAGTCGCCCGGCGCCTGGTGCTCCTCGCTGGGGCAAACGAAGATCTTGTGCGTGACGACGTTTCCTCGGGCGGGAAGATAGTCTTTTACCGCGATCATCCAGCTGCGGCTGGTATTGTCGGGCGCGATGCCGGCGCGGGGAAAGTAGCCTCTATTGTCGTTCGCGTAGAGGCCGAAGGCCATGGCAATCTGGCGCTGGTTCGAGAGGCACTGGGAGCTCTTCGCGGATTCGCGAACCTTGCCCACGGTGGGAATGATGATCGCCGCGAGGATGCCGATGATCGCGATCACCGTGAGCAGTTCGATCAGCGTGAAGGCGCGACGCGCCTGACGAGTTCCGGGGAGAAGGGGGGACATGACGGGGTGGGGTTGAGGGTTAATGTAGGTGGAGGGGAGAAAACTTCAACTCTTATTTGATAATTATTAGATCATGGGTGGGCAGGTGGAGAGCAGGGACGGCGGGGGAGAATCAGCGGAGGCGGAGGGTGTCGCCTTGGAGGGTGATGCGGTCGGTCTTGCCGTCGGGGCGGCGGATCTCGAGAAAACCGTCGGAGGCGAGGCGGGCGTCGAGCGCGCGGGAGGGGAGTCCGTTGCGTTCGGGCCAGAGGACGGCGAAGACGAGGTGGAAGGTGGCGGGCGCGGCGGTCTCGGCGAAGAGGTGGCTCTGTTCGCTCCACTTGCCGGTGTCGCCGAAGCCGGCCACGCCGCCGTCGGCGTATTTCGGGTCCACGGGAACGTCGAATTTGTCCTGGATGCGGGCGGTCCACTTCGTGCCGTCGGCGGCGAGGAGGCGCGTGGTGAGCGTGGCCTTCGGTCCGCGGATGAGCGCGGTGGCGTCGGAATCGCGCCACTCGATGGGGCGTTCGGCGTGGAGCGCCCAGGTGATTTTTCCGGGCGTGGCCAGCGACACGCGATCGCGGACGACGACGTAGCGCCGGTCGACGAAGACGAGATCGCGCAGGACGGATTTCACGCGGCCGGCGGGCTGCATCGTCTGGTAGGCGGCGGTGGCGTCGCCGGTCGTCCAAGTGTGGCGCGGGCCTGTATCGAATTTTACGATACGTCCGGTGGCCGAGATGTCCTGCGGCTTCTGCCCCTGGCCGTCGATGAGGAGCGCGTTTTTCGACTTGGTCTGCCACGTCCAGCCGGAGTGGTGCGGCGAGCGGTGGAACTCGCGGTAGCCGGAGTTGATGGCGAGGTTTTCGCCATAGGCGTTGAGGATGAAGGCGTTTTGGTCGGCGTGGCTGTGGCTGAAGGAGCCGTAGGGGCTCGACTTGAAGCTGACGTGGATGTCGTCGGCGGGCGACCCGAGCGCGCTGTGCATCGAGACCCAGCCGACGTCGGCGAAGTGACGCGACGGCGGGAGGTCGGCGAGCGGTTGCGGCTTCGGGAGCGGCAGGTGCGCGACGGTGAAGTTGCGCAAGAGGAACTCGGCCGCGGTCGGGTAGTTGCGGTTGAGTCCCTTGAGTCCGGCCTCGGCGGGATTTTCGCGCACGCGGGCGAGGTTGGCGTAGGTGAGGAGGCGTCCGTCGCCGAGCACGCGGGCGAGGTGGGCGATGAACTCGGCGCTGCGCGGCTCGATGTCGAATTTGCCGGCGTTGGAGAGATCGCCGAAGCCGGTGTGGCGATAGGGTTGGACATTGTAGACCTGGAAGTAGGCGGTGTTGCGCCAGAACGCGGTGCCGTAGGCGCCCGGGTCGCCGATGGCGATGAGCGCGTCCTGGAAGGCGGCGTGCTCCATCGTGCCGCGCCAGTAGGCGATGCCCTCGGCCCAGCCGCCGTCGTCGCCGCCCCAGGCGGGAAAACGGTCGCGGTAGAACGTGTAGGCGAGGTTCCACCAATCGCGCGCCTGCTCGGGCAGGTCGTCCCAGAGCGCGAGCGCGGTGAGTCCGGTCATCGCGACGAAGCGCACCGGGTGGGAGGAGGGTTTTCCTTCGAGGGAGTTGCGCGCGCTCCTCTCGACGCGCCCGCGTCGGACAAACTCGACCGAGCGCTCGCCGCGGACCTTGAAGTGCGCGAGCACCTTGGCGCGTTCGGCGGGCGTGAGTTGGTCGCGGATCTGGTCGTAGACGAGCGGGAGTTTCCGCCAGAGGCGGAAGTGCGCCTCGTCGTTGTAGAAGACGTCGGTTGCGCCGAGCGAGGGACCCTGCGGCCAGCCGGAGGGATCGAGGCTCCACTCGCAGGCGCGGAGGAGAAACTCCTTCGCCTTGGCGAGGTAGCGTTCGTCGCCGGTGCCGAGCCAGAGGAGCGCGCCGGCTTCGGCGACACCGGAGATGAGGCCCGCGGTGTCCTGGTCGGCGCGCCACTTGTCGGCCTTGTCGGAGTCGCGCTTCTTCGGTTCGGGATCGCCGTAGGTCTTGGGCTCGGCGGGGAAGGGAAACGCGAGAAACTCCGCGTCGAAATCGGCGCGCAGTTTCTCGAACGCGACGCGCCCG
>Ga0065721_10051637_pt1 | contig 14026 bp, 11 predicted proteins | sample Mesricmetagenome_FD_59108 | JGI IMG/M metagenome (GOLD analysis project Ga0065721, IMG submission 59108) | Mesophilic microbial community from rice straw/compost enrichment Sample: eDNA_1 v2 (version 2) | ecosystem: Engineered > Solid waste > Grass > Composting > Bioreactor | place: USA: Davis... | reverse complement strand
TTGTAAAACGCGAGTACCGCGAAGGTTGGAAGCTTGTTTGAGAATGATTCTTAACTGCCCTGCCCCCTCGGGCGGGGCGTCTTTTTCTAACGACAGCCACGTATGAGGAAACAAAATCAGTTTTCCAGGAGAAAGTTTATCAAAAACACTGTTGTAGCGGGGACAGCATTCACGATTGTCCCTCGATTTGTATTGGGCGGTAAGGGATACGTTCCCCCGAGTGACACAGTTTACGTAGCCGGAATCGGCGCTGGAGGAAAAGGCACAAGTGACCTTACGGGAATTGCAAAGAACCCTCATGCGCGTGTCGTATTCCTTTGTGATGTAGACGAAAACAGATCGGCGAGGTCGAGACAAAATTTCCCTGAGGCGAAGTTTTACAAAGACTTCAGGGTCATGCTCGACAAAGAGAACAAAGGCATCGACGCCGTCACCGTGTCAACCCCCGACCATACCCATGCCGTTGCGGCCATGGCTGCGATGAACAGGGGAAAACATGTTTATGTGCAAAAGCCTTTGACATGGTCTATCTACGAAGCCCGATTGCTTGCCGAGACTGCGAAGAAAAATAAACTCGTCACTCAGATGGGTAATCAGTATGCATCCGCGGAAGCAGTTCGACGTGCAAAAGAATTCGTCGATGCCGGATTGATCGGAGATGTCAAGAGTGTTATCGCCTGGACAAACAGACCTGTATGGCCTCAAGGCATCCCAGCTCCGAGTGGTAAACACGAAATACCGTCGGAACTGGATTGGGATCTCTGGCTTGGACCTGCAGAACATGTCGACTACAACCCTGCATATCACCCGTTCAATTGGCGAGGCTGGTGGGCATTTGGAACGGGCGCACTCGGAGATATGGGTTGTCACGTAATGGATGCTGCGTTCAGAATTCTTCCGATTGATTTTCCGAATGAGGTTGAATGCAGCGCAACCACTGCCTGGAGTGGACCATTCAAGGAAGCTGATTACAAGGAAAGTTGTCCTGCGTCATCAATCATTCATCTCAACTTCCCACGCACCGATGGTAAGGGCAACATTAAGTTGACCTGGATGGATGGTGGTTTGCTTCCGAAGCGACCTGACGAACTATTGCCTAATGAACCGATGGGCGACCCTGACGGCGGATATATTTTCGAAGGCACAAAGGGCAAACTCATGGGGAACTATAATACGGTACCAGTTTTGCTTCCCACATCTCGCATGAAAGAAGCCTTGCCCAAGCCGACCCTTCCCCGCGTGGAAGGTGCAGAAGCTGGCCACTACACACAATGGGTCGACGCCATTCGTGCAGGATATGGAAAAATGAAGATCAGTTCTCCATTTGAATTCGCCGGTCCTTTCACGGAAGCTGTCATCATGGGCAACCTCGCGCTGAGAAGCTACAACATGCGGGTTGAAGGCCCCAACCCTTTCCCCGGAAGGAAGAAGCTGTTGTGGGACGCAAAGAACATGAAGATCACGAACTTCGATGAAGCCAATCAATTTGTAAGACGCAAGTACCGTCCGGGATGGACATTAAATGGATGAGAAGGTGGAAGTCAATATTGATTGGAATGAGGCTGATAGGAATAATAGTTATATCAGTGTGCGCGTTTTCTGCGTCGGCGCAGGACCCGCGCACACTTGAATTTATAAGACAACAGGAACAGCGCCAGCGCGCAGATGTCTTGAGGCAGCTCGACTCCGGTGTCTATCTCATGGATCAGGGCAAGCACGTTCTCGCCGACGAGAAATTTCGGTATGTTCTGCAGAACCTTCGCAGTGTGCCCTCTGACCTGACCTTCTATTTCGGGAAAAACTCCTACCTGCTTGGTCAATACAAACAGTCAATCGACTGGTTGAACAAGTACATTCAGTTGAAAGGCACCACCGGCCAATTCTACCAGGAAGCGACGGAATGGCTATCAAAAGCGCAAGCTGACTATCTCAAGGAAAAGAGTGACGCAGCCGACAGGACTCAAGAACTACTATCAAAAAATTACGACATCGACTGCGGCCCAACCGGCAAAGTCACCTGCCCCGTTTGCCAGGGGAACCACGTCATCGTCCGCAAGGGCCCGTTCGGCGATTCTTTCAAGACATGCCCGTATTGTAATGAACACGGGATACTCACCTGTGCGGAATACAACAAGCTTTTGAGGGGCGAACTCGAGCCTAAATAGGCCACAGACCACGGTCCACGGTCCACCTTCGGTCCACAGTTATTTGGTCCACCGTTGGCCGATCAACTGAGGACCATTTGTGGACTGTCGACCGTGGTCCGTGGACTTTTTATTACCTTTGCAAATTCACTATCGCAAAACCCGTCTAACCTGCAATTATTCGGGGTTTATGGCATTGTATAACAGAATTAACGGGCGGATTCTCAAGGAGAAAATGCTCAAGGCGGCGGAAGACCGCCACACGGTTTCATTTTACAAGTATCACCACATCACTGATCCCGCGGCTTTTCGCAACGAACTCTACAGGAATTTTGACGCGCTGAATGTACTGGGGCGCGTGTACGTCGCGAAAGAAGGAGTCAACGCCCAGATCAGTGTTCTGAAGGACCGATTTGACGAATTCAAGAAGTACCTTTATAGTATACCTTTCCTGGATGGCGTGCGATTGAATCTAGCTGTTCAGGACAATGGTAAATCATTCTTCAAACTCAAGATCCTTGTCCGCAAGAAGATTGTTGCCGATGGTCTTGATGACGATGCCTTTGATGTTACAAATCATGGAGTACATGTCAACGCTGAAGAGTTCAACAAACTTGCAAAGGATCCGAATACAGTGATTGTCGATATGCGCAATCACTATGAAAGTGAAGTTGGCCATTTCAAAAATGCAATATGTCCGGATGTCGATACCTTCCGCGAGGAGCTGCAGGTCGTGGAAGACCTGATGAAGGAACAGAAGGATAAGAATCTCCTGATGTACTGCACGGGCGGGATTCGCTGTGAAAAAGCTAGCGCCTGGATGAAACACCTCGGCTTCAAAAACGTATTTCAGCTCGAAGGTGGAATTATCAAATACGCCCAGGATGTCAAGGACAAGGGGCTTGAGAACTTATTCGTTGGTAAGAACTTCGTATTTGATGAACGACTCGGAGAACGAATTACCGAGGATGTCATCGCTGTCTGTCATCAGTGTGGAAAACCCTGCGATGATCACACGAATTGTCGGAATGACGGGTGTCACCTTTTATTCATCCAGTGTATAGAATGTCGAGAAAAATACGACGGTTGTTGCTCGGAGGAGTGTAAGAACATAATGGCACTTCCTGAGGAACAGCAGAAGGAATTGCGTAAGGGAATTAACAAGGGGCGGCAGGTGTTTAAGAAAGGTCGCTCTGAACGAATTCCTTACATGAAAAAACCGGTGCCTGTCGGGCTTGCCGGACAAAATGAGGGCAAATGAGCATCCGAATCGGGATCATCAATGTTTCGGACCGCGCTAGCCAAGGCATTTACGAGGATACTCCGGGCATAACAATTGCTGCTACCCTTAATGAGTACCTGAAAAGCCCTTGGGAGAAGGTATACGCGGTTATACCAGATGAGCAACGGCTTATTGAGGAGACGATGATCGACATGGCTGACCGAAAGGGATGCTGCCTGATTATCACCTCGGGAGGCACAGGACCCGCGAAAAGGGACGTCACTCCGGAGGCGACCGAAGCCGTTTGCGAGAAGATGATGCCGGGATTCGGGGAGCTTATGCGGGCAAAAAGCCTTACATACGTACCGACGGCAATTCTTTCGAGACAAACGGCAGGAATCAGAAACAGAACTTTGATCGTGAATCTTCCAGGGAAGCCAAAATCGATCAGGGAGTGCCTGGACGCTGTATTTCCGGCGATTCCCTACTGCATCGATCTCCTGGGAGGTCCGTTTTTAGAGTGCAATGAAGAAGTGATTAAAGCGTTTCGTCCTAAAACGACTTAATTCGTTATGGCAAGGATCAAATACTACTACGACACGGAGACCTGTAAGTACGAACGAGTACGAACTCGCAAGAGTGATATCGTCCTCAACGCACTCGGCTTCCTGTCGCTGACAGTAATCATGGCTATCGGGTTGCTCGTCCTCTACAACAACTACTTCGAGTCACCGAAAGAGCTTTTCCTCAAAAACGAAGTCAGCGAACTTGAGTTCTATTACGATAAACTCAGCAAGGATGTAGAGCAACTCAGCGAGATCCTTAGCAGCATCGAAGAGCGCGACGACAAGATTTACCGCGTTGTCCTTGGAGCTGAACCCATATCGAAGTCCGTACGAGATGCCGGCGTTGGTGGATCCGACCGTTACGCCGATATCCGGAATAAAAACATAAGCCACTCAGATCTTGTGATCGCATTGCATGAAAAAGTTGATCGCGTTCGCAGGAAACTCTACATCGAATCAAAATCCCAGGACGAAGTTGTTCAGCTGGCAGAGAAGAAAGAAAAACTTTACGCATCGATCCCTGCGATCCAACCCATTGCCAACAAACAGCTCATCGCCCTCGCATCCGGATTCGGGTTGCGTATTCACCCCGTCTACAAAGTGAAGAAGATGCACAGTGGTATCGACTTCGCTGCCAGCATCGGTACACCGATCTATGCGACGGCCGACGGTACAGTTTCCAAAGTTGAAGTTCGCTTCAGCGGTTACGGAAAAATGGTGGAGATCGATCACGACTTCGGATATCGGACACGCTATGCGCACATGCACGACTTTGCCGTGAAGAAAGGTCAGCATGTGAAACGTGGAGATCTTATCGGATACGTCGGAAACACCGGTCTCTCAACGGCTCCCCACCTCCACTACGAGGTATTCATCAATGGTCAACACGTGGACCCTGTTCACTACTTCTTCAACGACCTGACCGCAGCCGAGTACGAGAAAATACTTGAGCTCGCATCGGCAGAGAACCAGTCGCTGGGAATGTAATCGTCAATCGTCAATCGTCAATCGTCAATCGTGAATTGCCGTGAATCGGGAAGTCGTGAATCGTGAGTTATCCATCCCGAAGTTCTCCCTCAACTGAGAAGACCAGACCGAGGACCAATAGGCCGTGGACTATTCGTGGACCGCGGACTGTGGTCCGTGGACTGTAGCGCGAATGCTCAAAAGATCGTATCTTAGATCACCGGCCTGTCCCGCACAAGCCCGGGCCGGAGCGTTGTGAACCCCAGGATACTCGTTACACTCCTCTGCATGACGACTTGTATCGCATCCTATTCACAAGGATGTAGCGATGCAGGTTTCTGTACTATGGGGGCTATGAAGCCCGATCAACCATTCTTCAAGAATGTTCCCATTAAGCTCCGATCGATGGAAGTGAGCTTCTACCGCGGTAAGACGACAACTTCTCCCGTTGTCTATGTCGCGACCCTCGACATGAATTTCAACCTCCTCGACGACAAGACGTTCTTCCAGGTGAAAGTGCCCTACCAAACGGTCACGGGAAATTTCGGAGACACGAAAGGACTCAGTGATCTCTCTCTGTGCCTCACGAGGAAGGTGAAATCGGGGGCTATGTTCGACTACAGCGTGTCAATCGGGGCAAAGATCCCGACGAATGATTCGGATCTGATCAGCGACGAATTCGATCTTCCACTACCCATGTATTACCAGGTGAGTCTGGGCACCTATGACGCCATCGCTGGCTTTTCGATGATCAGCCGCGATTGGTTGTTTGCCACAGGCATTCAACATCCCTTTAACAAGAATAAGAACGATTTCTCCTGGGGCCCGTGGATTCCTGTTTATCAGAACGGGGAAGGTGAAGAGTATGTACGAACGTACGATCCCGCCATCGGGCTGAAACGAGGAACTGATGTCATGCTGCGAGTCGAACGAAACTTCCGCTTTGCACGACTTAATTTTTCCCTGGGTGCGTTGCCGATCTATCGGATCACACGCGACGAAATCACCGACGCCCAATCAGGTGAACGTGTCAAGCCGGATGGCACCACCGGTCTGGCCCTGTCGGTGATTGGCACTGCTGGGTACAGCTTTAACATACGCACTGGCGTAAAACTTCTCTATGGGCACAAGCTGACCGATAGAGACTTCAATCCAGACGGACTTACACGTCAGAACGTGATAACCATTAGTTACTTCTACCGGTTCTGATATGAGAATCTTTATCCTTTTCCCATTGATTTACCTCTTGTGCAGCACGGCTGCTGTAGCACAACGGGGTATGCAAGTGGCGACGGCGAAAGTAGAAGACACGACACCCGCCGGCATCGAGAAGGCAAAGCTCGGCTACCAACAATTGAACGAGGGCCGGCTCGACCTCGCAGAGGAATCGCTGCAGGATGCCATTGAACTCTTGGGGAAGGTAAAGACACCGAATGCCGAAGAATTGGCGCAAGCTCACTCCTACCTTGGATTGGTTTATTTGAGCCAGGGGAAATACGCTCAGTCGCAGGAACAACTTCACCGCGCACTATCTCTTAGACAGACCGTTGAGAAGAACCGTGACGCGCTGATCGCCGCGTCATACAACGATCTGGGACTTGCGTATAGTCAAACCGACAAAGATCGCGCACTTGACTATTATGAACAGGCGCACAAGATGTATATAAAGTTGTACGGTGAAAACGACCCGAGAATAGCGATCTCTAACATCAACACCGGAATCATCTACCGCGATCTCGAACTATTAGGAGATGCCGTTAACAATTTTGAGAATGCGTTGAACATTTGGGAGAAGGCTCATCCAGGTCCACACGCCGGGAAGGCAATTGCGCTCTATAACCTTGGTCAGACACACATGAGTCTGCGCGACCATAAGGCAGCGTCTGCATACTACGAGAAGGCCCTGACGATGTATCGCAATGTCTATGGCTCCAAACACCCTGAGATATCGTCAGTGTTAAACGCCATGGGAAGCCTCCTTGTGTCCGAAGGCAAATTTGACGAAGCCCTCGCCTTGTACCAGGACGCGTTAAAAGCGAACACTACTGATTTTAATTCCGACAACATCAGCGACAATCCCTCGCTGTCGAACTACTACAACGGGGCAGCCCTGCTGCATACGCTGATGTTCAAGGCGCAAGCTTTCGAGGCGAAGTATACGATGCAGTCACTGAAGTTCTCCGATCTGGACGAGGCGCTGAAGGTACTTTCATTGTGTGACAAGCTTATCGACGAACTCCGGCGCCACAACACACACGAAAGCGACAAGATAACACTCGGGGTCATGGCGAGTGAGGTCTATGCAGACGGAGTCAGGATAGCCTACCTGGCTGCATTAAATGCTTTTAAAAAGCAATCTTACTACGAGTTGGCATTTTACTACGCGGAAAAAAGTAAAGGCGCTGTACTCCTCGATGCAATTTCCGATTCACATGCAAAGTCATTTGCCGGAATCTCACCATCGCTGCTCGAGAAAGAACAAGAGTTGAAGGCAGCCCTGGCATTGGCTTCCCGGCGACTCGCTGAAAAACCTTCGGAGCAGGTAGAAAGGCAGTTGCGCGAGACAGCATTCGACCTCAAACGCGAATACGATACCTTTATCGCCAATCTTGAAAGGGAATACCCTGAGTACTTTAACCTGAAGTTCAACGTCAAGGCCCCGACGGTTGCGGAACTTAAGGCACTACTGCCCTCAGCCACTGCGTTGATCAGCTATTTTATCGATGACAAGAGTGATCACCTGTACATATTTGTCCTGCATCGAGACAAATTCAAGGTTTTGCAGCGCACTCTGACTAGTGACTTCAACCGGTATATCACCGGGCTTCGGAATTCTGTCTACTTCCAGGAAATTGGCACATTGAAGCTGACTGCGTATGAACTTGGAAAGATACTCCTCCCGCGCCTCCCTTCGTCAGTGACCGATCTTGTCATACTACCTGCGGGTCCCTTGAGTACGCTGCCGTTCGAAACGCTGATGACGAAAGATCCCGGAGAAACCAGTGACTATTCAAAGCTGCCGTATCTTCTGAATCGTTATGGTCTGCGATATGAATTCTCCGGCGGCCTCATTGCGCAGAAAAAGCAGCGACCTGCCTCCGCGTTGTCGTCGCCATCTATCTTCCTTTGTGCGCCCATCAAATTCCCGCATAAACCATCACTTAGTGAACTCCCCGGAACTGAGAAGGAGGTGAAAGATATTTCCAATCTGTTTGCGGGCGAGAATCTCAAGGCATCCGTTGCAACCGGACAGGAAGCGATTGAGAAATTGGTCAAGTCACCTTCAATCAAGGATTATCACTACCTACACTTTGCAACGCATGGAATTGTCAACGAATCGCGACCGGAACTTTCGAGGATATTCCTGGCGAATGACGAGAGCAACGACGGTGACTTATTCGCAGGGGAAATCTACAACCTGGAACTCAACGCCAATCTCGTGACGCTTTCGGCTTGTCAGACCGGGATGGGTCAACTCGTTAAAGGCGAGGGAGTGATCGGGCTTTCGCGCGCTCTTGTTTATGCAGGGGCAAAAAATATTGTAGTCTCCTTCTGGAGTGTAGCGGATGAGTCGACTGCCATTCTCATGAGCGAGTTCTACAGGGACTTGATCACAAATCGTGATAAAAACTCCAATCAGGCACTCAGTGCCGCACTGAGGCGTTCTAAACTTCGAGTGAAAGACGATCCGAAGTTCTCCGCGCCATTCTACTGGGCACCTTTCGTACTCATCGGTTACTAACGATCAGTGACAAAATTCGCGTCGGAAAATTCATTCTCAGCGAATAAAAACGGAATTTTACCAGCCTATGGCCAACCTGTATACAAGACGGGACTTTTTCAGACACGCGCTGATGGCTACTGCCACAACGGTTCCTGTCATGAATATGCTGGCTGCTCCTAAAAAGAAGATGCAGGTCATGACAGTAACGGGCATGATCGATGCATCAGCAATGCGACAGACGTTGATACACGAACACGTGCTCGTCGATTTTATTGGTGCTGAAGAGATCAACCCACCGCGATGGGACAGGGAAAAGGTAATGGAAAAGGCTCTGCCATACCTGACAGAAGTAAAAAACGCCGGGTGCCAAACATTCGTCGATTGTACTCCAAACTTTCTTGGACGCGACGTCGGGCTCTTAAAGCAACTGTCTGAAAAGACAGGAATGTTTTTTATCACCAACACGGGTTATTATGGGGGTTCTAATCACAAGTTCCTTCCATCCCAGGTGTTCACCGAGACTGCTGATCAACTCGCGGCTCGTTGGGTTCGTGAGTGGCAGGATGGTATTGATGGTACTCCGATCAAACCCGGCTTCATCAAAATCAGTGTGAATGCCGGACATCTTTCGGATGTCTCGATCAAGCTGATCAACGCGGCAGCTCTCACACATTTGAAGACCGGACTGACTATCTGCTCACACACAGGACCTGCGACTCCTGCGTTCGAGCAGATTGAACTATTAAAGTCGAGACGAATTGACCCGTCAGCATTTGTCTGGGTACACTCGCAGAATGAACCGGATGTCACGCAGCACATCAAAGCAGCGCGCGACGGAGCATGGGTGAGCATCGATGGGCTGCGAGAAAACAATATCGACCAATATGTGTCGATCCTGAAAGCAATGAAGGGAGAGAAATGTCTTCACAGAGTTTTGATCTCACATGACGGCGGATGGTATGACCCGGATGAACCCGATGGCGGACCATTTACTCCCTTCACGATTCTGTTCAGAAAGATGATACCGGCGCTGGAGCAGGAAGGATTTAGCGAAAGCGAAATACTTCAACTAATTCAGGATAATCCAGCCAATGCTTTTGCGATCGGTGTAAGAAAGTTGAAAAGAAAAAAGGGGTGAAAAGTTTGGGAAGAATTCCCTTATTGGAACCTCTCCTATGCCTGCCCTTGATGTAAAATGGGTATTAGCCAAATTACGATCAGGAGCAGGTTCACAGAGAAACGCTATGGCAAACAGCTTTATTCACTGTGCTTGGAGAGGACTTTAAAGTAAGGGCATTCAACTGAGATTTCCTAAGGATTTTCAGAAACTTTGTTTACCCTGAAAAAATGGCTTTTTAGTGTCAAAATTGCATGTTCGAGGACGGTTATAAGCAGCGGGGATTGCGGAATAAACTTGTCAAAATCCTCCAAAAAAAGGGCATTTCAGACCCTCGTGTTTTAGCGGCTATTGGGAAAGTTCCGAGGCATTTGTTCTTTGATAACGCTTTGCTCGAACACGCTTACCAGGATAAAGCTTTCCCAATTGGGGAAGGCCAAACGATCTCCCAGCCTTATACGGTCGCTTTCCAGACCGAGAAGCTGGAAATCAAGCCCGGTGATAAGGTCCTTGAGATCGGAACCGGCTCTGGATACCAAGCCTGCATACTCCTGGAAATGGGCGCCAAAGTCTACACCATTGAATATAACCGGGTATTGTACGAGAGGGTTCGACTGTTCCTGCCGCAAATTGGGTACAGACCATACTTTTTCCACGGCGACGGTTCGAAAGGCCTTCCTTCAAAAGCGCCGTTTGACAAGATTATTGTAACGGCTGGTGCCCCGATAATCCCGACAGCCCTGACTGAACAGCTGGCCGACGGAGGTATCCTCGTTATTCCGGTCGGAAACCGCGAGCGCCAAACCATGATCCGCATCCGCAGAAAGGGCGACACTCTTGTAAAGGAAGAGTTTGACAACTTTGCATTTGTACCCCTCTTAGGTAAGGAGGGCTGGGAGGGCTAGGTGCAGGGTGCAAGGTGCAGGGTGCAAGGTACAAGGTTCAGGGTGCAAGGTGAGGCACCACGTGGGTTTGGGCCCTGAAACTTGAACCCTGAACCTTGAACCTTGTCAGAGCAATTGTTTCAGGGAAGTCTTAAACTCTTCGTATTCCTTAGAAACCGGGACGGATTTCTTCACGCCCTTGACAAATTCCGCGAGGGTATCTGGTAAAGGTATCTCCTTACCCAGGGCGCGTTCGACAACGTCTTTGAATTTTGCGGGATGGGCAGTCGCCAGAAAAATTGCATTCGAATCGGATCCTGACTCCTCGAGGTATTTTTTCAAACCGAGATAGCCCACGGCGCCGTGAGGGTCGAGCACATATCCGGTTTCATCTGACATCTTTCTCATGATGTCCGTCGTTTCCGAATCCGTGAATGAATAGCCCGCTATCTCGGCTCGCACCGCGTTGACGTCATTCTGATACAAGTCCATCATGCGGGCGAAGTTGCTTGGGTTGCCCACATCCATGGCATTACTCAGCGTATGGATCGAGGGCCTCGGTGTCAGGACACCCCGCTGAAGATATTCAGGCACTACGTCGTTGACGTTGGTGGATGCCACGAACTTTGAAACTGGCAATCCCATGCGCTTGGCAAATAGCCCGGCCGTGAGATTCCCGAAATTTCCGCTAGGCACCGAGAACACAACATCCTTATCGCGGCGAGGTCTCCGCGCATAAGCGCTGAAGTAGTAGAATGACTGAGGTATCAACCGCGCGATGTTAATCGAGTTTGCAGACGTGAGGAAATACTTATCGCGAAGTTCCTGGTCGAGGAAAGCGGTCTTTACGAGGCGTTGGCAATCGTCGAACGTCCCGTCGATCTCCAGCGCTGTAATGTTGCGTCCGAGCGTAGTAAATTGTTTCTCCTGGATCTCGCTCACCTTTCCGGAAGGATACAGAACCATGACGCGTATTCCATCAACACCCAGGAAACCATTGGCCACTGCACTTCCGGTATCACCCGACGTTGCTACCAGGATTACGATCTCACGGTTTATCTGTGAAGAAAAATATCCGAGTAACTGCGACATGAACCGCGCTCCAAAATCCTTAAAGGCCATGGTCGGCCCGTGGAACAACTCCAATGCGCTTATACCCTCCGTGACGGGCACGAGAGGTGCATCAAATTGGAGCGTGCGCTCAACGATTCGATGAAAATCTTCTTCGGGAACGTCGGCCTCCGTAAATGGCCTGGCTACCGCAAGGGCTATCTGCTTTATGTCGAGTTCGTGTATGCTCTCAAAAAATTCTTTGGGGAGTACAGGGATTTGCTCCGGCATATAAAGGCCGTTGTCGGATGCCAGTCCCTGCAGAACTGCCTCCCTCAGTGTCGTAACAAGTTTCTTGTTATTGGTACTATAAAACTTCATCGTTCCTTCTGTTAATCAAGCGAGCACCTTCGCCCCTGCCCGATTGATGCGCGATACAAAGACTTCACTGTTAAGTCTTATTCTTCCAAACTCTTCCGCAATCACGGCACCCACGCGCTGCGCGGTTTCCGCATCCGTTGACAAGGCGAAGATGGTAGGTCCCGAGCCCGATATTCCTGATCCAAGCGCCCCACCCTCCCTTGCTTTATCCTTGATCCTATCAAAACCAGGAATGAGCAACGAACGAATTGGCTCCGCGATGACGTCCTTCAATGACCGACTAATGAGTTCAAAATCCGGTTTCATCAAACCAGCGACGAGCCCTGCGATATTTCCCCACTGAGTGACCGCATCTTTGAGTGAAATGTTCATCCTCAACACCTGACGCGAATCTTGTGTATTCAGTTCGAGATGGGGATGGACGAGCGTGCAATGCAGACTTTCGGGAGTAGGTATGCTCACCACATCCAGAGGATCGTATCCGCGAATCAGAACGAAGCCCCCAAGTAACGAAGGCGCAACGTTGTCGGCATGTGCCGCACCGCAGGCAATACGTTCAGCCTCCATTGCAAACGGAAGGAGATCCTTTTTTTCAAATGGATTACCCATCAACTCGTTAATACCAACGAGCGCTGCGACAGAACTCGCTGCGCTGGAACCCATTCCGCTTCCAAGAGGCAGCTGCTTCTTCAACACAATGTCTACACCCTGGTCACTGTTGATGGATTTCAGGAACTCAAGGACGGCAACGCCGGCAGTGTTCTTATCCGGGGCCAGTGGAAGTCGCCCTCCATCGCCTTCAATTCTCAGGATACGGACACCCGGCTTGTCACTGAGGGTCAAGGTAACTTCGTCGCCGGGGCTTTCGACGGCAAATCCAAAAACGTCGAATCCACAAGAGACGTTGGCTACGGTTGCTGGGGCAAATGCGCGAAGAGTTCTCATTTCAACGTGCATAATGGCCAATCCTGATGATATCCGCAAACACTCCAGCTGCCGTAACTGCAGCACCAGCCCCCGGCCCGCGGATAACCATTGGCCTGTCGTGGTATCGCTCCGTCGTCAGAAGGATAATGTTGTCACTTCCCGACAGCGAATAGAACGGATGTTGCTCATCCACACTGCGAAGTCCGACGCGGACTTTCCCGTCTTCCAATACCGCCATGTAACGCAGTTTTTCCTTCTTCGCCTCCGCGCCAGCGCGGAGTTGCTCGAATGAGTCATCATGCTTTTTCAACGCGGTAAAAAATGCATCGACAGACATTTCACCCCTGCAGTTCTCAGGTACGAGATTCTCGACTTCGACATCGCCGAGTTCAAGGGCGAGTCCGGCTTCACGCGACAGGATCAGTATCTTACGAGCCACATCCATGCCACTGAGGTCATCACGTGGGTCCGGCTCGGTATATCCTTTCTCTTTGGCCTCCTTCACTACTTCACTGAATTTCGCCACCCCGGTAAACGAGCTGAAGATATAATTCAGCGTCCCGCTGAGAACCCCTTCGATGCTGATGACACGGTCACCGCTCACAAGGAGGTCATTCAAGGTATTGATTACAGGGAGACCTGCGCCCACATTAGTTTCATAGAGGAACTTAACACCGCGACGGAACGCGATTGAGCGGAGTTCCTTGTATTTCTCATACGTCCCCGAGTTCGCCTTCTTGTTCGGAGTAACGATCGAGATACTTGCTTCAAGGATGTCAGCGTAGTAGTTGGTTACTTCTTCGCTTGAAGTACAGTCAACGAAGATGCTGTTCGGTTTGTTCAGCGTGATCATGCGATCGACGAACGCCTTCATGTCCATGGCCTCGCCATTTTGTTTCATTTCAGCGATGCATGTCTCAAGCGGCAAAGCATCTTCATCGAAAAGCATTCTCCGGCTGTTGGCCACTGCGACGATGTTCACCTCCAACATGTTTTCGGCCGCCAGTTTGTCGAACTGTTCTTTCACCATGTTGACAAGGGCGTT
>Ga0065721_10007234_pt1 | contig 14026 bp, 11 predicted proteins | sample Mesricmetagenome_FD_59108 | JGI IMG/M metagenome (GOLD analysis project Ga0065721, IMG submission 59108) | Mesophilic microbial community from rice straw/compost enrichment Sample: eDNA_1 v2 (version 2) | ecosystem: Engineered > Solid waste > Grass > Composting > Bioreactor | place: USA: Davis... | reverse complement strand
GACGCCGTCAGCAGGCACCCCCGCTCGCTCTGAACTACGGCAACCGCGTAGCCAGTGGCACGGTGAAACCCGAGCCCGCCCGCAAAGCCCACAGGAAGAACGTTCACGATCCAGGCATCATGAAGATGTCGAGATCGTACGGCGCCCCGGCGCCCGCAGGCAGCGAACATCGCGGGGGGGCGAAGTATTCCAAGTGTTTGCGCCCTGTCCACGAGGCCTCGAAGATGCCCTGCATGCAGAACTGCAGGCATTGGGATACGAAGCCCTGCGCAAGGATCGAGCCGGATGCCACTTCCAGGCGGATTGGACGGGCGTCCTGAAAGCCAATCTCTACTCTCGGCTCGCTACGCGCATCCTGGTAAGGCTTGCCCATGCTCCGGTCAGGAACGAGGACGACATTCTGGCCCTTGCACATGACACTGAATGGGAACGATGGTTCGGCCCCGAACAGACGCTCCGCGTCGACACGTCGGCGATTCGCAGCCCTATGCAGAGCCTGCAATACTGCAACTTGCGTGTGAAGGACGGCATCTGTGATCGCTTGCGCGACCGTGAAGGAGCGAGGCCCGACATTGATACCGTCAGGCCCGACGCACGTGTGCATCAGTTCTTGGACGAGGACACGGCGACGCTCTACCTCGATACATCCGGCGAGTCGCTTTTCAAGCGCGGCTGGCGCCTGGATAAGGGTGAAGCACCCTTACGCGAAAATCTGGCTGCCGGGCTAATCGCGCTGGCTGAATGGGACCCAGAACAACCGCTGATGGACACGTTCTGCGGCAGCGGCACCATACTGATCGAGGCCGCCTGGATCGCCCTGGGTGTCCCGCCGGGAATATGGCGCCCCTTCGGATTCGAACGACTCCGCGATCATGACGCTCGCCATTGGCGCGACATCAAGGACGAAGCACGTAGCCGCATTGCCACTCAACTCGACGCACCACTCTTTGGCTACGACATCGACCCTGCCGCCGTGGCAGCGGCCCAGGCAAACCAGGAGCGGGCCAAACTGTCGCCCGACACCATTCGATTTGCCGTAGCAGATGCCCGTGAAGTCCGCCCCCCGAGCGCATCAGGCTGGATGGTGACCAACCCGCCCTATGGAGAGCGGATGGAACACGACCCGGCGTTCTGGTCACACTGGGCCGAGAACCTGAAACGGCATTACGCGGGTTGGCATGTCAATGTCATCACCAGCGATCTCGACCTGCCCTCACATTTGCGACTGAAACCCAAACGCCGCTTCCCGGTCTTCAATGGTGCGCTAGATTGCCGCATGTTCGTGTTCGATATGGTGGAGCGCGAATATCGGCGAAATTAAGGCGGCGTCATTCCTTCCAGGCTGTGTTGTAGGGTGCTGACACGCACTTGGGGTCAGTTGATGGTAACTAGGGTTTACCCCTATAATAAGGGTAAGCCCTAGCTTGATCTCATCAACTTACTTCAAAGTTAAACGCCATGCTTACAGATGAACTGGAACGCCGCCTCATTCAGCAGGAAATTGATCGCCAGCTGAGCCTTGAGCCTTTGTTCGACCTGAAGCGTGTGGCAACCAAGATTGCAGGTTTCTTCGGTTACGCTCGCCAGGAAGGTACGTTGACCGCCGAGGCTCGCACCGCAACCAACTGATTGCGCTGCTGAGTACCGCTCGAAGCCGCCCCGAAGGCGGCTTTTTTCATGCCTGCCCACAACTGGGTAATAATGACGCACGTTTCATTTTCGACCCGGCCATGCAGTCCACTATTCCAGCTCCGACCCCCAGCAGGCTTCGACGCTTTGCCAGCATGATGTATGAAGGCGTCTTGTTGTTCGGCATTGTGTTTGCCTCGGCCTATCTATTTGATACGTTGACCGAGAGTCGCCATGCCCTCACATTGCGCCATCTTCGCCAAGTGGTGTTGTTCTTGGTGATCGGCGTCTACTTCGTGACGTGCTGGCGAGGGGGACAGACGCTCCCAATGAAGACGTGGAATATCCGGCTCACGGACCTGCACGGAAACCGGCCAGGCCTGGGACGCCTATTACTGCGATATGTGCTGATTTGGCCGCTTCCGTTACTTGCCGCGCTTGCAGTGCAGTGGGCCTCTCAACTTACGGGTTATGCATCGACCGACCTGCTCATCGTATTTGCTCCATTCAGCATATTCGTGTGGAGCTGGATGGATCGCGAGGGGCAATTCCTGCACGATCGCCTGGCGGGTACTCGCCTGGTGGATGTCCGCTCTACCCGCGTCCACCAGAACTGAGGCGTTGCACGCCGTCTAAGGGTAAACCCCTGAGATAGTGATGTCCGAGGTCGTCGGCCATTGCGTAGAACCGGGAAGTCGGCCATGCTTTAATGATCCGAGAGGTTTTACTCCGTCCGCCGTGAAAGTGCTCCGATGAACGACCAGCATTCAGTCTTGTATTCGAGTTACCAATGGCTGGTACCCACCCAGTTCAACATCTCGCAAGCCTGTCTTCATCGTTGGGCGGGCAATTCCATGCAAGGGCGCCGGCTGGCCGTTCATCATGAAAGCATGCTTGGCGAACGCAATGACTGGTCGTATGGGCGACTGGCGGATACGGCCAACCGTTTGGCGAACGGGATGCTCAAGATGGGCGTGCACAAGGGTGATCGCGTGGCCGTTATCATGCCGTTGCGCCCCGAGGCGATCGCTGCAAGCCTGGCCATCTTGAGCGTGGGTGCGATTCTCGTGCCCCTTTCACCCCAACTGGGCATCGACGGGCTGGCGCAACGCCTAAGAGACTCCGGCGCCAAGACAATCATTGCCGACCACGTCGTCGCCCCGGAGCTTCCACAGGTCATTGCGCAATGCGGCGCCATCCGGCAACTGATCGGCGTCGACTTTCAGAGCGACGACACACTCCCCTGGCGCACCCTCCTCGCACGCGAGTCGGGCGAATTCCGCACCATACCCTCACTATCTAGCGACCCGGCGATACTGCTCTACACGGCCGGCACTACCGGCCTGCCAAAGGGCGTACTGCATGCCCATCGTGTGTTGATTGGCATTCTGCCCGCTTTTGTCGCCGCACAGAACTGGTATCCCCAGCCCCAAGATCTTTTCTGGAGCGCCGCTGAATGGACGACTGCGCCGGGCCTGCTTCACGGCCTGCTCGCCGTCATGTACTTCGGCGGGCAAATGGTCACAACTGATCACCCCATCACAGGCAGGGACCCCATATCACTTCTAAGGCGGTACCCTATTACGAACGTCTTGGTGCAAGCCAACGACCTCTCTCAAATTCAACAAGCAGGCATGGCTCTGCAAGGGCGCCCGCCCCTGCGAGCGCTCATGGTTGCCGGCGAAACCCTTCCTCCTGCGCTGCACGAATGGGCACGCCAAGTATTCGGAACGGCACCAAACGAGGTCTACGGCCTCACTGAAGCCCCGGGAATATTGGGCCATAGTACGGACAAGTGGCCGGTCCGGCCCGGGAGTCTCGGTCGCCCGATCCCCGGCCACCGAATTGCACTACTGGACTCGAAAGGCCGGAATACTCGGCGCGGCTCGGTCGGCCAGCTCGCGTTGAATACGCGTGACGACCTCGGGTATCCTGATCCTGCCCTATTTCTGTCATATTGGCAGAACGAAGCCTTGACCAGTGCCCGATACATGGGCGATTGGTTTCTTACCGGTGACATGGCTTCGCTAGATGACGACGGTTATTATTGGTTCGTGGGTCGGGGCGACGATATCTTTCGCGCAGGTAGTCACCGGATCAGCCCCATCGACATCGAAGATTGCCTCAAACAACACCCGGCGGTGCTCAATGCGGCTGTCGTACCCAAGCCTGAAGGCGCCCACGGCTGCGCCATCAAGGCCTTCGTCGTAGCGAGGCTCAATGGTGCGGAAGAGGCCCAAGCACTTGAACGTACACTGCAGTCCCACGTATCGAAGCGCCTCGCCACGTGGCAAATGCCGAAGGAAATCGAATTTGTCGATCGTCTGCCAGTAACGGCGGATGGTCAACTCCGGCGCCATGTGCTGCGTGCCCGCGAGCAGCAGCGCAGCATGCTCGCAGCGGCTCAGTCCAAGTCGCGCTCCTGACTGCCACTCTCGTCTCTCCGCGAAGTGCTCGTGCCGCGTAGGCGTCAAAACGCAACGCTGCGGGATGGCGGCTCTCCATGATCGGATAAAATAATCCAATGACGGATACCTTCAAGAAATATTTGATGGGCGACTCGAGCGCCCGCATTCAGGCAGTGCGGCTTGAGAAGTCCTGGCAGACCGGTCTCGCCCATCAGTGCTATCCCCCCAGCGTCCAGAAATTGCTGGGCGAGCTGGCCGCAGCGGCAGTGCTGCTGGCCACCAACATCAAGTTCGATGGTTCGTTGGTCCTGCAGCTTCAAGGCGATGGGCCCGTTGCGCTGATCGTGGTGGAATGCACTTCCGACCTCACGTTCCGCGCAACAGTCAATTTGCGCGATTCGCAGCCCTTGCCNGANGANGGCAGCCTGCAAACCCTCCTCAACCCGAACGGTGCAGGCCGNTTCATGGTNGTTCTGGATCCGGGTCGAAATAGAGACCTCGCGCCTTATCAAGGCATCGTTCCCATGGACGGCGACAGCGTTGCCGAGGTGCTGGAAACCTATATGCGCACGTCCGAGCAGCTCGACACGCGGTTGTGGCTTGCAGCGGACGAGCAGAACGCGGCAGGGCTCCTGCTTCAGCGGCTTCCCGATATTGGCGGCATCGCCACGGACGACGCTCATGCAGAGCCCGGCAGTACACATGGATCGGAAGTCGAGAGAAAAGCGGAATCCTGGAATCGGATCACTCAACTTGCCTCCACGTTGATGGCGCCCGAGCTATTAGCGACGGACATCGATACCTTGATTCATCGGCTGTTTTGGCAGGAAACACTGACTCATCTGGACACGAAGTCAGTTCAGTGGCATTGCCCGTGCACTCGTGAACGCGTCGCCAACATGCTCCGCATGCTGGGCCGGGACGAAATCGAGTCGCTCCTGCAGGAACGTGAGAGCGTGTCCGTGTCGTGCAATTTCTGTGGCAAACCCTACGAATTCGACGCCGTGGATTGTGCCGGGCTGTTCGTCGAACACCTGGACGATTCGGGCTCCGGCCGCATCCACTGAAACCGATTCATCCTGGCAAGCCCGTGAGGGCGTGACCGGCACGCGTAGTATCCACACTCGTGGAGCCATCATTGGGCAGGCAAACTGCTCAGATGGCTCTCTCACTACACCCTTTGGCCACTGAGCGGATTTCGCTATCCCGGGATACGAAGGCGGGAACGGAAGCCCGCAAGCCACCGATTAGCACCTTCAACCCTGAATCGGGACAAGGCAGTACAGAGTTCCTCCTGGCTGCCATCCCCATCCTGCTTCTGGGCCTGGGTTGTATCGAAGCACAGCACTGGTACTTTTCCCGTCAAGCGGTCAGCCATGCCCTGGCGCAGGCCGCACGTGCCGCGGCGACATCCCACGCGGACCCCAACGTCCTGGACGCCGCATTTTTCCGCGCCTTACTACCGCTCTACGCCGCGACAGATCGTTCAAGGTCAGAAGAGCGAGTCTTGCTGCGCATGCGCCGACGCGAACGGGACACTGGACTACCGGCTTGGCAAATCCGCATCGTTTCGCCCGCCGATATCACTTATGTAGATTTCCGATCCAGCAGCCCTGATCTCCCGCAGAAGGCCGGCATGCCGACCATCGACAATGACTATATCGCCGAACAACACCAGAAGCGGGCGACTCAAGGATGGGACAACGGTCGGGGCCCGGTTTCCGGACAAACCACGCTCGAAGCAAACACGCTCACCCTCAACCTGACCTGGCTGCACGAACCCTTACTTCCAGGAGTCCGACAACTATTGCGCCAACTGGCACCCGCCGATCAGCGATATGGCTCCATCGCCATGCGTGAAGCCGGCTATCTTCCGATACGCCGCCAGGTGTCCATGGTGATGCAGAGTCATCCAATGAAATGGCCCTTGCCTGCTCACGGGCGAATCAAGCGGGCCACGCATCCCGACGAAGTCGAGCCTCCCTATTCATCCACCTTCATCAACGATGATGTTCCATTCGCCCCGAGCGCCCCGGGCCCCTGCAAAGGGCTGTGGTGCCTACCCGCGCCGGCCAGCGAGGTCTCAAATCAACCGATGCAGCAAGATAGTGAACGGTTTTTCGGAAAGCGTGGAGACGACGGCGTCGGCCCAAGCGCCGACACGGGAGGCGGGGGGCTAGCTCCCCCCTCCCCGGATCAGGAGACGGGTCAGCGGCCGGACGCCCCGGGGCCTGGCGAAACCGAGCGGCCGCCCGATGCAGCGGACGAAGCAGGCTTTGCCGAAGAACTCCACGACTGCCCTGGATGTTGCTGAATAGTGCCTTGGCCGGGCTGTTGCCGGGAAGAGGCGTGCCCGGGCTGTGCGTGGGAGCCGGAGACATGGCCGGACTGCTGGCCGACACGTGGGGACTGCCCCGGATGCCGCTGGGAAGGCGGGACCAGGTGCACGAAGATTTCATCCTTCTGAACAAGCCCCATTTCGCCCCGGGCCCGCTCTTCAATGGCGTCAGTACCTGCGGTAAGGTCCTGCACTTCGGCCGCCAGAGCATTGTTGCGCGCCGCCAGCGCCTCATTGGTCTCCTGCTGTGCTGCGCGCTTCTCTTCCAGCTCGCGCACACGCTGCCATCCCCCCTTGCCCCACCACAGGGGGTATTGGATGATGGCAGTGAGCAATACCAGAACGATGAGCAGCAGGCGCATGTACGACGGCACACCCGGCACTACGGCCGGGTTCAGGCTCAACGCAGGTTGTAGAACGCCTCGCGACCAGGATAGCTGGCCACGTCAGCCAGTTCTTCCTCGATACGGAGAAGCTGGTTGTACTTGGCCATGCGGTCGGAACGCGACAGGGAGCCTGTCTTGATCTGCATGGCGTTGGTCGCAACCGCGATATCGGCGATGGTGGAGTCTTCGGTTTCGCCCGACCGGTGCGAAATCACGGCGGTATAGCCGGCACGCTTAGCCATTTCAATCGCCGCAAACGTCTCTGTCAATGTACCGATCTGGTTGATCTTGATGAGGATCGAGTTGGCGATGCCCTGTTCGATACCTTGCTTCAAGATCTTGGTATTGGTCACGAACAAGTCGTCACCCACCAGCTGCACCTGCTTGCCCAGNTGCTGCGTCAGCACCTGCCAGCCTTCCCAGTCGTTCTCGGCCATACCGTCTTCNATGGAAATGATGGGGTACTTNTCGCACCAGCTGGCCAGAAGATTCGCGAAGTCGGGGGCNCTGAGCGCNATGCCGCCTTCGCCGGCCAGATGGTACATGCCATCACGATAGAATTCGCTGCTGGCGCAGTCCAGCCCCAGTGCAATCTGCGAACCCGCTTCGTACCCAGCCGCTTCAATGGCATTCAGGATCAANTGAATGGCGGCCTCATGGTTNGCCACATTGGGAGCAAAACCGCCTTCGTCGCCCACCGCGGTGGACATGCCNTGCTTGTCGATCAACTTCTTCAGGGCATGGAAGACTTCCGCACCCATGCGCAATGCATCACGGAAGCTGCGTGCACCTATCGGCAGGATCATGAATTCCTGCAGGTCCAACGTGTTGTTGGCGTGGGCACCGCCATTGATGACGTTCATCATGGGAACAGGCATCTGCATCGGGCCGCTGCCACCAAAATAACGGTACAGCGAGAGGCCTGATTCATCGGCGGCAGCACGTGCAACGGCCATACTGGCAGCCAGCATCGCATTTGCCCCCAACCGACCTTTGTTTTCAGTGCCGTCGAGGTCGATCAAGGTACGATCGATGAACGTCTGTTCCTGGGCATCCAGGCCCATCAACGCTTCGGAGATTTCGGTATTGACGTTTTCCACGGCACGCAGCACGCCCTTGCCCAAGTAGCGCGCAGCATCGCCGTCACGCAGCTCGATGGCTTCACGCGAGCCGGTCGATGCGCCAGAGGGAACTGCCGCGCGGCCCATGGCGCCTGATTCCAGCAACACGTCGCATTCCACGGTGGGGTTGCCGCGCGAGTCAAGAATTTCGCGCCCGATGATGTCTACGATTGCACTCATGATCTTTGTCTGTTCCTGCCTGAGTTGGGTGGGAATCCTGCAAGGGCCGACGTGTACGGTTGCAGGCATAAACGCCTGATTGTAGCCGCCGCTGAGCCTGTACTGCGCCCGAATCCCGCCTACTTCATCGGATTTTGCGCATCGAGACGTATCAACACCGGGTCACGGGTCACGATCCGACCGTGAAAGTCGCGTCTCGAGCTTCAAGAGCAGGTCGGACAGTGATTCAAGTTCTGCTCCCGTATAGTCACCGAGCGCCCATTCTATGAATTCATTGCGCCGAGCCATCGTCGACATCACGACCTTCCGCCCTTCGTCGGAAAGTGCCACATTGACTCGTCGGGCGTCATGCGCGTCGATGTGCCGTTCCACCCAACCCTGCGCTTCAAGCGCCTTCAATTGCCGTGTCAAGGCGGCGGGATTGATGCCCAGTTCGCGGGCCATCGACTTCTGTGAAGTTCCGCCACACTTGTGCAGCATGAACAGAATACGCCAACGTGCCATCGACTGGCCGGTATGCGTTTCGAATCCCGCCACGAAGGCTCGATAACTGCGCCCCAGTTGCTGCATGAAGCGCACATGTTGGGCAGCAATCATCACGCCCCCTTTCGTGAGACCGGACGATTCCCAAACTTCATCGGGGGCAATTTCCACAGACCGAGCAGCCCGCAGACAGCCATGAACACCATCAACACCATACCGGCATGGACGCCCCACACGAGTGAATCTCGTGCATGCAGGATAAAGGTTTCCCCATGCAAACCGGCTCGCTGCAGCACAGCAATGAACTCGCTTTGCACCTGCATGTTCACGAGCATCTGGGGGTCCTCAAGACGCGCCGACCAAGACCCGTTTCCGTAAGGAGTAAGGTCCAACTTACGTACCCGTTCAACATAGTAATGCGAGACAACCGAACCGACGACCGCCGTCCCGATCATGCCACCGATCATACGGGTCGATTGGAGTACTGCCGTGGAGATACCCAGCAAAGAGCGACTCACGAGCTCTTGTATGAACACAGTCAAGTTCGGCATGACGAATCCCAGCCCCAAACCCGACCCGATTAGGAACATGACCAGGATCCATCGCGCCGTATCGGCCCCCACGAACAGCAGACCGGCTCCGCTGAACACCAGCATGCCGAACCCTATATGCAGGATACGTTCAGGGCGCCCCATGCGAGGAAGGATACGAGCACTGGCAATGCTCCCCACGGTGATGGACACCACCATGGGCGTGATCAGTACCCCGACTTCACGGGCTGTAAGGCCGAATCCACCCTGTAACAACAAGGGGATGTAAATCAACAGCGCGAACATGACGAAGCCGACGAAGAAAGACAACAGACAGCAGATGACGACGCTTCGGTCGCTGAACATTTGTAGCGGGATCAATGCCGACTCGCTGCGCTTTTCCCACCAGACGAATGCCGTCATGAGCGCGATCGTGGCCAACCCCAGCCCGACCATGGACATCGAGGCGCCGTATACAGGCATCAACTGTACGAGGAACTGAAGAGACGCAAGCGAGAGGGCGATAAGAATCGCGCCCTGCCAGTCCAGGCGGATATTGTCCTGCTGCATTTGTCTGATTCGCGGGATATAACGCAGCACAAAGACAAGGCCCAGCAACCCAAGCGGCACATTCATGAAGAAGATGGCGCGCCAGCCGATGTAATACGTCAGGAAGCCGCCGAGCGAGGGTCCAAATGCATTGGCAATGCCGAAACAGCTGCTCAGGATCACTTGCCAGCGTAGACGGACATGAGGATCCGGAAATAGGTCGGGAACCAGGGCGAAGGCGGTGCCGAGCATCATGCCGCCAGCAATCCCTTGAAGCGCCCTGCCCAGCACCAGATGCACCATGGATTGGGCCAAGCCACACAGGACCGAAGCAAACAGGAATAGAACGATGGACGCAATGACGAAGGGCTTGCGTCCGTAGTAATCACCGAGGCGCCCGAAAATCGGGATGGTGATGATGGACGTCAACAAATAGGCGGTAGTGACCCATGCATAAAGCTGGAAGCCCCTGAGCTCCGCTACGACGGTCGGCAACGCGGTTCCCACCACGGTCTGGTCGATAGCAACCATCATGGTGACAAACCCCAACCCTGCCATGGCAAACAAGGATTCCCGGAACGAAAGCAGCATGCCTGCCCCGGGCGCACGTACGGTAGCCGAGTTCATAATTTAGTGGACGAGTCAAATATTGACTGGTCAACAATTCTACGCCTCGGGGTCCCGAACGCAAGGCAGCGTTGTAATCAGCCGACGAACTCTTCCTTAAGCACGCCGCTGGTTTTCACGACTCGGTCGAGCGCGATCAGCGACTCGAGCAGACGGCGCATTTGCCCCAGAGGAACGGCGTTTGGGCCGTCGGACAATGCTTGGTCGGGATTCGGATGCGTTTCCATGAACAGACCCGACACACCGGCCGCGACAGCCGCCCGGGCCAACACCGGCACGAACTCCCGTTGCCCGCCCGAGGACGTACCTTGCCCGCCCGGCAACTGTACAGAATGGGTGGCGTCAAACACGACGGGGCACTGGGTTTCCCGCATGATGGCGAGCGACCGCATATCGGAGACTAGGTTGTTGTAGCCAAAAGAGACGCCGCGTTCACAGACCATGATGTTATGGCCGTCGCCGCCCGCATCCAGGGCTGCCTGGCGTGCCTTGGCCACCACCTGCGCCATATCGTGGGGAGCGAGGAATTGCCCCTTCTTGATATTGACAGGTTTCAGCGTTGCCGCGCAGGCATGGATGAAATCAGTCTGGCGGCACAGGAATGCCGGCGTCTGCAGGACATCGACGACCGCTGCCACGTCAGCGACTTGTTCTGTCGTATGCACATCGGTCAGGACGGGTACTCCCAGCTCGGACCGAACATCGGCCAGAATGTGCAACCCTTCCTCTTGGCCGGGGCCACGATAGGACCGCCCAGAACTGCGATTTGCCTTGTCGAAGGAACTCTTGTAGATGAAATGCAGGCCCAGCTCCGCTGTCAGCTCCTTGAGTACACCTGCCGTATCGAACGCCATTTGCCGAGACTCGATCACACAGGGGCCGGCAATGAGGAAGAAGGGGCGATCCAGGCCAATTTCGACGCCACAGAGTTTCATCGGTCTATCCTTGCTGATCGGTGGACGATCTGGCCGCCCGCCGTCTAAATGTTTGCGGGCTCCGGAAGGAGCCCGACGTTCCTCGCAATCAATGCGAAGCCATTGCATCGACCCAAGGGTCAGGCCTTGCTGCTGCGCTGCTTCTGACGTTCCAAAGCGGCCTTGATATAGCTTGTGAACAGCGGATGGCCATCACGCGGGGTCGACGTGAATTCCGGATGGAACTGCACGCCCATGAACCAAGGATGCTTGGGCAATTCCATGATCTCGGGCAACGACTCGGTGGGGGTCCGGGCACTGATGACCATGCCGGCCTCCTCGAGGCGAGTCACGTACACGTTATTGACCTCGTACCGGTGACGATGCCGTTCGTTTACCTCGGGCCCATAGATCTCGTACGCGCGCGTACCCGGTAGAACCGGGCAACGTTGAGCGCCCTTGCGCATCGTACCGCCCAAATCCGAATTCGAATCGCGACGCTCGATCTTACCCTCGCGATCCTGCCACTCATTGATCAAGGCGACGACAGGATGTGCGGCGGCTGGATCGAATTCCGTGCTGTTGGCGCCGCCAAGACCCGCGACGTTGCGCGCGAACTCGACCACCGCCAACTGCATGCCCAGACAAATGCCCAAGTACGGTGTACCGGTTTCACGGGCATAACGGATCGCACGCATCTTGCCTTCAGTGCCGCGCTTCCCGAAGCCCCCCGGTACTAGGATCGCATCGAGGCCTTCGAGGCATGCCGTCCCTTCGCGCTCGAGTACTTCAGAGTCAAGGTATTCGATCTCGACTTTGGACCGCGTGTGAATGCCTGCGTGGGTCAAGGCCTCGGACAGCGACTTGTACGATTCCGTGAGATCGACATACTTGCCCACCATGCCGATGCGCACGTGATGTTCGGGATGACGGATCGCATCGATCAGTTGTTCCCACATGGTCAGGTCCGCCGGCGGCGGCGCAATGCTCAATGCATCGCAAATGATGGAATCCAGGCCCTGCTTGTGCAACATGCCGGGAATCTCGTAGATCGACGTTTCTGCATCCCATACCGAAATCACGGCATCGAGCGGCACGTTCGAGAATAGTGAAATCTTGGCGCGTTCGTCGTCCGGAATCGGCCGGTCAGCACGGCACAGCAAGGCGTTCGGATAAATCCCGATTTCGCGGAGTTTTTGGACGGAATGCTGCGTAGGCTTCGTCTTGAGCTCGCCCGCCGAACCGATATAGGGCACGAGGGTCAGATGTACGAAGGCTGCATTGTTGCGGCCCAGGCGCAAGCTCATCTGGCGAACGGCTTCGAGGAATGGCAATGACTCGATGTCGCCCACCGTACCACCGATTTCGACGATGGCGATATCCGCTGCACCGTCCCATGCCGCCTTGGCACCGCGCACAATGAAATCCTGGATTTCATTCGTGATGTGAGGAATCACCTGCACCGTCTTGCCGAGGTAATCGCCCCGACGCTCCTTGCGCAGTACAGATTCATAGATCTGGCCCGTGGTGAAGTTGTTCACCTTACGCATGCGCGTGGAAATGAAGCGCTCGTAATGACCCAGGTCGAGGTCGGTCTCGGCTCCGTCTTCCGTGACGAACACTTCACCGTGCTGGAAGGGGCTCATTGTGCCCGGGTCGACGTTGATGTAGGGATCGAGCTTGAGCATGGTGACGCGCAAGCCGCGGGACTCGAGAATGGCCGCGAGAGAGGCTGCAGCAATACCCTTACCCAAGGAGGAAACGACGCCTCCTGTGACGAATACGTACTTGGTCATTGTTGGGGTCTGCCCGGTGTTACGACCGGGCCGGAGCAGGAAATTTCAATTATAGCTTGGAAGATGCACGTGTTAGGCACGCCCGACAGGCATGGTGCGCGCTTGCAACCATTCCAGAGCTGGGCCGTCGACCAGGGGCGAGAGGCGATCCCGGACCTCATTGTGATAGCCGTTCAGCCACGCAATTTCTTCCTCATTCAGCATGTCGACCTCGATACAACGCGTGTCGATCGGACAAAGGGTCAGTGTTTCGAACGCAAGGAAATCACCGAACTCACTCTCTTCGCGGCGGCGAGCCAATACGAGGTTTTCGATTCGAATCCCCCATCGCCCGGGGCGATAGAGACCGGGTTCATTCGAGGTGATCATGCCTTCCGACAGGACGGCGTGGACATTGCCGGAATTGCGCCATGAAATCGATTGTGGGCCCTCATGTACGTTCATGAAATAGCCGACACCGTGACCGGTGCCATGCCCATAGTCAGCAGCCAGTTGCCAGATGGGCCCGCGGGCCAGGGCGTCCAGCGCGTATGCCGGGAGTTCGGCCGGAAATACTGCACGCGACAGCGCGATCATGCCCTTCAACACCGCGGTGTAATCGCGTTTTTCTTCCGCGCTGATCTGCCCGACTGGGACCACACGGGTAATGTCCGTTGTACCGCCCAGGTATTGGCCACCTGAATCGATCAGCAAAAGACCATCGCCTTCAATGACGGCATGGGCCTCGGGCGTAGCGTGATAGTGCGGCATGGCGCCATTGGCGCGCCACGCGGCGATGGTGCCGAAACTGGGCGACACGAACCCTGGGCGCCGCGCCCGCGCAGCCGTGATTTTCTCGTCGACGGTCAATTCGGTAATGCGCTCCTTCCCCAAGGCCAATTCGAACCATGCAAAAAACTCGCACAGGGCTGCACCGTCTTGTTCCATGGTCGAACGGACATTGGCTACTTCCCCCGCATTCTTCCGAGCCTTGAGCAAGTGCGCCGGGTTCACCGCTTCAACCTTATCGACATAGGCCGCGGTATTGAATAGGCCGATGGTGATGCGGGCGGGATCGACCAGCAG
>Ga0065721_10051636_pt1 | contig 14029 bp, 9 predicted proteins | sample Mesricmetagenome_FD_59108 | JGI IMG/M metagenome (GOLD analysis project Ga0065721, IMG submission 59108) | Mesophilic microbial community from rice straw/compost enrichment Sample: eDNA_1 v2 (version 2) | ecosystem: Engineered > Solid waste > Grass > Composting > Bioreactor | place: USA: Davis... | reverse complement strand
CCTGCCGCAGCGCTCGCGGCGGACCCGCGGCTCCGTAGGTGCAAAAGTGCACCTACCGCAGCGCTCGCGGCGGAACCGCGGCTCCGTAGGTGCAAAAGAGCACCTACAGCAGCGCCCGCTGCGGAACCGCGGCCTCGTAGGTGCAAAAGTGCACCTACCGCAGCGCCCGCGGCCGAATCGCGGCCTCGTAGGTGCAAAAGTGCACCTACCGCAGCGCCCGCTGCGGAACCGCGGCCTCGTAGGTGCACAAGTGCACCTACCGCTGTGCCCGCGGCGGAACCGCGGCCTGTAGGTGCAAAAGTGCACCTACCGCAGTGCCCGCGGCGGAACCGCGGCTCTGTAGGTGCAAAAGTGCACCTACAGCAGCGCCCGCTGCGGAACCGCGGCCTGTAGGTGCAAAAGTGCACCTACAGCAGCGCCCGCTGCGGAACCGCGGCTCTGTAGGTGCAAAAGTGCACCTACAGCAGCGCCCGCTGCCGAACCGCGGCCTCGTAGGTGCAAAAGTGCACCTACCGCAGCGCCCGCGGCGGAACCGCGGCTCCGTAGGTGCAAAAGTGCACCTACAGCAGCGCCCGCTGCCGAATCGCGGCCTCGTAGGTGCAAAAGTGCACCTGCCGCAGCGCCCGCGGCGGACCCGCGGCCTCGTAGGTGCAAAAGTGCACCTACAGCAGCGCCCGCTGCGGAACCGCGGCGCAGTAGGTGCACAAGTGCACCTACAGCAGCGCCCGCTGCCGAACCGCGGCGGGACCATGGCCCAGCCGCACCTACCGCAGCGTCGCGGTGCCGCCGTCGGCGAGGCGCTGGACGGCGGCGTCCAGCAGCGGCAGCTCGGTCAGCGCGCCGATGGCATCCTGTCGCTGCTCCGCCGCGCGAAGGAAGGATAGGATCGCCTCGCGGCGGCTGCCGTTCAAGAGAAGAGCTGTACCTTGCAGCAGCTCATAGTCCGTACGGTCTCTTGCAGACAGCGACAAGCTCTGCCCGAACCATTGGTAAGCCTGCGTCACGCATCCGGATTGCAGCAAGGAGTCGATCAGCAGACGCCGAGCGGCAGCATCCCTCCGAACAGCCTGCATATTCTCCAGCCCCTTATCTTCTTCCACACCCGAATCCATCACGCCCAAATCCCTCGAGCCCGAATCCTCCGCACCCGTTTCTCTCACGCCCGCCCCCTCCACGAACGCCCCCTCAGTTCTCCCGCCAACACGCCCGCCTGCACCAGCTGCACATCCCGCGTCCCTCAAGCCTGCCACGTCTCCCATCGAACCAGCATCCTTCGACTCCTCCAGCAGCCTCTTCAGTCGGTCTGCCGCCTCCCGATGATCGTCATTCAGCCGCAGCAGCATAACAGTGACGAGCGCATCTTCTCCTTGTGCAAGTCTTCGGCGAAGCTCCTCGGCGTTGGCGCGCTCAACAGAAGTAGATGCTGTAGCCTCATATGCCTGAACGGCCGCCTCAAGCTTGCCCTGCGAGGCGAGCAGGGCGGAGCGGAAACGGTAGAGGTTGACGAGCGCACGCTCGTCGCCCTGCAGCACCGCATGCTCGAATGCACTAAGCAGCTCGCGCTCAGCCTGCGCCGCGTCGCCGAGCAAATACAGATAGACCGATCGGTAGAACATCAACGTAGAATTCGTTCCTTCCACCGACAATCGCTCACGATAAGCGGCCTCGCGCCGCTGCCGCTGCAGCCTGCACAGCGGCAGTGGATCCGTGCCGTCCGCCGCCCACAGGCCAGCCTGGGCAGCGAACCAATCCGATGTTTCATCCGCGCCATCCCATACGAATACGTTGTCCCGGCGAAAGGACAGGTCCAAATAATAGGGCTCCGACAACGTCATCACGAAGGACGCCTCGCCGTTCAATCGACCGCGCCAGCTCGCTTCCAATTGATCCTCGTCCGCTGAGCCAGCCATCCACGCGCCAAGCAGTCGAGGACGCAGAGGCAGTGCAACTGCCGCCCAGCATGGATGCAGCACGAAGGCTGTTGTCTGGCTCCAATCGATGCGATGCAGCTCTTCGGTTGATACGGCTGTTACATTGGACGGCGCGCCTGCAAGCGACCGCTGCGGGTTGTTCGTCACCCAGCGGATCGGATGCTTAGCGGCAATCGGGGACAGATGAGTGGAGAACGGGGTGCTGCTCCATGGCGCATCGGGAAATACGACCGCAAAGGGGCGTTCCGATATCGACGATAATGGTTTCACGGCTGGCGCCTCCCTGATCTAGATAGTTGCATTGTATGGGCGAGTGCCGGGGATGGTGCGAATCGCGTCATCCGAATTGAAATGGGCATTACTGACAACAATACAGCTATTGAAAGCAGGAAAGCATGTAGAGCGAGGTGAGGCAGCATGAGCAAAGAGCATCAAATAAGCAATGCTGATAAAGATAACGATTCAAAAGGTACAAAAGAAAGGTTCACGCGCTCGGGTTTTATTTTGGCGGCAATCGGCAGCTCGGTTGGACTCGGCAACATGTGGAAGTTTCCTTACATAACGGGTCTGTACGGCGGGGCGGCCTTCTTTCTCCTGTTTACGATCTGCCTGCTGTTAATTGGTTTGCCCGTTCTTATGGCCGAGATGACGATCGGACGCGGAGGACGGGGGAGTCCGGCGACTTCACTCATTCGTCTCAGCGGTCAGCGGGTGTGGGGAACGTTCGGGGTGCTGTCGATTGCAGGAGCCTTCTTCATCATGTCGTTCTACGCAGTCGTTGCCGGATGGACGCTTCATTACGCTGTTATTTCATTCGGCGGCGCCATTCATGAAGGGGTTGACGTAGAGGCGACCTTCAGTCATTTCATTGGCGGCTTTCTTCCGGTCCTATGGCAGTTTGTCGTCATGATTGTAACCGGCTGGATCGTCATTCGAGGCGCATCGGGCATCGAAAAATTCAATAAGGTGCTCATCCCAGCACTCGTCCTCATCCTGCTCTTCTTAATGGTGCGGGTGCTCATGCTCGATGGGGCCGGGGCTGGCGTCGAGTTCTTCCTTCGTCCAGACTTCAGCAAATTGACGAATGAATCGGTGCTTGTGGCGCTTGGCCACGCCTTCTTCTCGTTGTCGCTTGGAATGGGGACGATGATGACGTACGGGGCTTATGTCGATCGAGAGCAGTCGCTCGGAACAGCAACGCTGGCGGTCGGCGGCGGTGATCTGCTGTATGCGCTGTTGGCAGGGCTCATTATTTTTCCGACGACATTCGCGTATGGCATCGAGCCAGGACAAGGACCGGGGCTTGCATTCGTGGCGCTGCCTGCTGCATTCTCGGCCATGCCGCTGGGCTGGCTGTTCGGAGGGCTATTCTTCACCTTGCTGGCCATCGCTGCGCTCACTTCTTGCGTTTCGCTGCTTGAGGTGCCGATTGCTTTTGCAATTGACCGTTGGGGCTGGGGGCGGAGCAAAGCGACTATCGTTACATCGGTGCTCTGTTTTCTCGTAGGCATTCCATCTGCGATTTCAATAGGCGGCGCTGTCAGCGGGCTTCATTGGGGGTCGCGTTCATTCTTCGACTGGACCGATTTTATCGCGTCCAATATCATTCTCCCGCTTGGTGGGTTCGTAGTAACAATCTTCGTCGGCTATGTCTGGAAAAATGCTGCCCAGCAAGCTGGCCTGACGGCAGGCTGGTTCATGCTGTGGCTGTTTATTCTCCGCTACATAGCGCCGATTCTGATTGTGCTCGTATTCCTCCACTCATCGGGCATTATTAAGTTCTAAGCAGACGAGCAAAGCCCGCTCTCCCATTTGGAGGCGGGCTTTGCTGTTACTTACACAATCATATCAAATCGCTTCGGGCTGCTTCTTGCTGCCCGAGAATTGGCTCTCGTACAGGTCAGCGTAGAAGCCGCGCTGCGCGAGCAGCTCTTCGTGCGAGCCTTGCTCGATGACAGCGCCTTGGTTCATGACAAGGATGCGGTCCGCATCGCGGATCGTCGAGAGACGGTGCGCGATAACGAAGCTTGTGCGGCCTTCCATCAGCGCGTTCATCGCCTGCTGAATGTGAACCTCCGTCCGCGTATCGACGCTGCTTGTCGCTTCGTCGAGGATAAGAATTTGCGGATCGGCCAGCACGGCGCGAGCGATAGTGAGCAGCTGCTTTTGTCCTTGCGACAGGTTGGAGGCTTCTTCGTTCAAAATCGTATCGTACCCGTCCGGCAGCGTCCGGATAAAGTGATCCGCATAAGCGGCTTTTGCTGCGCGCACGACATCCTCTTCCGTTGCGCCGATGCGGCCATAAGCGATGTTGTCGCGAATCGTGCCGTTGAACAGCCAAGTGTCCTGCAGCACCATGCCGAACTTGCTGCGCAGCTCGCCGCGCGGCATATCGACGATGTTCTTGCCGTCAATCGTAATCTGCCCATCATTCAGCTCGTAGAAGCGCATAAGCAGGTTGATGAGCGTTGTTTTGCCGGCGCCGGTTGGTCCGACGATTGCGATCGTCTGCCCTTGCTTCACGTCGATGCTCAGATCGGTCATGAGCAGCGCATCTTCCTTGTAGCCGAACTTCACATGCTGGAAATGTACTTCTCCTGCAGCGGCTTTATTGAGCGAAACAGCTTGATTCGGAGAAGCTGCAGGTGCATCCGGCACTTCCTCTTCCTCGTCCAGCAGCTCGAATACGCGCTCTGCGGAGGCGATCGTCGATTGAATAATGTTCGCGATCTGGGCCGTCTGGGTAATCGGCATCGTAAACTGGCGCGAGTAGGAGATGAAGGCCTGCACGTCGCCGACGGTAATCCGCTGATGCAGGACGAAAAGTCCGCCGGCGACGCTAACGAGCACGTAACCGATGTTACCGATGAAGCCCATGAGCGGCATGATGTTACCCGAGATAAATTGCGCGCGCCAGCCGGATTGGTATAAGCGTTCGTTCACTTCGTTGAACTTGCTCACAGCCGTTTCTTCACGCCCGAACGCTTTGACGATCGTATGGCCCGTGAACATTTCTTCAACATGACCGTTCAGCTCGCCGAGCGCTTTCTGCTGGCCGATGAAGTGCGCCTGCGACTTCGATGCGATCGTTTTGATAACCAAGAAGCTAAGTGGCAGTGTGATGATCGTAATAAGGGTGAGCAGCGGGCTGATCGTCAGCATCATGACGACTACGCCGATGAGCGTCACGATCGCAGTAATGAACTGCGTCAAGCTCTGTTGAAGCGTACCGCTGATGTTATCGACGTCATTGACCGCGCGGCTCAAAATTTCACCATGCGTTCTTCCGTCGAAGAATTTAAGCGGCAGCTTCGCCAGCTTCTTATTCACGTCCTCGCGTATGCCAAATACGGTGCGCTGCGCGACCCCAGCCATCACATACTGTTGAATATAGCTGAAAATTGTACTGATAACGTACAACACGGCCAGTGTAATAAGAATACGTCCAATGGCGTCATAGTCGATGGAGGCGTTAGGATCGCCATTGATGCGGCCCATTAGACCTTCGAACAGCTTGGTCGTCGCTTCACCCATAATCTTCGGCCCAAGAATAGAGAAGACGGTACTGAGCACCGCGGTAATGAGCACGATCAGCAGGGAGAACCGATGCGGGCGCAAATAGCCGACAAGACGGCGGAACGTGACTTTGAAGTTCTTCGCCTTCTGGCCTGCCATCATCATGCCTGCAGGACCGCCGCGCGGTCCGAAGCCCATAGGGCCAGGTCCCATGCCGCCCGGCGGCTGTTTGCCTCTGCCAGGTCCGCCACCGCCGCGTTCAGCCGAGTAAGCGGGTTCGGATCGGAATTGTCCAATGGTTCTCATGCGATCTCCTCCTCCGACAGCTGCGACATGACGATTTCACGATAAACCTCATTGTTGTCGAGCAGTTCCCTGTGCGTGCCGATACCTGCAATCTGACCTTCGTCGAGCACGATGATCTGATCAGCGTCCATTACGGTGCTGACCCGTTGTGCGACGATAATGACGGTGGACTCCGTCGTTTCTGGACGGAGCGCCGCACGCAGCTTGGCATCCGTCTTGAAGTCGAGCGCCGAGAAGCTGTCGTCGAACAAATAGATGAGCGGCTTGCGTACGAGCGCGCGCGCAATCGACAGCCGCTGCTTCTGACCGCCGGATACGTTCGTGCCGCCCTGCGAGATCACCGACTGATAGCCATCTGGCATCCGCTCGATGAACTCGGACGCTTGCGCGACGGCTGCCGCATGCCGAATTTCCTCATCGGTCGCTGCTTCTTGGCCGAAACGGATATTGTCCGCTACCGTACCCGTAAACAACATTGCCTTCTGCGGCACGAGCCCGATGATTTCGCGCAAGGACTCTTGCGTCATCTCTCTGACATCGACTCCACCGATGACTACGGAGCCTTCGCTGGCGTCATAGAAACGAGGAATTAAGTTCAGCATCGTAGATTTGCCTGATCCTGTACCGCCGATAATCGCTGTTACTTCGCCTGGGGACGCCTTGAACGAAATGTTCGTCAGCGCCGTCATCTCCGCGCCCGGATAACGGAACGATACATCGCGGAACTCTACCGTCCCTTTCGTTTGGCGTTCGCCGCCGGTCGCTGGTTTCGCAGGGTCTTCTATGTTCGGCTGCATATCGAATACTTCTTGGATGCGGGCAGCAGAGACGGATGCACGCGGAACCATGACGAACATCATGGAGGCGAACATGAGCGCAAACATGATCTGCCAAGCGTATTGAATGAACGCCATCAGATCGCCGACTTCCATGCCGCCATGGTCGATGCGGATGCCGCCGAACCAAATAATCGCAATACTCGCGAAGTTGATGATCAGCATCATGACTGGCATCATGGCTGCCATCATGCGATTAACTCGCATTGCGGTATCGGTTAGTTCGCTGTTTGCCGTCGTATAACGAGCCTGCTCATGGCTTGTGCGGTTGAAAGCTCGGATAACGCGGATACCCGTCAGATGCTCGCGGAGCACAAGATTGAGTCGGTCCAATCGTTTCTGCTGCAGACCAAATAGAGGAATTGTCCGCTTGGAGATGAATAGAATAACAAGCGCAATGATCGGCACGATCGCGATGATGACGAACGACAGCTTCACATCGCGCGATAGTGCCATAATGATGCCGCCGAAGCACATGAGCGGCGCCATCACGAGCACGCGCATCATCATCGTTAGCACCATTTGAACCTGTGTAATATCGTTCGTTGTACGCGTAATGAGAGAAGCGGTGCCGATTTTATCAAATTCGTTCATCGAGAACCGTTCGACATGCGCGAACAATCGGCTGCGAAGATCACGTCCGAAGCCGCCTGCTGCCTTGGCTGACAAGTAGCTGGCGCCGATGGAGCAGAGCGTACCGCCGAGCGCAACGAGCAGCATGAAGCCGCCTACCCGCCAAATATAAGGGGTATCGGCATACATAACGCCTTTGTCGACAATATCGGCTAGCAAGGTTGGCAAATATAAGTCGGAGAGCGTCTGCAGGAAGACGAATACGAGCACACACGTAACGGCAATCCGATATGGCTTCAAATAGCGCAAAAGCTTTAGCATGTGGAGAAACGTCACCTCTTTCGATAAGTAGGTGCAGGCGGATTATTGGTCCTGCAAAGGGGAAGAACAGGTATCTGCGTTCTCTGCGGCGTAGAAACGGAAAATCTCTTGCAGGGTTTCGACCAACTCGCGGCTTCGCTCCTCGCCAAGATGTGCAACAACTCTGCCGACCGTGCTTAGCATGATGGCGTGGTTGCGGCTCATCACGGCTTCTCCTTGTTCGGTCAGCCGAAGGCGAACGGCACGCCGATCGGATGGATCACGGTGCCGCTCAAGAAGGCCGCGTGCTTCGAGCACATTAACCATCTGGGTTACTGTCGGCATGGTTACATTCAAGGAGCGCGCCAGATCCGAGGCCTTCGGTCCTGCAGGCTCCTGCCGGGTAGCCTTGAAAATGTGAAAGAGGGTCACGACCTCGGTCTTCGTATGGCCATCGCTGGCTTTCAGCCCCGTCCAGTTCAACTGCTTCAGCTGACGAAAAGCAAGCATGAGCTCACGTGACAGCTGCTGATTATCATCCAAACGTATATCGCCTCCTTCGTTTTATATATTTTTATTAGCTAACCTAATTATATGCATCTTCGCGTGCTTCCGTCAATGTGGAAAGGTACCCCTTAATTTCTGCCCGACTATATAAAATGATAGAAAATTGTGTATTATAATAGGATAGGAATTTTCCGCAGGAAAGGTTGATCGCTATGGAAAATAAAACGGTATCCTCGAACTTCATACGTAACATCGTCGTGGAAGACCTGAATAAGGGCGCGGTTAAAGAGATCGTAACTCGTTTCCCGCCAGAGCCTAATGGTTATCTCCATATTGGCCATGCCAAGTCGATTTGCTTGAATTTCGAGCTCGCTGATGAATTCAAGGGACGCACGAATTTGCGGTTCGATGATACGAATCCGCTTAAAGAAGATACAGAGTATGTGGAATCGATCAAGCAGGACGTGCAATGGCTCGGCTTCGAGTGGGACGACCTTCGGTTCGCTTCTGATTATTTCGAGGAGCTGTACAATCGTGCGGTTGTGTTGATTAAGAAAGGGAAGGCGTATGTGTGCGACTTGACGGCGGAGCAAATGCGCGAGACGCGCGGCACGCTGACAGAGCCTGGTCAAGAGAGCCCGTATCGCAGCCGAAGCGTAGAAGAGAACCTTGATCTGTTCGCGCGGATGCGCGCTGGCGAGTTCAAGGACGGCGAACGCGTGCTGCGTGCGAAGATCGACATGGCTTCGCCTAACATCAGCCTTCGCGATCCTGTGCTGTACCGGATTGCACATGCGCACCATCATCGGACGGGCGACGCGTGGTGCATCTACCCGATGTACGACTACGCGCATCCGCTCAGCGATGCCATTGAAGGAATCACGCACTCCATCTGTACGCTGGAGTTCGAAGACCATCGTCCGCTGTATGATTGGGTCGTTGCGGAATGCGAAATGGAAGCGACGCCTCATCAATATGAGTTCGCCCGCTTGAACATTACGAATACGATTATGAGCAAAAGATACCTGAAGTCGCTCGTCGACAACGGGATTGTCGACGGCTGGGACGACCCGCGCATGCCGACGATCAGCGGCCTGCGCCGCCGCGGCTTTACGCCAGAATCGCTGCGAGCTTTCTGTCGTGAGATCGGTGTCGCTCGCGCGAACAGCCTGGTCGACGAGCGGATGCTGGAGCATTTTATCCGTGAGGATCTGAAGTTGAAGACGCTTCGTTCGATGGCTGTTGTCCGTCCGCTTAAGGTAGTAATAACGAACTATCCGGAAGGGCAAGTCGAGCAGCTCGAAGCGGAGAACAACTCCGAGAACGAAGAGCTGGGCTCGCGCATGATTCCGTTCTCCCGTGAAATCTACATCGAGCAGGACGATTTCATGGAAGTGCCGCCGCCGAAGTACCATCGTCTGTATCCGGGCAACGAGGTTCGTCTGAAGCATGCCTACTTCATCAAGTGCGAAGAAGTGATTAAGAACGAGGCGGGCGAAGTGATCGAGCTGCGCTGCACGTATGATCCGGAGACGAAGAGCGGCTCCGGCTTCACGGGCCGCAAGGTGAAAGGGACGATCCACTGGGTGGAAGCGTCGCAGGCGAAGGCTGCTGAATTCCGTCATTTCGAACCGCTGCTCATCGACGATGAAGCAAATGCGGACAAGCCGTTCCTCGAGCGGATCAACCCAGCGTCGCTGGAAGTTCTGCAAGGCTATGTGGAGCAAGGCATAGCAGAATCGAAGGGCGGAGACAAGTTCCAGTTCTTCCGCCACGGTTATTATAATGTGGACTCGAAGCTGTCCGGCGAGGACAAGTTGGTGTTCAACCGGATCGTATCGCTGAAGAGCTCGTTCGATCCTAGTAAGGGCTAGTGCTTAACTGGAATAATAAACCACGGTTCTCAAGGGCGATTGCCTGCGAGAGCTGTGGTTATTTTTTTATGCTATGAAATAATCAGGACAATAGATTCTAAGTACTTAGTACTATTTCTGAAAAAGTAAGGTGAAGTGAACATATAAACGATCAGATTAGAAGTTTATATGAAACTATCTCCTTCTGGAAATCTACCTGTATACAAATCGTATCATTATGTACTTTAGATAAACTTTAGGTTCTGAAAGTAATCAAATAAACATCCTCGGATATGGTATAGATCATTGTATACTAATCATAATGAATGGCGCATCAATACAAGAAAAATAAAGAATCAGAAAAATTGTTCGATATACAAGGAAGGTAATGAAAGTGCAATCATAATATACATTTATTTACAGATACAATATGTGACGAAGGTCTTCTTAGTATTGACTCTAGCACTTATAAAATGGTAAAGTTCTTGCTAGAATTGAGTAATTAACAATTACTTAAAAAAAAGCGTTCCGTATAGAAGGACGCATGAACGAGGTGAAGGTAGTGAGTATTAAGAGTAAGTTGGTCAAGTACACCGTCGCTGCCAGCGTGGTGGCTACTAGCTTTGCAGGCATTCCGCTTAGCGACAAAGGCTTGTTCGAGAAATTCGGTTCACCATCTGCTTATGCATCAACGTCTGGTTTCTTGAACAATGACGCTGTTGAATTGACGAATAAGCTGCATGCTGCACTGGTATCAACAGGTGGCGAAGCAGCCCTCAAAGCGGCACAAGACAAGCTTGCAGGTCTGTCCATCGGCAAGAAGAGAGCGATCGTTGCTCCTATCTCGAGCAAGATTGCTGCGAAGATCGACCTGACTTCGACGCAAGAAGATGTGCTGGAAGCTCTGTTAGCTGATCTTGCAGCGCTTCAATACGATTCCACGGGCTCGAACCTGGAGGCAATTCGTACGAACGATGACTACCGCAGCGTACTCTTTGTTATCGCAGCTAGTGCTGGTGTTCCAACTGCCACGTCGCTAGAAGATATCGTTGGATCTGTTTCTGATTACAACGATACGATCAAGAATAAAATTCTGAATATGTCGGCAACTGATCTTCTCGCACTTGGAACATCTGTTGCGAAGCAGAATGAATTCCTTGAAGCAATCGTTACGGAAGTGCTTGGTAAAGCTCCAGTAAGCACGTTCGCTACATATTATGGTATTAATTCTGACGATATTAACCAAGTTAGAAAGAATGTCCGTGATGCAATTGGCACAACTGAATACAACAACGCTGTGAAAGCGCTGGGTAAAGCTTATGTTGCTGCATTTGCTACGACTTCTTCCGGCGGTGGCGGCGGTTATGTTGGCGGTGTAATCAGCAGTAACTTCGGCTCGCAGCTTGATGAACTGAAATCCAAGCTTGCTGGTGCAACGGATGCTGAGCGTGCGGAACTGGCTAAGAAAGCAGTTGAGCTTGCGATTGCAGAACTCGCGAAGCTGAACAGCTTCGATGCTTCCAAGTACGTGAAGTCTGTAGATGGCAAAACAACGGTTGAGCTTGGTTCGGAACTGCTCGATGCCCTCGAGAAATCCAAAGCAATCTTCGACAAGCTGAACGAATTCCTTGCAGCTGCTAAAACAGATGTGAAGGCTCCAGCTGTTAATTTCTCTCTCAATCTGGGCGATGTGAAAGATTCCATCGTGCAAACTAAAGTATCAGAGGCAGCGATGAAAGCTTGGTTCGCTTCAGGCTACAGTGGTTTCAGCATCGTCATTAACGGTCTTGAAGTAACGTTCCCAGCTGCAGCTGAATATGCAGCAGAGCTTGACCTGACGGTCAATGTGTCTGACGTTGCTGGTGTGAAAGCGCTCGAAGGCTACAAAGCTCTATCGTCTGTATACGACTTCGACCTGAAACTGGGCGGCAAAGCTGTTTCTTCGTTTAGCCATCCTGTTAAGGTAGCGTTCCCGCTGAATAACTTGTCGGGCGTAGATAAAGAGTTAGTTTCCGTAGCGAAGCTTCTTCTTAACGGTAATCTTGAATTCAATGGCGGTCGTCTTGTAGGCGATAAAATCCATGAAAATCGTGCTAATTTCTCTTCCTATGTTGCTCTTGAGAACAAAGTGAAATTCTCAGACACAACTTCGGTACAAGGATGGGCAGGCCGTCAAATCGAAGTGCTCGCAGCTAAAGGCGCGATCGAAGGCCGTGGAGCTGGTAAATTCGATCCTAAAGGTAACGTAACGCGTGCTGAATTCGCGAAAATGCTGATCCGTGCGTTCGACCTTGAGAGCGAAGGCAACGAAGTTACGTTTAAAGATGTTGATGCTAAAGCATGGTATGCTCCATACGTCGCTTCTGCAGCGAAACTGGGTATCATCAATGGCCGCACAACGACGACGTTTGCACCAAACGCAACGATCACGCGTGCTGAAATGGCAACGATGATTGCTCGTGCAGTGCAAAGTGTTCAAGGCACAGGTAAAGTGGCAGACGAAGATGCTGCACTGAAAGCATTCTCGGATGCTGACAAAATCAATGCAACACTCAAAGCAGGCGTTGCGTTCGCAGCTGACAATGGCCTCATTATCGGTAACAATGGCAAGTTCCTGCCGCAGAATAACGCAAGCCGTGCAGAAGCTGCTGTTATCATGTACCGTGCAATTAACCTGAAATAATTTAGTAGTTACAAGAGTTGAGATAAGTCTTCCTCTCACTGAAACGAGAGGAAGACTTTTTACGGAATATCTATATTTTTTGGATCGAATATCCATATATAAGTTCTCGTAATTGATAGCCTAATTTTATTAGTCGTGAATAGTCGTCTCGGACCTTGTTACTCGGCATGAGTAACGTTTGAGCTATATATAGAACGGAGTAGAAATGAGGGATTCAAATGAAGCGATGGAAGAAAGTTGTCATCTGGGTTCTATCGATCATAGTAGTATTGGGGATCGGAGGAGCGGTAGCCGCCAACTATGCAATCAACAAGTTTATGAACTCAATGGCCAATAGTCTGGAACAAGAACTTATTGATTCTGTTGCGAATTCTGAAAATAAAGATGAGCCTAGCGCTTCAACGGGTGGTTCGGAGACGAAGACGGACGGCGATGCAGGCAAGGTGAACGGCAGCGATGAAGGCGTTAATGAGGAAACGCCATCATCTGAAGGTACAGCTTCTGGATCGAACCATGTCGGTAAATCGACGGAGGACAAAGGGTCAGAGGCTGGCTCCGAGGATGACTACAAGCCGGAGGTCTCGGCCGGAGATATGCTGGAAATTAAAGAAAAAGTTACTGTTGGCGATAAAGTAGATGTGACTAAGATCGTTATGAGCTCTTTGAGCCTGTCTGATATGAAGAAACTGCAAAGTCTTGCCAGCGGCGGCATGACGATTGAGAAGAAACGGGAAGCTCGCAAGATTCTGCTGGAAAAAGTGTCCCCGGAAGATTACGACAAGCTCTCTCAAATCGCGAAGAAGTATGGCGCTAGCGAAGGTCGGTCTTACGAAGAGGCCAAGAAGTCGGAAGAGCGATTGCAGAAGAAGGACGAGCAGGCTCAGCAAGAGGGAACAGCAGAGTAACAGTGGCAAAGAGTCTGCTAGCCTCTAAAGTGTTGGCAGGCTCGTTCCTTATAAAGGTAATGCCTCCTGGACCTCTATCACCGGAGGCACTCGGTCACGCTGTGGGTCGAATGACCTTAGACGTTAAGCGTCGGTGGTGTGATGTGAGGCAGGGTTTAATGCCCACTTACGGATTGGAATAGCTTGTTGTTAAAACACGAGCTATACGAGATAGCAGGCGCGAGTTAGTTAACTCGAATAGCTCGGGTTTTAAATTCGAAATGCAACGTGAAAGGATTTGGTTGTAGTGCATAAGGTGAAGAAGGCAATTATCCCGGCAGCTGGATTAGGAACGCGGTTTCTTCCTGCTACGAAGGCAATGCCAAAGGAAATGCTCCCGATTGTAGATAAGCCAACGATTCAGTACATCGTTGAAGAAGCCATTGCTTCCGGAATCGAAGATATCATCATTGTGACGGGGAAGGGCAAGCGCGCAATCGAGGATCACTTCGATAAGTCATTCGAGCTAGAGAACATTCTGCGGGAGAAGGGGAAGCTGGATCTGCTCGATGAAGTTGAGAAGTCATCGAAGGTTGAGATTCACTACATACGTCAGAAGGAAGCCAAAGGACTCGGTCAT
>Ga0065721_10005635_pt1 | contig 14030 bp, 16 predicted proteins | sample Mesricmetagenome_FD_59108 | JGI IMG/M metagenome (GOLD analysis project Ga0065721, IMG submission 59108) | Mesophilic microbial community from rice straw/compost enrichment Sample: eDNA_1 v2 (version 2) | ecosystem: Engineered > Solid waste > Grass > Composting > Bioreactor | place: USA: Davis... | reverse complement strand
GGCGACCGCGTCGAAAGCGGCGGCGTGCTTCTCTTCCGACGCCAGCCATTCATCCAGCCTGCCGCTGTCCAATTGCAAATGCACGCTCTCCAGCAGCTTCAGTTCGGTAAACTCCGTGCATCCGGTTTCTTTGCGAATTTCCTTCATTCCGAATCCTCCCCCTGTCGATCGATGATTACCCTGGAGCAGCACCAGTTGAAATTGCTCCGGGCTCATTCCGAATTGCGGACCGACTTGACCGGTCCAGCGATGGACGTCCTCCTGAAAATGGCTGAGGCTGCCCGTCGTGACAAGAAAACGCTCGTCCGCTTCGCGCATGGCGCAGATCGTCGCCGCGTTGTCCCAATAAGCGCTGACGTCGGCGATCGTCAGATCGAACGCCTCGCGGGACGCCGCCAGCAGCTGCTTCATGTCTTCCGGCTCGTAATACTCTGCCTGCTCCCGCGACAGGTTGCCGAACAGGACGTGCAGTCCGCCCGGCTTGGACGGTCGGAAGGCGTAACGACTCAGCTTGTCGCCGGTCAGCGTCCCCGCCCTGAGCTCCGGCCGCACTCCATCCAGCGTGACGTCCGGCTTGTCGACGCCCAGATACAAGTGCGTCTTGGCGCTCTTCAGGTTCAGGCAGAGGAAGCCGACCTTGCGGCCGGTCAGCGCCGCGATGCGATACGCGGTTCCGAACGCCGTCAGCGACGTGCCGATATTCGGAGTCGAGCCCGCGAATGCCGCCAATCTGCCGCTCATGGGCGATCCTCCTCCCGAATCGACGACGCCTGGAACGCGATGACCAGCTTGACCGTTCCGTCCTTGCAGGCGGCGTCGAGCGCCAACCACTGCGCCTCCGTCAAATTCAAATTGATCGCGTCAATCGTCCCGTTGGCGTCGCGCCGGGAAGCGTACATGCCCTCCTTGTCCCCGCTGGCCATCGACATCAGATTCGAGTTTTTCGGATTGTCGATTTCCAGATTCGCGGCGGTCTTCACCCCCGCGACCGATACGGCCTCGGAAAACAGCCTGCGTGGTTCCGCCTCCGAGCCCGACAAGTACACGACGGCCTCGTCGCCCGCCCGTATGCCGCTGGAGATCGACTTGACGTACTCCCGCGGAATCTGGAACGTCGACTGCCCGGCCTTGGGCAGCAGCCGATACTTGTCGACTTTCCAGCGCAGCAGCGGCTCTCGGCCGCCGAGCGGCATCGACGTCTCCAGCCCCAGCGCTTCCGACACGTCGGTCATCATCTCCGGCGACAGCGCGGATCGCGGCATCGCCATCGTCGTCAGATGCGCTTCTTCCAAGCGAACGCCCGTCGCAATAAATTGTTTCGGAACGACGACTTCCGTCATCTCCTGAAGCTCGATCTGCCTGAGCTGCAGCAAGTACACGCCGTAGACGAGCACTCCCGACAGCACCGCCGCAGTCAGGCTGATCGCGGCTTGTTTTCTCCTGTTCATGCCAACACCCTCTCTTCGGAAAATAAAAAAGAACGCAAGGATAGAGGGTTACCTCCATCGCATGCGTTCTTCGCAGCGTAAGTTCACGTTCTATATAGACTTGCTGGACTTGACTAGGCTCAATATAACAAATCCCAAGCCCTCTTGTAAAGACCTTTTATAACAATTTCTAACAAACTTCCCATCTAGGGCATGTATGCATGCACGGCCTAGCGCACGTACGGGTTCTCTCGCCGCTCTTCCCCGATCGTCGTCTCCGGTCCGTGACCCGGCAGAACGAGCGTATCGTCGGGCAGCACGTACAGCTTCTCCCTGATCGAACGGGATAGCTGCTCCTGGCTGCCGCCGGGCAAATCCGTCCGCCCGACGGACCGCCGGAACAGCGCGTCGCCCGCGAACAGCAGATCGCCGACGAGGAAGCCGACGCTTCCCGGCGAATGCCCCGGCGTATGCTTCACGCGGAACGTCTCGCCGATCAGCTCCAGCTCTTGACCGTCGGCCAACTCATGCTCGGCCGGCTCCGTCGTGATCGGCGGAGTGACGTCGGCCCAGCGCGCCGAGCCGTTTTTCCCCGCGTCCGTCAGCCAATCCCGCTCGGCGGGATGCAAGTAGACCGGACAGCCGTATTTCTTGCGCAGATGGTCCACTCCGCCAATATGGTCGAAATGGGCGTGCGTCAGCAGAATCGCCTCGACCTTCAGGCCGTCCAGCTTGCGCATCAGCGCGCCGTCCGCCGTTCCGGGGTCGATGACCACCGCGCGGGTTCTGTCTTCGTTAACGACAACGTAAGCGTTCGTCTGCAGCGCTCCAAGCGCGAATCTTTGAAAAGTCAGCATCGTGCGTCGACCCTCACACTCCGGACAGAATGTCGCGGATTTCCTCCAGAATGACTTTCTGATACGCAGTGTCTTCCCCGTAGCGGCGGCCGATTTCCTTTCTCGCCTCGGTGAGTTTCTCCTGGTAGTCCGGCGCTTCGCGATCGGGGTTTTCCGTCTTGAACGCGGTCATGACCTCTTGCACGTATTTCGGACGGGCGCCCCACTTGCCGAGCAGGTGACCGCCGGTATCGATAAACAGAACGACCGGAATGGCGCGTCCGCCCATCGTCAGATGCTGATCCATCAAATCGAGGTTTTCCTCCATGATCAGCACTTCCGTCGGGATGCCCGCTTTCTCCATCGCCTTGAACACGACCGGCACGTTGCGCACGACGTCGCCGCACCAATCGGCGGCCAAAATCATGCAGCGCAGGTCATCCCGGTTGTTCAGCGAATCGTAAAACTCCTCGAGCTCCTCCGTATGCCATTCGAACCGGTTCAGCCAAGATTCGAACGTTTCCCGGTTTTTCGTCATCCCCTCGATAAACTGGTTGGGCGACAATCCTTTATGTAATTTGCTGGCGATCAGTTGGCTCATTCGTCCAAGCTCCTCTCTCGTTCCGTGTTGTCTTTATTTTAGATGCTTTTGCCTCTCTTGCGCAAATATTGGACGAGGAAAAAAACGACCAGCAGCGCGATGGCGATCAGGATGATCGGCTGTATGTACGGAGCCGCCTTCTCGTCGATCTTCTCCCAGTTCTCGCCGAGAGAGGACCCCAGCCACACGAACAGAATCGACCACGGAATAGAGGCGAGCAGCGTGAGCCACGTGAACTTCCACAGGTTCATGCGCGCCATTCCCGCGGGAATCGACACGACCTGGCGCATAACCGGCACGAAACGGCCCGTGAACACGATCATCGGCCCGTATTTCTCGAACCATTTTTCCGCAAGATCGATATGCTTGGCCTTCAAATGCAAGTACTTGCCGAACTTGTCTACAAACGGCCTTCCCCCGTAGCGGCCGATCGCATAGAGCAGCCACTGCTGCAAAATGGCGCCGATCGTTCCGCAAATAACGGCAACCGGGAAAGAAATAATGTCCTGATAGACGAGATATCCCGCATACCCCAATACGATTTCGCTCGGAATGACTTCGATCGCCAATCCGATAATAATGCCCCAGTACCCTAAGCTTTCGACCCAGGCCAACAATTGCGACAACCATTCGTGCAGCGTATCCATCATCGTTTACAACCTGCCTTTTTCCCCATTGATAGAGACCTTCTGCCCCTCCGTCAGCCGTCTTCATTCTAGCACAGGCTCGCGGCTTCCTTCCAGTTATACGGCGCTCGCGCAAAATCGTTGCAGGCTTGTCATGAGCGGACGGGCCTACGCATAGAATTCGATTAGGTGGACAAAGTTGAAGAGGAGAGAGCGGAATGAATAAAATCGTCATTCTTAACCGTAAGAAAATCCAGTTGTACGCGGTCATCGCGGCCGTCGTGATCCTGGCCGGCGCCTATATCGGCTGGCAGCAATCGAAACCCGCCTTGGCTCCTGCGGGCGGCGAAGCGACCAAGCAAGTGCTGCATCTGACGACAGGCGAATTCACGGCTCAAGGGGACAACGGCAAGAAGCTGGAAACGTACCTGTTCTACCCGGGCACGGTCGTCGCCAAAAAAGGCGTCCCCGTCGAGCTTCGGATTACCGGCATCAACGGCCAGTCCCACCCGTTCGTCATCGAAGGACTCGATATCAAGGGCAATATCAGCAAGGGCAAAACGACCGTCGTCAACTTCACCCCGAAGGAAGCCGGCATCTACTCCATCGTCTGCCAGACGCACGCCGACCCGAAAACCGGCGGCCCTATGGTCGGCTATCTCGTTATTCAGTAACTCGCGGTGACCGCCCCTTTCTTCCCCGCATAGGGTATGGAAGAGAGGCAGGTGGACCCGATGAAAATGTTCCAGGAAAAGCACTCCTCCCCGCTGCCTACGCCGCGCGGCATTCGCCGGGCATGCTCGAACGAGCTGTACCGGACCGTCAAAAGGCTGAAGCAGCACGTCCCCGCCCCGCTCGTCCGGGAAGCCGAGGAGCTGTACTTCAAGCGGGTGATCGGCAATCTGATGTGGATCTCCGAAAACAAGAGCAATCGCAAAAAGCTGGCCGATTGGTGGGAAGAAGAAGTCAGCGGCGACATCGCCCAGCTGTGGAACGTCGATCGGACGAAGCTGACGAAAGCTTTCCGGGAAGCGTTCGGGGGATAAAGAAGAGGGTTGGGCGCCGCCGATTGCGGCTGTGCCCAACCCTTCTTCATTTCCTCGGTCCGGCCGTCCAAGCCGATCAGTTGATAATCGCGAACGTCTGCACGCCCGCCGGAATGGTGCGGGTACGGAACAGAACGCCGTTGTTGTTATAGACGCGCAGCGTGTAGGCGACATTGGTCAACGTGCGGATGTTATTGAAACGCACGACGCCGTAACGGTCGAAATCGGCCGTGTCCACCAGTTGGCTGCCGCGATATATCCGGGCGAAAAAACCTGTCGTGTCGAACGGAACGCCGGTGCTCTGCACCCATACGACCGTAAGCCGGCTAAACGTCTGGCCGCTGTTGCCGGTGCGCGCAATTTGAGCGGGAACCGTATTCGTCTTCAACACTTTGGATCGCTTGGAATCCCTTTTCGGGGGCTTCGGATAGCGAATGGCCATTAAGGATATCCCCCCTTCTTGCCGTTTACCTCCAATCTATGCCGGAGTCGCAAACGGCTAAACGGACACCCTCCCATCGCCTCGTCCATATTCGCAGATTTCCTCGAATATCCCGTATCCCGCTTTCGCTTAACGTTTCTTGCTCAGACTGCGGCGCGCATTCGCGTTCTTCTGCACCTGCTGGCGCAAAATAAGCGCGCGCAGAGGACGCAGCATCTCCGGTTCGAGAACGTGCATCTTGGCCCCGCAATGCATCCCGTTCTCCTGTCGCTCGCGGCGGACGATCTCCAGCTCGCAGTCGAACGAGATTCCGATCTCGACCGTCGCCCTGAGCCTCGACTTCGTCGCGAAATGCGGCGCGTCCATGCCCGAGAAGCTGATCCCGGATATGCTGATATCATGAATCGTGAGGCCGTCGGAATCGTCGATCTCCCGCTCCTCGCCGGAACTGCCCAGCACTCGGACGATCTGGGCCTTCCCTTCGATCTCGACCCGCGGATGTTCCCTTCTTTCTTTGAACCGCTTTTGCAGCTCGGGAGGCTGCAAGAGCGCGATCGCTCCTTCGTACTTGGCGAATACGATCGAGGACATCGATTGAATTCCCGCGGGCGAATACACGGTCATCTTTACCGTTTCCCCGAGCTCGAACTGTTCGAATTCCGGAAGCTCAACCTCGAACAATTCACCCTCCACATGGGTCATGACGCCCGTCGTCACGAAATTTTTCCCTTCCACGACGGTCCGGCAGTGCAACAGCACGTTTAAGGGAAGCAAATCTTTGTCCAGATCGGATAATGCGGCTCTGTTGTCTCCGGTATGCGCCATCTCCGCCCAACCACCTTCCTGACTGCTTGACTTCTATACGAAAAAACAGGCAACCCCTCTATGGGAGCAGCCCGTTTCGCCTGAATCATCCATGTAGGGACTATCGGCAGCCAGGCTGTCATCGTCCTCGGGACATTAGACCCTGTAGCTTTGCGTCCTTGCTTTTCAGCAAGTTTGCCTTTATCCAAATCCGTCTTCTAATGGAATGATTGTACCATATTCGGCAACTTTTCGTCATATGTTTTTTTGCCGATCCGCCGGGGCGCCAGCCCGTCAGCGAGCCATGACGACGCGGTTTCTTCCCTCGTTCTTGGCTTTGTACAGAGCGGAGTCCGCGCTGGAGAACACCTCTCGCAAATATTCCTTCGGATCGTTGAACTTCAAGTTCTCGCTGGACTCGGACAGCACGCCCATGCTGATCGTGACGCCGACTTTGTCCGCTCCGGCTTCCACCTGGTTCTCCCCGACGGCGAGCATGATTCTCTCCGCCAGCAGCTCCGCTTGCTCCCGGTTCGTATGCGGCAGGTACACGGTGAACTCTTCTCCTCCGTACCTCGCCAGAATATCCGTTCTCCGCAGCATGGAACGAACGATCTCGGCCGTGCTGCGCAGCACCTCGTCGCCGGCAAGATGACCGTATTTGTCGTTGATTTGCTTGAAATGGTCGATATCGAACAGGAAGATGGCGAACGGAATTTGGTACCTCATGTTCAGCAGCACTTCATGCTCCAACTGCTGCATCAGATATCTCCGGTTAAAGCAGCCGGTCAGCCCGTCGGTAACGGCCATCTGCTCCAGCTTCTGATTGACGCGGAACAGCTCTTCCTGGATCGTGATCAGTTCCAGATTGCGCTCGTGCAGCGCCTCGTTCTTGCGATTCATCTCCACGACCAGCTTGCGCAGCTCCGAGACGTCGTGGAAAGTAATGATTCTTCCCAGCAGCGTTTTGCGGCTGTCCAGGACGGGAGAGATTTGGATCGATACGTGTCTTCCCGACGAATCCTGAAGCGAGAACTCCATCTGCAGCTTCTCGTGGGGATGATGATTGTAACGGTACAGAAATTCGTAGACTTCCCCCTGCACCTGCAGAGGAGCCAGAAACTTCTCCATCTCGAACGTCTCGCCTTTCATCACCTGCACGAGAGGGGACGCCCCCCGATTCACTTCCAGCACTTTGCCGTTCTCGTCCACGACGATGACTCCGGTCGTCATATGCTCGAAAATATCCCGCTGCGCCATGCTCAAAATATCGAACATGCCGAATCGATAGATTGCGATAACGAAGCACAGATCGGAGAGCAGAATGCCCAGCGCGAGCAAGCCCGGCACGACCGGCAGCCACTCTACGAGAAGCACGTTGACGAACACGTCCAAGAGGCCGAGTCCCGTCAGCACGAACATCCCGATTAAAGCGGTTGCAAGCTGCTTGCGTTGGTTTACGGACGTTACCGACTTCAAAGCGTGGAACATATTCAACAGAGCGACGAAGAAGTAGGCGAATTGGACGAGCACGAGCAGCCAAAACAGAGGACCGTAGTCCCGGTCCGTGTAGCTGTCGACCACCGGGGCCATGAACAGCCTGTTCGGGTTCCACATGGCCGCCGCGATGCACAGCGCCGCGGGAGTAATGTACAGCAGAATGCGTCCGCCCTTCAGCTGGGCTGACTTGCTCGTGAGGAAGAAGACGAAGAATAGCCAGCCGGGACCAAGCATCCCCATGGCTACGAAGGATAAGTTGATAAAAAACAGCTGAACGCCCGGGAAATCCGTCAGCTTAACCGCGAACTGCCCAAGCGGCCACAGCATCATGACAAAATGAAAAGCCAAATACACTTTGTGCGTCGTCGTAATTCTATTAACGGCAATCACGCCGACGAATAATAGAAAGAGCATCAGAAAAAGGATAAAATCAATCCATTGGACTCCCAAGGCATTCACCTTTTCATAAAGGGGCTTGAATAAAAAAATGCGGCAGGCATGTTTGATTTTACCATATCGCCGCTTTTTCCGACAACCGGATATCCACCGAAAGCCTTCATTTTATATATTTTTTATTTATTCTCAAGGACTTTTTTACTTATTTTTATGAGACTTTAGTCGTATTACTTAAATTTTCCTGTCCATAAACGGAGAAACGGACAAAAAGTCCCGAAAACGCTCGTATTCGGAGCGGAGATTTTCGACGTCTTGCTTGCCTCTGGCTTTGACCGCGCGGATCAGCAAATTTTTCGGCGTGTGCTCCAGATCGATGAACTCGAGCAGCTGCGTGCGGTAGCCGGCAAGCTCCAGCAAATTCGCCCGGATCGCGTCCGTCGCCAGCGCCGCGAACCGCTCCTTCAGAATGCCGTGCTTCAGCAAAGGCTGCAGCACCGGTTGGGACACTTGGCGGAACAGCTCGTGCTGGCAGCAGGGAACGGACAGAATGACGCTGGCCCCCCACCCGATCGCCTTCAGCAGCGCGGCGTCCGTAGCCGTGTCGCAGGCATGCAGGGTGACGACCATATCGACGGACTCCCGCTCCTCGAAATCCGAGATATCCCCCACGGCGAACGTCAGATCGCTCCAGCCGAGCTCGGAAGCGAGCTTGGCGCAATCCGCGATAACGTCCTTCTTCAGGTCCAGCCCGAAGATGCGGACGGACATCCCCAGCTTGATCGCCAAATAGTGATAGAGCGCGAAGGTCAAATACGATTTTCCGCAGCCGAAGTCCACGATGTGCAGCGGCTTGTCCTTGGGCAGCTCGGGCGCCGCGTCGGCCACCATCTCGAGAAAACGGTTGATCTGCCGGAATTTATCGTACTTCGCCTTGACGATTCTTCCTTCAGCCGTCATCACGCCCAGAGCGATCAGGAACGGAACCGGCTCTCCCTCCGGAAGGACATACCGCTTGTCCCGATTGTGCGGCTGGGGAACTGCTTTCGCTTTCGCGCCTTTTCCCCCTTCGTCCGGAGACTTCGCCTTGGAGATCAGCGTCAGCTCGCCCTTCTTGTTGGCGAGCGCCTGAATGTCGGCTTCCGTAGTTTGGATCAGCGCCTGCTTGTAGCCGTTCATCTCGGCCGCCAGCTTGTCCGCCAACTCGTCCGCGCTCACGTTTTCATGGAACGCCTTGTTGTCCGCAAGCCGTTCGAACTGATAGCGCAGTCCGTTTTTGAGTTGAACAGGCCTTACGGTCGCTTTGCGGGCGATCGTCCCGTCTTTGCGCCTGGGGGAGCTGAATACCGCCTGCACCAGACGTTCCCCTTCCGCGACCTTCTCCAGCAGCGCCAGCCACTCCTCTTGCCCGACTTTCCCGCTCACGACACATTCTCCTTCATCAACGCCGCCCACTGCCGGCGTCCTTCTTCCAACTCTTCCCGCGCCAAGCCTCCGGCTTCAAGAACGTCGTCCGCGCAAGCCGCCAGCCGCTCGTAGAAACCGTCGCCTTCCGCCTTCGTCACGGCTTGTTCGTCCGCAAGCTCGTAGAGCTCGTTTTCCGCCTCCGCCAGTCTGCCCTCCGCTTCATGCCATCGCCACATCGCTCTTCTCGTTTCCGCATCGAGCTCATAGGGCTCCAACGCCTTCAGCAGCTCCGACACTCTGGCGCGAACGTCCCAACCGTCGATCTCCATGCCGTGGCGCAGCATGAACAGGCTTAACCGGAGAGCCTTCGCGTATCTCGGCACGCTCTCCCCCGTCTCCCCCAGATCGTGCAGCAAATCCGCCTCCTGCTGCAAGAACGCCGCAACGACGGCGACCGATTCCGCATTCGGGCTTCCCGTCACCGAGAGCATCGACAGCAGATCGTCGTCGCTCAGCCCCATCGCCAGCCGCGAACGCAATCTTAACTCCCGGCCGAGAAACTCGTCGATCAGATCGAGCGCCTCCCGCTGCTTTTGCTGCTGCCTCAGTCCCGCCGCTTTGCCCAGCATAAGGCCGGCTTGCGTTAACAGACGAATCAAATAATCCCTCTCAAACACCGTCAATCCCCCGATTCCGCTTCAAAAACTCCCCGATGCGCGCGGCCGTCGCCCGCGGATCTTCCATCATCCCCATATGGCCGACGCCTTCCAGCGTAATCGCCGTCACGTTGTCCCCGGATACCGGGAATCTTTTCTCGGGCGGCACGACCTCGTCCGACTCCCCCGCAAGCAGCAGAATCGGCAGACTCAGCCGTTCCAGAACGGACACGCGATCGGGCCTTGCCCTCATTCCGAGCGCACAGCCTACAGCTCCTTCCGCGGACGTTCCGTAGCCGATTTCCTTCGCCTTCGCGACCAACTCCGGCCTGTCCTCCCGGTGGTTAGGGGCAAACAGCTTCGGAACGAGGCCGTCGACGAACGGGGCCACCCCTTGCGAGCGGATCGCTTCAACCGCCTTGAGCCGATTTTCCTTCGCCTGCTCGGTATCCGGGAAAGCAGTCGAGTGCACCAGTCCCAGCGCGCTTAGGCGTTCCGAATATTTCTCCGCGAAGGCCAAAGCCGCGTAACCGCCCAAGGAATGCCCGAACAGGCTGATCTTCGTCAGATTCAACTCGTCCATCAAGGCGGCGACGTCGTCGGCCAAGTCCTCCATCGCGTAGCGCTCTTCCGCGCCTGCCGCATCTGAGCTTCCGTGTCCTCTCAAGTCAGGGGCGATAACGCGTCCGAACTCGGCGAGATGAGGGAGCGTCTCCTCCCAATATCCTCGGCTTCCGCAAAAACCGTGGAGAAGAACGAGCGGCTCTCCTGCGCCCGCCTCCTCGTAAGCAACCGCAACTCCGGTAGACAATTGTTTTTTATTCATATGCGCTTGTCCTTTCTGCGTTCGGATTAAAATGTTGTTCATCCTGTCCCATCACCGCGCTCGCGATCGCGTCGGCGATCTCCTCAGCCATCCGCATAACGCGGTACAGCGACGTGGATTGCAGCGTCCAGTAAGGCTTGAGGCTGATCTCGTTTACGACTCCCGCTATGCTGTAAGTCCCCACGGCGCCGAAGCTCCCGTTCACCGAGCGAGCCGGAACGAGTGGCCCCTTCCTCGCCAGGAACATGCCTACGCTCTCCGGACGTCCCAGACAAGCGTCGATCGCGATGACGATCGCGTCGTCCGGCAGCGCCCGCGCAAGCCGCGGCAGCGTATTCGCGTCGCACGGATCCTTCAGCGTGCCCAGCACGCCCGGGACGCCCCGTTCCTCCAGCAGCGTGCCGACCCACGGCCCCAGGCTGTCGCCCGTTGACCGATCCGTTCCGATGCACAGGAAGATCAGTTCCTCTCTCGCATGATCGGAGACGATTCGGCTTGCGAAAGCCTGCAGTCCGGCGGCGTCGACCCGGTCGGCTTCCTCCGGCTTGCGATCGGTCATCAGACTCTCTCCCATCTTCCGTTCTTCTTTTTCTCAGGTTACCACTCCGGCAAGCGGAATTCCACTTTTATGCCTGCGCTCATTCGTACGCAAGCGAGCGAATCGCCCCTACCTATGGTACAATATCAGCATCCTATATACGCCAGAGAGGAAGAAACCGATGGATCTGAACCAACCGACGCAAGAAAACGTGGAATATATGATCGAGGCGATTAAGTCCAAGCTGCGCATGGCTACGGGCTCCGCGATGCAGGCCTCCGGCTTTTCGGTCGACAAATACGAGGACTTGAAAGACATCTACGACATGGTCAATTCCAAGGAGCGCTTCAGCATCAGCGAAGTCGAAGCCCTCGTATCCGAGTTGGGCAAGCTCCGGGGCTAATCCCCGCTCATCATACGACCCGGCAGCGCGGACGACAATCAGGCCCGCGCTGTTTGCGTTTTGTCGAAATCGCCATGATGGCGTTTCCATCGAAAAAAACGATCGTAAGTATGAAAAAAACTCGCTAACTCGTTCTCCCCAAGCGCTGATATGATGATTATCAACAAAAATTGGGAGGCGAGAAAGATGTTGCTTCACGAATACACGGCATATAAAATATTGGAAAGCGATCGGATTCTGCTGGAGAGAGCGTTGGAATTCCATGCCAAGGCGTTCGAGAACGAAGCCGTCCCCTCGCGGAAAAAGTGGGTGGGACTGCTGACGATTCTGTTTGCCGCGAATTACTTTTCGAAATAACAGCAAACGGTTCGCGAAGGGGAGTTGATAAGCGTGGATTTAATTTACATGAAATCTTTTTTGGAAGTCGCGCGCTGTCAAAGCTTCACCAAAGCGGCGGAAAACCTCGGCTACGTGCAGTCCAGCGTAACCGCGCAAATTCAGAAGCTGGAGCAAGAATACGGAGTCGTCCTGTTCGAGAGATACGGCAGATCCATGCGGCTTACTTCTGCCGGAGAGCAGCTGAGGGAAACTTTCGCCCTCATCCTGGAGCTGTACGACGATTCCAAGCGGACGATCGCCAGACAGGCGAAGGGCATTCTGGAAATCGGAACGATCGAGTCGCTGATGGCCTTTCTGCTTCCTCCGCTGTTTCATCGCTTCCTGCAAAGCTTCCCCCAGATCAACCTGCAGGTGAACGAGCTTACCGAACCTTCCATTCTGCAAGCCATTCGCACCGGCCAGTTGGATGTCGGCATTCTAATGGATCTGCCGATCGACGACGAAGACATCGAATCGATCATCGTCCGCCAAGAGCCTCTAGTCCTTGTCGCCCATCCCGAGCANCCCNTGAGCGCCCTGCAACATGTCNGCGTCGCGGATCTCAACGGCCAGTACCTGATCGTAACCGAGCANGGCTGCACTTACCGGGCTGCGTTGGAACGTTTGCTGGGCCAGCATGGGATNAACTATCAAATCTTGCACGAATTCGGCAGTCTTGAAGCAATCAAGCAGTGCGTGAGCTATGGTCTCGGGATCGCGCTCGTCCCACGGATCACCGTCACCCGCGAATTAATCGAGCGCAAGCTGGTCACTCTCCCCTTTACGCATACGGATATCACCTTCTACACACAAATCGTTCATCACAAGAAAAAATGGCTCAGCCCGGCCATCCGTCACCTGATCGACCTGCTCGAAGGAAAATGCGGCGACGCCCTTCCTTCTGTCGAGACCCACATCTCTTAACCTAACCGCATTCCGCCCGAGTCGGATGAACAGCGCGCAAAGATGCAATCACGCCCTGGCATCCCGACTCTCCCGGATTGCCTTTTCCGATTACGGTGACTCCCCCCCCCTACTCCGTCCTCCCCTCGATTTTCTTCCATATTCTTACTTCCCGCCCTCCAGCCTATCTCATTTCCCCCTTACCTGAGTCATGTGCAGATACCATTCTCTCTATTTCTTTTCGTTTTGTTCCGTATGCACTCGTACCCGCAGCTTTAACTTATCGCCCCATTTCATCATCCGACGCCCAGTTTCCCCTGATCGCGTTACTTCCGTATTTTTATTCACCATACTCCAACCTACTCCGACCGAGTTAGCCGACTTCCATATTTCCCCTATACCCCGACCTATTCCGAGTCAGCCCTCTTCCATACTTCCCCTATACCCCGACCTATCCAAGTTCAACCTTTTCACATTCCATCCCCCGACCTACTCCTAGTCAGTCCTCTTCCATCTTTCCCCTATACTCCGACCTCCCCCCGGTTCAGCCTTTCCATATCCCCCCTCCCCCGACCTACTCGAGTCAGTTATATTCCATATTTTAACTATAATCCGACCTATCCCGGTTCAACCTTTCCTTATTCCCCATACCCGACCTACTCCGAGTAAATTCTCTTCCATATTTTCACTATCTATCCTCCGACGTATCTCACATTCCCCCTACCTGAGCCATCTGCAGATCCCCTTGGTCGCCCGTTTCATACTGCGTATTTTAAGATTTCCGTCGAAACTACTTCTCAAAATTATCTGTCCAGCCAATGACCGCCTCTCCCGTGCAGTCGTCTTTCTTGTTCTTGTTCTTGTGCTTGTGCTTGTTATCCTTGTTGCCTTGTTATCCTTGTTGCCTTGTTGTCCTTGTTCCGTACATTGTTTCTCGCCCGCTTCTTCATCCCGGCCCATCTATCTGCCATTCACTCAGGGAAGCCGATTTTGAGACACAAAGGCGTTCCCGGGCACAGGAAAAATCGCAAAAATTCCTATTTATTAGAAAATCTTAATCGAAACGAGAACAAATGTTTGGTATAATCGAAACAGGAACAAACGTTCTCTGTGGCGGAGGGGGATTCTATGGCGTCCATTCGCAAGTTTATGGCATTGTTTCCGGACGAGCAGTCTTGTCGAGATTACTTGTTTTCTCTTCGTTGGCCGCGCGGCTTTATTTGTACCAAATGCGGAGAAATGCG
>Ga0065721_10006786_pt1 | contig 14035 bp, 16 predicted proteins | sample Mesricmetagenome_FD_59108 | JGI IMG/M metagenome (GOLD analysis project Ga0065721, IMG submission 59108) | Mesophilic microbial community from rice straw/compost enrichment Sample: eDNA_1 v2 (version 2) | ecosystem: Engineered > Solid waste > Grass > Composting > Bioreactor | place: USA: Davis... | reverse complement strand
GCGCGCGGCGTCCCCGCGCACCGGCACCGGACCCAAAGCTCCCGGGCCTGCCTGGCCTCCGCCGCCCATGGCCCGCACGTTCCGGGCTTGCGCGACGGCGCCTCCTCCCGCCCGGGACGGTGCGTTCGCCGTCCCTTCCGGCGGCGGGAGACGCACAGTATGGCACCGGTGCGGGCGAGTCGGATGAAATTGGTGGACGGGAATTGCGGGAGAAGGGGAAGAGCCAAAAGAAAGAAGGGGTTGGGCGGGTGAGGCTGCGAGATCGGGGGCGGGATTTTTCCATAAAACGAGTAGGGCCGTTCATGCGTTGGATGGCTTGGCGCCCACTGCCATGTCGACGGCCTCCCCCAACGTCCCTTCTCCCTCGACGGGGATGCTCCTCCCGTCGTCATCCTCGGGCTTGACCCGAGGATCCACGCAGCCATCGCAGGCGATGAGGGAGAGACCGCCCGTGGGGAGGCATTCTGGATCCTCGGGTCGAGCCCGAGGATGACGAAGGAGAGAGTGCCCGAGGGGGACGAACGTGAGAGCGCCCGAGGGGGACGAAGGTGAGAGCGCCCGAGGATCCAGACAGACATTCGGAAATGGGAACAGAGAGATCGCCCGTGGGGAGGCATTCTGGATCCTCGGGTCAAGCCCGAGGATGACGAAGGAGAGAGTGCCCGAGGGTGACGAAGGGCGGCGAGGATCGCGAAGGGAGAGCGCGCGGCGCGTGTGACGGGGCATCGAGTGCCTTGCGGATGACACGCGGCGGGTCCGGAACGATAGCGAGGTACGCTCGATGCCCCGCTCCCCTTGTGAGAAGGTCGGCAGCGGCGCCCGGGAGCGCGCGGGGCCGGGTGGGGGTCGCGGAGTTGCGCCGAATGCGGAGTCGGAAAAAACGGCCGGGCCGGCGGCGATCATGACGGTGAATGGGTTCATGGCGTCCGCCCACGCCGCGAAGCGGCCCGGCAGGCCGCGGGTTGCCGGTCGCAGGACGATCCTGCTCCTTCGGCCCGCCCACCTCTCGCATGTCGCCGAACATGGGGCGTCGCATTGTTGTGGCGGGCAAATGGCGGGCGGGCAGGACGAGGCAACCCTCCTCCGCGCCGCCCACTCCTCACACGTCGCTGGCGCCGGGCCACCCAGCACCCCCAAGCTTGCACCCCGTAAGCGACCGGCCCCAGGACGATCCTACTTGTTCCACGGCGCCTCCCCTCACATGTCGTTGGACGCAGTTTGATGCCGCATTTTCATGGCTGTGGTGAGGGAAGCAACTGGAGGCGGGACGATCCTCGCCTCCCGCAGGCCAACCTCTCGCATGTCGCCAAACACGCGGGCGCGTCGCGTGATCGTGGCGGGCAAATGGCGGGCGGCAGGACGGGGCGACCCTCCTCCGCGCCGCCCGCCCCTCACACGCCGTTGAACACGCGTCCCGCCGCATCCCCATAGTTGCGGCGCGGCCGTGCGGCTGCTATCGCAGGGGCCCGCCTTCGCCGACCATTCCGGATTCGTCATGTCGCGCCAGTTCGCCAATCTCGTCCTCCTGATCGCGGGCGCCATCTGGGGGATGGGCTTCGTCGCGCAGTCGACGGCGATGGAGGCGATCGGACCGTTGCAGTTCATCGGCCTGCGCTTCCTCGTCGCCACCCTCTTCATCGCCCCCTTCGCCTGGGTGGAGATGCGCCGCGCCGCTCGCCCGCTCGCCCGCCGCGAGACCGGCGGCTTCGTGACGATCGGGCTGGCGCTCTTTGCCGGCATGGTGCTGCAGCAGGTGGGACTCCTCTATACGTCCGTGACCAATTCCGGCTTCCTGACCGGCCTCTACGTCGTCTTCGTGCCGCTGATCTCGCTCCTCGTGCTGCGCGTCCGGCCGCATCCGCTGATCTGGCCGGGCGTGACCATGACATTCGCCGGCATCTGGCTCCTTGCCGGCGGGCAGGCGGTGGACCTGAACCGCGGCGATCTCCTGACCATCGGCTGCGCCGTGCTCTGGGCGGTGCAGCTGATCCTGATCGCCCGCTTCGCCCTGTCGAGCGGGCGGCCGGTGGCGCTGGCCTTCGTCCAGTTCGCCGTCACCGCCGCGCTCGGGCTCGCCTTCGGGCTGGCGCTCGAGCCCTTCGCGATGGAGGCGATCAGGGCCGCCCTGCCGGAGATCCTCTTTGCCGGCATATTTGCGAGCGGCGTCGCCTTCACCCTGCAGGTGATCGGCCAGCGCTACACGACCGCGCCGCAGGCGGCGATCTTCCTGTCGACCGAATCGCTGTTCGCGGCTCTGTTCGGCGCGATTCTCCTCTCCGAGCGAATCCCGTCGGCGGGCTATGCCGGCGGCCTCCTGATCTTCGCCGCCATTCTCCTGGTCGAAGTCGGCCCCACGCTTCTCGCCAGAAGGCCCGCCTGAGACGTTACGCCTCCCCTCTGCCCGTCCGGTGTGATCCGGCATACCGGGCGCACGCGCGGGACCGGGGCGAAAATCGGGCGGAACCGGGGCGCGCGAGCCCGTTCTTTTCTCAAGGGCTTTTCCGTGGTCAGCGCGGGACCTGACATGCGGCAACGGGCGCATCCGCCACAATGTGGCGAGTTTATGTCATTGTTTTTGTTATATTTCTTCACTCCATGTGATTTGTGCTCTCCGTGCGGCGATGCCAAATCAGCTCCTGTCGGCACCGATCCGGTGCGTCAGAAAAGGAGAGTGCAATGTTGAAAACCCTCGTGACCGCGGCTGCCGCCACGGTATTCCTTGCAGGCGCCGCCTATGCCGCCGAGCTCGAAGGAACGGTCAAGACATTCGACCCCGTCACCAAACTCTTGACGCTGGAATCCGGCGAAGCCTTCGTCGTCCCTGACGGCGCGGCAGCCGAAGCGCCGCAGACCGGTCAGAAGATCCGGGTCGTCTATAATGACGGCACCACGGACGCGACCGAGGTGACGGTCGTCGAGTAAGCCGGGCCGCGCAGGACCGGGCCCGCACGGGCGAGGCCTGCCCCCGTCAGACCAATTCGAGAAATCCCCTGCCCCGGCGCGTGAACGACCGGTCCGCATCGGACGGTGCGTCGCGGCGCAACCTGAGAGAGACAGACCCATGAAACAGATCATCGTAGCCGCTGCCGCCTCCCTCCTCGCCGTCTCGGCCGCCTTTGCCGGCGAGGTCGAGGGCGTCGTCCAGGCCGTCGATCCCGCCGCCGGGACCGTGACCCTCGAGACCGGTGAGACCTTCCAGGCCACCGAGGGCGTGATCCTCGACGGCATCCAGGCCGGCAGCACCGTGCAGATCTCGTTCGCCGATGGCACCACCAACGCCACCGCCATCGCAGTCAAGTGACACGCACCTGACAAGCCGCCTCACAAGCCGCGCGACGCCTGCCACAACCCGGGCGCCGCGCGCAGCGGCCGGGCCCGTCCGGGACGGTCCGGCCGTTCGGCCCTCCGGGGCGACATAAACTTTCGCTTGCCAAGGATCGGCAAAACAAGCATTGTTCGCGGCGTTCGGGCAATCTGCGAACGGGAAGACCAGAAAGACGCGAACCGAAGTCGCATAAATATCTTCGGGCGGCCGGGAATTTTCGGATCGGTTTCGGCAGATCCGGCGGTAAAGCCGCTAAAATCAGGACCTTTCCTCATACTTCGAGACCTGCCTGCCATAACCCCCGCGCGAATGCGGGATATGACATGACGCGCACTGCCGGCAGCCCGTCGGGCCGGCCGGATGGCAATCTAAGGACCTGACAGCATGGCCGAATCTGGCACTGTAAAATTCTTCAATGTTGACAAGGGCTTCGGCTTCATCAAGCCGGACAATGGCGGGGCGGACATTTTCGTCCACATCTCCGCCGTGCAGGCTTCGGGCCTCCCGGGCCTGAACGAGAACCAGAAGGTGACCTTCGACACGGAACCGGACCGTCGGGGCAAAGGCCCGAAGGCGGTCAACCTCCGCCTCGCCTGAAATCTGGCACTTCCGCCACGACAACAGACCCGGTGCTCGCGCCGGGTTTTATTTTTGCCATGAAGCAACCATATCCGTTCCGGACGCGTTTTTTCAGCGAACGGCTTTGGGAACGCGACACGGACATCATCCGTTCAGGCTGCGTTCAGACAGGCGTCTCTACGGTGGTCTGACCGGATGTTCCGGCGGTTCTGGCAATCGGCCGGATTGGCCATGAAAGGACACTGACATGAAATCGTTTGCCAAGAAGATCGCACTGGTGGCCATGACGCTCGTCACGGCGGCGGCACCGCTGGCCACCGCGGCCCAGGCGGGCGAGTGGCGCCTGAAGAGCAATTCCCAGCGCATCGTCAACTATCGGGAGTTCAGCGACAGGCAGAACCAGTGGCGTCCCGCCCCGCGGCACTGGCGTCATCACGGCGCGCGCCACCACGTGCCGCGCCACGTCTACCGCCACCACCGTCACCATGACGATGCCGTCGCGCTCGGCGTTCTCGGGCTCGCCGCGGGCGCGCTGATCGGCGGCGCCATCGCCAACAGCCCCGGCTATGTCGAGACGCGGCCGGCCTACCGCCCGCAGCGGGTGGGCAGCCTCGAGCCGTGGACGCAGGGCTGGTACGACTATTGCAGCCAGCGCTATCGCTCGTTCGACCCCCGCTCCGGAACCTTCCGCGGCTATGACGGCCGCGACCATTTCTGCGTCGCCAACTGACGTCAGGAAGCGTGCAGCAGGAAGCCCCGGCAGGCCGCCGCCTGCCGGGGTTTTCCTGTTGAAAGGACCTAGAGCCCCTGAAGGAAGGGATTGGTGCGCCGCTCGTCGCCGATCCGCCCGCCCGGACCGTGGCCGCAGATGAAGCCGGTCTCGTCGCCGAGCGGCAGCACCTTGTCGCGGATCGAGGCGAGCAGCGTCTGATGGTCACCGCCCGGCAGGTCGGTGCGGCCGATCGAGCCGTTGAAGAGCACGTCGCCGACATGGGCGAAGCGGGCGTCGCGGTTGTAGTAGATGACGTGGCCCGGCGCATGGCCCGGCGTGTGGTAGACCTCGAAGACGTGCTCGCCGAGCGCGACCGTGTCGCCTTCCTCGAGCCACTGGTCCGGCACGAGGTTGCGCACGGCGCCGTCGAGATTGAAGCGCGCCGCCTGGGCCTCGAGCCCGGCAAGAAGCGGCTGGTCGTTGCGATGCGGCCCGACGACCCTCACGCCGAGCCGCTCGCGCAATTCGTCGGCGCCGCCGGCATGGTCGATATGGCCGTGGGTGATCCAGATCCCGGTGACGCGGATCTCGTTTTCCTGCAGCGCCTGCAGGATGACGTCGACGTCGCCGCCGGGATCGACCACGACGCCCTCCTTCGTGGCATCGTCGAAGAAGATGGTGCAGTTCTGCTGGAACGGGGTGACCGGGATGATCCCGGCCCTCAGATTGCCCATGTCTGGTCCTTCGCTTTCCGGGCTGCCTTGCCCTGCCGCCCGCATCTTCCTCCTAACTAGGCGAGATGCCGGCGCGCCGCAACGCCGAAGCCGGAAATCGGCCGCCTCAGACCGGCAACGCCGAGCCTTCCTTGAGCGTGTCGAGAACGATGGCGCTCTTGACGTGCTGGACGGATTCGTGCGGCAGGAGCACGTCGTTGACGAAGGACGACAGCGCCTTGAGGTCCGGCGTGACCACCTTGATGACGTAGTCCATCTCGCCGGTCAGGGAATAGGCCTCCATCACCTCCGGCAGCGACGAGACGAGGCGGGCGAAGCGCTGCGCGTTGTCGCGGTTGTGGGTGCTGAGCGTCACCGTGATGATGTTGATGATGCCGAGCGCCAGCTTCTCGCGGTCGAGCTCGGCGCGGTAGCCGCGGATGTAGCCAGTCTCCTCGAGACGGATGCGGCGGCGCGAGCACTGCGAGGCCGAGAGGTTCACCTTCTGCGCGAGCTCGGCATTGGTGAGCCGGCCATCCTCCTGCAGGTACCTGAGGATCCGCCTGTCGAATTCGTCGATCCGGTCATTTTGCGCATCAACACTCGTTTTCATACACGACCTTCGCATCCTGGAGGAATTGAGCGCAGCGAATGCATGCACATCGCGCGTATTTTGCAGCATCATCCCAACTAGTCAAGGAACCGCTTACGAGGAGACGAGCATGGGTCCCTTCCCGCACGACGCACCCATTTCGCAGATTTCGCCGGAGAACCCGGCCGGCACCAACGGCTTCGAGTTCGTCGAGTTCTCGCATCCAGAGCCGGAGAAGCTGGTCGACCTGTTCACCAAGATGGGCTACGCCCCGGTGGCGCGCCACAAGACCAAGGCGATCACGGTCTGGCGCCAGGGCGACATCAACTACGTGCTCAACGCCGAGCCCGGCTCGCACGCCATGAAGTTCGTCGGGGAGCACGGCCCCTGCGCGCCCTCGATGGCCTGGCGCGTGGTCGACGCCGAGCACGCCTTCCGCCACGCCGTCTCGAAGGGGGCCACGCCCTATGAGGGCGACGACAAGGCGCTCGACGTGCCGGCCATCGTCGGCATCGGCGGCTCGCTGCTCTACTTCATCGACACCTGGGGCGAGAAGGGCTCGCCCTACGACGCCGAGTTCGAATGGACCGGGGAGCGCGACCCGAAGCCCGAGGGCGTCGGCTTCTACTATCTCGACCACCTGACCCACAACGTCTATCGCGGCAACATGGACAAGTGGTGGGACTTCTATCGCGACCTGTTCGGCTTCAAGCAGATCCACTTCTTCGACATTGACGGCAGGATCACCGGCCTCGTCTCGCGGGCGATCACCTCGCCCTGCGGCAAGATCCGCATTCCGCTCAACGAATCCAAGGACGACACCAGCCAGATCGCCGAGTACCTCCGGAAGTACAAAGGCGAGGGCATCCAGCACATCGCCGTGGGCACCGACGCGATCTACGACGCCACCGACAGGCTCGCCGACAACGGCCTGAAGTTCATGCCTGGACCGCCGGACACTTATTACGAGATGTCGCATGCCCGCGTGAACGGCCATGACGAGCCGATCGAGCGGATGAAGAAGCACGGCATCCTGATCGACGGCGAGGGCGTGGTCGACGGCGGCATGACCAAGATCCTGCTGCAGATCTTCTCCAAGACCGTGATCGGCCCGATCTTCTTCGAATTCATCCAGCGCAAGGGCGACGAGGGCTTCGGCGAAGGCAACTTCCGCGCCCTGTTCGAATCGATCGAGGAAGACCAGATCCGCCGCGGCGTCATCAAGGTCGACGCCGCCGAATAGTCCCCGCCCGGGTGGCACGAAATCCGGCGATGCCTGACGCATCGCCGGATTTTCTTTTGGATACAAGGACCTGGAGCGCGAACAGCGGCGCCTCCCGCCCTGCCCGCACACCCTCAGAAATGGCCATCCGGGGCCACGTTGACACCGTCCCGCCGCGGGTATTGAGTGATCGCGTAGCCACTCAACGCCGAGTGGCCTAATGGGGAGACAACTGCAATGGAAGCACTTCTGCCTATCATCATCCAGCTCGTGGCCGGCGCCATCGGCGGCAACGGCGCGAGCGCCGCACTCAAGCAGGCCGCGCTCAGCACCATCGGCCGCACGATCGCGGGCGCCATCGGCGGCGTCGGCGGCGGCGCCCTCCTCGGCATGCTGGCCGGAGGCGACGCGGCGGGCATCCTCTCGGGCCTCGCCGGCGACGCGGTCGGCGGTCTCGTTGGCGGCGGCGTGCTGTCGGCCATCGTCGGCGCCGTCATGAGCAGCATGAAGAAGTAGAATTCTCCATCCGCAGACAGATCGGGCGGCCCGGACCAGGTCCAGGCCGCCCTTTTCTTTTCCGGGGAATGGCTCGCGCTATTCCGCCGCGGCGCGGACCGGCTGGACGGCGGCCATGTAGTCGTTGACGAGGTTGGTGGTGATCTCGCCGACGCTGAACTTGTAGGGGCCGATCTCGGAGACCGGCGTCACCTCGGCGGCGGTGCCGGTGAGGAAGCACTGCTCGAAGCCCTCGAGTTCCTCCGGCATAATCGCCCGTTCGACCACCTCGTAGCCGCGCTTGCGGGCGAGATCGACGACCGTGCGCCGGGTGATGCCGTCGAGGAAGCAGTCCGGCGTCGGCGTGTGGATGGTGCCGTCCTTGACGAAGAAGATGTTGGCGCCGGTCGCTTCCGCCACCTGGCCGCGCCAGTCGAGCATCATCGCGTCGGCATAGCCGCGTGACTCGGCACGGTGCTTCGAGAGCGTGCAGATCATGTAGAGGCCGGCCGCCTTCGACTTAGACGGCGCGGTGCGCGGATCGGGCCGGCGGTACTCGGCGATGTCGAGGCGGATGCCCTTGAGGCGCTCCTCCGGCTTGAAGTAGCTCGGCCACTGCCAGATGGCGATGGCGAGGTTGATGCGGTTCGACTGCGCCGAGACGCCCATCATCTCCGAGCCGCGCCAGGCGATCGGCCGNACATAGGCGTCGGCGAAGCCCTGGCGCTTCAGGAGCTCGCGGCAGGCAGCGTCGATCTCGGCGACGCTGTAGGGAATGGTGAAGCCGAGAATGTCGGCCGAGGCGTGCAGGCGCTCGGTGTGCTCGGTCAACTTGAAGATCTCGCCGCCATAGGCGCGCTCGCCCTCGAACACCGCCGAGGCATAGTGGAGGCCGTGGGTCAGCACGTGGATCTTCGCATCCTTCCACGGCACGAACTCGCCGTTGAACCAGATCTCGCCGTCGAGCTGATCGAAGGGAACGGATGCCATGGCTGTCCTCCGGCGTCGTGCGCCAAATACGGGCTCCCGGGCGCCGGGCCGGCGCGCCACCTTGCGAGGCGGAGGGACCCCTTGTCGGTTGAGAATTACGGTCCGCTTGACTGGAACCGCCATGGATAAAAGGCTAGCAATTGGGAAAATTTATGTCAACATAGCTGACATATTTGAAAGGATGGGTCGCAATGGCGGGTTCAGGCGTACGAAAGCCACTCGGGCAGGACATCCTGGCCGACCGGATGACCGGGGCCGACGACATCGATTTCGAGATCATCGAGCTCCTCTTCTTCGCCTACCGCGACTTCACCTCCGACCCTGACGCCATCCTCTCCGACTACGGCTTCGGCCGCGCCCACCACCGCGTCGTCCACTTCGTCAACCGGCAGCCGGGCCTGACGGTGGCCGACCTCCTCGACACGCTGAAGATCACCAAGCAGTCGCTCGCCCGCGTCCTCAAGCAACTCGTCGAATCGGGCTATGTTCACCAGGTCGCGGGCCCCGAGGACCGGCGGCAGCGCAAGCTCTACCCGACCCGCAAGGGCCGCGAGCTGGCGCTCGCCCTCGCCCGGCCACAGTCTCGCCGCATCGCGCGGGCATTTTCCGGGCGCGACGGGCTCGACCGGGCGGCCGTCGTCGCCTTCCTCTCGGGCATGATCGATCCGGACGGGAACGCGGCGAAGAGGACGGCGGCGGAGGACGGCGACACGGGCGAGTGACCGCGACGAAAGACGGGTTGGGAGAACAAGGTGACGCAAGCGACAGCCACGGCTCCGGCGGATGATGCCGCGCATATCCTCGTCGTCGACGACGACACCCGCATCCGCGAACTCCTAAGCCGCTACCTCACCGAACAGGGTTTTCGCGTCTCGACCGCAGCCGACGCCGCCGAGGCGCGGCGCAAGCTCGAGGGCATCGATTTCGACCTCCTCGTCGTCGACGTGATGATGCCGGGCGAGAGCGGACTGTCGCTGACCAAGCACCTGCGCGAGGTCAGGAACGTGCCGATCCTCATGCTCACCGCGCTCGCCGAATCGCACGACCGCATCGAGGGGCTGGAGGCCGGCGCCGACGACTACCTGCCGAAACCCTTCAACCCGCGCGAACTCGTGCTCCGGATCAACAACATCCTCAAGCGCGGCGGCCAGCCGCCGGCGCCGAAGATCGAGCAGATTGTCTTCGGCCCCTACACGTTCGTGATCGCCAAGCGCGAACTGAAGAAGGCCGGCGAGGTGATCCGCCTTACCGACCGCGAGCGCGAGATCATGGTGCTCTTCGCCGAGCGCGCCGGCGAGACCATTCCGCGCCACGAGCTCGTCGGCAGCGACATCGAGGTCGGCGAACGCACGATCGACGTCCAGATCAACCGCCTGCGCCGCAAGATCGAGGACGACCCGGCCAATCCGGTCTGGCTCCAGACCGTGCGCGGCATCGGCTACCGGCTCGGCGTGGAAGCCTCGGCGGCGAGCTGACCTGTTCCTGCTGGCCCTTGACGCGGGCCATACACTATAAGTGTATCACGGCGCGCAAGCGGCCGAGCGACAGGGGCATACCGCAGGACATGACGAGCATCGACGCCATCCGCCGCGAGTACGAACGCTATCCGCCGCGCGGCGTCAGGCGGTTCACACGCTGGTTCACCAAGCGCGTGCCGACGCGGCTCTATGCCCGCACGCTGCTGATCATCATCATCCCGATGGTGCTGCTCCAGTCCGTCATCGCCTTCGTCTTCATGGAGCGCCACTGGCAGACGGTGACGCAGCGCCTGTCGACGGCGGTGACGCGCGACATCGCCGCCATCATCGACGTCCTCAACACCTATCCGCAGGACCCGGCCTACGAGCAGCTGATCCGCATCGCCCGCGACCGGCTCGAGCTCAACGTCTCGATCGAGCCCGCCGGCCAGCTGCCGGCGCCGAGGCCGAAGCCGTTCTTCTCGATCCTCGACCAGATTCTTTCCGAGGAGATCACCCGCCAGATCCAGCGGCCGTTCTGGATCGACACGGTCGGCAATTCCAACCTCGTCGAGATCCGCATCCAGCTCGACAATGCGATCCTGCGGGTCTTCGCCAAGCGCAGCCAAGCCTATGCCTCCAACACCCACATCTTCCTTCTGTGGATGGTCGGAACCTCGCTCGTCCTGCTCTTCATCGCCATCCTGTTCCTGCGCGGCCAGATCCGGCCGATCCTGATGCTGACGCAGGCGGCGGAAAGCTTCGGCAAGGGCCAGCCGATGCCTGAGGATTTTCGCCCGCGCGGGGCTGACGAAATTCGCCGCGCCGGCCTCGCCTTCATCAAGATGCGCGAGCGCATCGAACGCCAGATCGAACAGCGCACCGCCATGCTCTCCGGCGTCAGCCACGACCTGCGCACGATCCTCACCCGCTTCAAGCTGCAGCTGGCGCTCGCCGGCGACAGCCCGGAGATCGAGAGCCTCAACAAGGACGTCGACGACATGCAGACCATGCTCGACAGCTACCTCGCCTTCGCCCGCGGCGAGGGCGAGGAGGACGTCGGCACGGCGAGCCTGTCGAAGACGCTCGACAAGGTGGCGGCCGACGGCCGCCTGCGCGGCACCATCGTCGAGGTCAAGGTGCAGGGCGAGGACACGATCCATGTCCGCCCCAACGCCTTCACCCGGCTTCTGACCAACCTCGTCTCCAATGCCTGCCGCTATGCCGACACCGTGCAGATCGAGGCCAGCAATTCCGGCAAGTGGCTGACAATCACCGTCGACGACGACGGCCCGGGCATTCCCGAGGATGCGCGCGAGGACGTGTTCCGGCCGTTCTACCGGCTCGACGAATCCCGGAACCAGAACGAGAGCGGCACCGGCCTCGGCCTGTCGATCGTGCGCGACGTGGCCCGCAGCCACGGCGGCGACGTCTATCTCTCGGAAAGCCCGCAGGGCGGCCTGCGCGCCACCGTGCGGCTGCCGGTGTGATCACGCAATTCCGGACCGAAAGCAACTGCGCAGAGCTTCTGGAACTGCTTTTGTCCTCGCAATTCCGGACGGAAAACCGCTGCGCACTTTTCCTGGAATTGCTTTTGTCCTCGCAATTCCGGACGGAAAACCGCTGCGCACTTTTCCTGGAATTGCTTTTGTCCTCGCAATTCCGGACGGAAAACCGCTGCGCACTTTTCCTGGAATTGCTAGAGCAGCCGGGCACCGTTCGGCACGCGCTTGTCGGCGCCGGCGAGGACGACTGCGCCGCCCTCGTCGTAGAAGCCGAGGGTCAGCACCTCCGACATGAACGGGCCGACCTGGCGCGGCGGGAAATTGACGACCGCCATCACCTGCCGGCCGACGAGGTCCTCCGGGCGATAGTGCACGGTGATCTGCGCCGAGGATCGCTTCTCGCCGATCTCCGGGCCGAAATCGATGCGCAGCTTGTAGGCGGGCTTGCGCGCCTCCGGGAAGGCCTCGGCGGCGACGATGGTTCCGGTGCGGATGTCGACCTTCTCGAAATCGGCATAGGTGATCGTGTCGCTCATGAAGTCCTCCGGGAATTGACTGGACGCCTCGTATAGCGGCGGCCGCCCTCGCCCGGCAAGCCGCCCAACCGCTATTCCCGCCATGGCCGCGTCGTCTCGAGGATCCAGTCGCGGAAGGCGCGGATCTTCGGCACGTTGCCCCGCCCCTCGGGATAGACGAGCCAGTAGCCGAGCCCGTCGGTGCGCGTCTCGGCGAAGGGCTGGATCAGGAGCCCATGCTCGATCTCGGCGCCGTAGAGCTCCGGCACGAGGATGGCGGCGCCGTTGCCGGCGATCGCCGAGCGCGCGACGAAGATCTGCGAGCCGAACTGGACCTTCGGCGCCTCCCCCGAACTCTTGAACGGCACGCCCATCGCCATGAACCACTCCTCCCACCAGGGGTCCTCGGGCTCGAGCAGCGGCAGGCGAAGGAGATCGGCAGGCTCCTTCAGCCCGCCGATGCTCCCGGCAAGCTTCGGGCTCAGCATCGGCGAGAAGCGCACCTCGAGCAGCCGCGTCGCCTCGCAGCCCGCCCAGTTGCCGTAGCCGCCACGGATGGCGAGATCGGCCTCGCCCGCCTTCAGGTCGACGAGATTGGGCGAGGAATCGAGGCAGACGGCGAGATGGGGATGGGCGACCTGGAACAGGCCGAGCCGCTGCGCCAGCCAGTTGGTGGCGAAGGTCGGCACCACGCTCATCGTCAGCGTGTCGCGCACCACCCCGCGCGCCTCGGCGAAGGCGGTGGCGATGCGCTCGAAGGCCTCCGCGACAGCCGGGGCGAAGCGCCTGCCGGTCTCCGTCAGCGTGACCTGTCGCGGCCGCCGCTCGAACAGGGCGGAGCCGACCCGGTCCTCAAGCACGCGGATCTGGTAGCTGACGGCGGCCTGCGTCATGCCCAGCTCCTCGCCGGCCCTGGTGAAGCTGCCGAGCCGCGCCGCCGCCTCGAAGGCCCGCAGCGCCGGCAGCGGCGGAAGAGGCTGCCCGGCCATGTCCTGCTCCCTGAATGAATTAAATCCACTTATGGCAGGGTAGCGACAATCGATTGGATTTCAAGCGTGGCCGGGCGCACCATCGCCTCAACATATCAATTCAGCTTGTCTCCAACCGTTACGAGGAGTGCCGTCATGGCTCGCCGTGCGTCCGCCTTTTCACGCTTTCTCGCCGCCCTTCCCGCGCTGATCGGGCTTCCCGGCCCCTTCGGCCACTGGAAGCGCCGCACGAGCAGCCTGTCCGACCTGCCCGAATCCATTCGCTACGACATCGGCGTCACCGACACGAATCCGGGACGGCGCGGCGCCCCGCGCCGGCCGGGAGGCTATTGAGGAATCGAACTGTCGATCAGCCCGCGAGCTCGCCGGCGCGGATGAAGGCGGCGCGGATCGCCTCGTCCATCAGCGGCTGCAGGCCGTCCTCGGCCATCAGCACCGAGAGCGCCGCGGCGGTCGTGCCGTTCGGCGAGGTGACGTTGCGGCGCAGCGTCTCCGCCGTCTCGTCCGAGCGGTGCATCAGTTCGCCCGCTCCCGAAACCGTGGCGCGGGCGAGCCGCATGGCGAGATCGGCAGGCAGGCCGCATTTGCGCCCGGCCTCGGCCATGCACTCGACGAGGTGGAAGACATAGGCGGGGCCGCTGCCGGATACCGCGGTGACCGCGTCGATCATCACCTCCTCGTCGACCCATTCGACCGGGCCGCAGACGGAGAGGAGCTTCGTCACCGTCTCCCGGTCCGCCGCGCTCACGGCGGCGTTCGGATAGCAGGCGGTGATGCCGCGGCCGACCATGGCCGGCGTGTTGGGCATGGCGCGCACGATGGCGCCGCCGAGCATGTCTTCAAGGAAGGCGATCGTCTTGCCGGCGGCAACCGAGACGCTGACCGTGCCGGGACCGACGAGCCTGCGCGCCGGCGGCAGCGCCTCGGCGGCGATCTGCGGC